>Ga0256405_10011009_pt1 | contig 11701 bp, 16 predicted proteins | sample RumenRJG_02DNA_FD_189096 | JGI IMG/M metagenome (GOLD analysis project Ga0256405, IMG submission 189096) | Bovine rumen microbial communities from Lethbridge, Alberta, Canada - RJG_02 | ecosystem: Host-associated > Mammals > Digestive system > Stomach > Rumen | place: Canada: Alberta...
ACAGAATACCGTGGAAAGTCGGCGTAATATGCCCAGTTACTGATGACATAGATGAACTTAGCGGAGCCACGAAGATGAAAACAGTAAAGAAAGCACAGAGGATGGACAGAACGAGAAGCTGTGCAGAGATGCTTCTTATGATGTTCAGGAGTGCAAACAGAGACAGAAAATAGTCGTGATGTGTTTTCAATTAGAAGGCACAAAAATAAAGATTCTGTGAGAGGGGATTTTCAACCACTTATTGCGGATACCCCATTTCTTAATAATTGAAAGTAGGTGTTGATATGCGTAAGCAGTTTGCGTTAGATGATTCTAAAATGATAGATTTCTGTGATATGCTTTCCGATTGTATAGATGGAATGGTTGTTTCATCAGTAGTTAGACGGGATTACGGTTCAATGAGAGTGATGGAGCCGCTTGTCAGAAAGTATATTCAGAAATATATGGATATGGCAACAGAAACGTATTTCGGTAAAGGCTATGCTAATGTGTTCTATATTGATGTTGATCATGCGACACATGCACATGACATAGGCAACAATAATGAATATCCTGTAATATTTCATAAGAAGGACAGTAAGACCGGGGAATTGATAGAAGACCAGATATTGGGTTATCTCAATCTGAATACAGGTCTATACGGAGAACTATATCTCTCTTTAGATGACCTTAATCACAATGTTGTTCTACTTTATAAGTTAAACAGCAGATATATATCAAAAGAGAAGGATGAATCTGCTGAACTGGTTCGTCCTGGTAGTGAAGTAGATGCTGAAGGATTTGATAATTCTCAGCTTTATTGTGAGATAGATGATAGTTCTGAAATACCTGATGCATACCTTGATGGCCCTTACGGAAAATATGTCGGTGTGCATTTTGACCTAGATAAGGTAGATGAACACATTATACTTGCTGCAAAACAGTGCAAGGGGCAGCTTATTGATAGCGAAGAGTATAAGCAGATTGTAGAAAATATAGCTTCTCAGTACAGTTATGGTGGTTCCAAGTATTCACATGCTGTGGATGATATAGAAGCTCATTGTTCATTTGATTCTACAAATCTTGATTCCTGGGATAACGAAGATAATGAGGATGAAAGTCCTATTGATAACATTACAGTAAGGCACCACATTCACAGATAGTGAGAAAGGAAATTGTACTATGGCAGCTGCGGATACTACGATCACTTTTAATTCAATAGAGGCTCTGGTTTATTTTCTGAATCACGTTGATAAAGAAGATGACAGTATGCAGATTAATATCAGAGTAGAGACTAAGAAGGGAAGTGAAACTGATGGCGATAACTGAACAGAACACTTATGGAGCTGTATTTGACGATAAACATCTTCTGAAACAGGTAGATGTAAGGCTCAGACTCCAGGATGGCCCCGCATATTATAGTAAAGAGTCTCTTAATAGTCCCGAGATAGCGGTAGATGTTATGCGTGAGGTATTGAGGGAACTTGATCGCGAATGGGTCTGTGTAGTCAATCTTGACCCCCAGTTCTGTCCGGTCAATTTCAGCATAGTCTCAGTAGGCAGTCTGAATGAGTCCATAGCTCCAATACAGAATATTATGAAGACAGCTATCCTTTCAAACTGTACTAATATTATGGTACTCCATAATCATCCTTCAGGCGGTCTGGCACCATCTGAGCCTGATTATCAGCTTACACAGAGGCTTATAGAGTGCTGCAAGCTTATGGATATGAATATTCTGGATCATATCATTGTGGCTGGTGGGACAGGTGATGTTTATAGTTTTAGAAGAAATAATTCGTATATGTTCGATTCTGGAAACATAGATCTGAAATTCATTCATAAGATGTATGAAAAAGAAGATCAACGGCTACCTAAGGCCAGTGAAGATTCCGTTACTATAGTTTATCCGAGACAACGACACAGATAAAGGAGGTATATTTATGACTGGTTTTCCGAGTTCATTTGCTCGCAACAATGACTTCATATTGGAGAAGATCGAAGATTCCATCAAACAGAAAATGTACAGATTTGATTCTGGGGTAGTGCTTGATAATGCGATAGTTGTCGTGGCATTTGATGACAGTGATGATAATGACACAAAAAAGATGATTGATGAACTTATCACAACATCTGAAGATACTGATCATCCCGGTGCTTTGTGTTTTGATAGTGACGGTATCATTTGTAGTTTTTATCCTGTAAAATACTGCAGCAAAGATGATAAGAATCAGAAATGGGTGAAGGCAAGGTCACAGTATGTATATGATCTTTTTGACCTTTGGGGAAGAGCAGGTTTCAACAGGAAAAATGCAAAAGACCCATTTAAGAGTAAGCTGTTCTGCGAATTTATTGAAAACATATTCAAGCTGGAAGATGCTGAGTATGTTGAAATTGCTGTATTAAAAGGGATATATGATGGCAGGTCTGATACCTGAGAAGGGAATATGATATGAGAGATCTTTATGAAGGGTTTTGTCATCTCGATTCGATAACGTTGAATCACTCCGTAAGAGTAATGTTGATCTGCAGGGAATTCTGGGACTATGAAAACAACAGAGATTTGTCTGTCCTTGTCAATTCAGCACTTATACATGATATAGGCAAGGTCTATGTTCCTGAAATAATCCTTGATAAGGTTGGAAAGCTGTCTGTTATCGAAAGGTTACTTGTAGATTTGCATCCATATATCGGTTTTTGTATTCTCAAGGATTTTGGAGTATCTGATGTAGTATGCAGCCTTGTTCTATTCCATCATGGTTTTAATCCTCCAACACTTAGTGAGATAAATCCATTGAAAAACAGCAATATTGAAGAGATGGCGGATATGCTGCGTACAGTTGACGTTTTTGAAGCACTTACATCTGACAGGCCCTATCATAGAGGAGTATCTTCCAAGATTGCCGTAAATATCATGAGCGATGGGGAATCAGGCGAGTTTCATAGTGATGTAATGTCATTTCTCAGGTATAAGTCAGGTAATGACCGCAATTCGTTTGTACATAGAAAAAAATTTTCAGGAGCAAGTCCAGGCTGTTATGTGCCGTCAGAGGAACTCAGACGGATGGTTCTGAATCTGATTAATAATGATTTTATATATTTTAAGTCTGTGGAAGTAGTAGGATAGGAAAGGATAAGTAAATGCGTATAGACATAGTTTGTGATAAAGAAGAGGGAAATTATTTTATTCTAAGAGGCAGTGAAGACAAAAGGCATTATCACGACCTTGATTCATTAGAGTTAAATCATCCTGAACTTGTTGAAACCATCAGGGTAAATGGTCCGTACCTGAATCAGATGATGAATCACAGGAAAGAAATGTTTGAGTCCATGATGGGAGGCAATACATTATGAGCGAGACAGTTAAAGAAAAAAATACAGCCGAAGTGAAGCGGTCTGCGGTAAGAAACCATAAATTAGAGTATATTGTTCCGGTAATAGTATTCTGTGTAGCATTTATCACATGCATGACAGTATTTTATTTCAGAGACAATAGGAGATATTCGGTGCATGATTCATATACTGTATATCTGTCGGACGATTCGCTGTCAAAGATAGAATCATTTGATGTGAAGAAAATTTATCTTGATAAAAAAGATGCATCAGTCAGATATATTACCGATTCTGATACTGTGATTTACTCCAAGGATGGTACTGTAGTGATAGATAAAGGCGGCCAGGTAGAAACCTACTCGAATGCTTTTATCATGAAGGACTGATAAGGGAGGCATATATGGAAAGACAGTATGAAGTCGGTGAGCATGTGACATGGCATCTGGTAGAAGGTATTCCTGATCCTTGTGATATGTATGTTAAAGGCTATGTATCGTCTATACGTGATGATGGCAGGGTTGTTGTAAAGACATCAGGTAATAATAATCCGTATGATGATCTTACGCTCATCATGGATGAAAGCAATGAAAGAGACTTTGATATAGGTCATAGATCTGCTGCAAAGGCTGAGAACGGTGAAAATGACAGACAGAGTTATCTTTCGAGAGAAAATATCCGTGATCTGTTGTCGATGGGTAACAGCTTTACTGATTCTTTTCCTTATCTGTGTAAGCCTGGTTATTACTTTAAAGCTCCTCTTCCTGAAGGTTCGCTGAATGACTATAAAGATGCAGTAGTTTATTATCCTACGGTATTTGAACTCGGAACACTATATTATCGTGATGCACATCTTGATCCGGTACAGAGAAACGAGATAGTACGTAACTGCGTGACTGTAGATAATTTACTGGCTATATGTAACAATGATGAGAGAGTGACAAGACAGGTTCATAGTCTACTGAAGGGAGAATCTCTGTTGTCTTCTGCGTTTGATAAGGTGTACAGACAGGCACTTATAGATGTGTCTACTCAGGATGCTGCTGAAGGGTGGAATAAGACTGTAGGTGAAATAGCTGAGAAATCAGTTCGGTATGATAATACTCCGATCAGACACAAGAGAAGGTAATTCTTAAAATATTAAAAAACTTATTGATAAGCATCTAGTTTATATGGAGAAAAAGTTATGGAAGAATTTACAGAAACAGAATTTGAATCTGCCTACAAAAAAGTATATGATTCAGTTACCAAGACTGGTATACCTCAGAAGCAGCACTGTGTAATTTTCTTGGGCGGCCAACCGGGCAGTGGAAAGTCATCATTTTATAGTCAGGATGATAATCTCTGCAATCATATAGTGATTGATGGTGATAAATACAGAAGATATCATCCATACTATGAAAGCATAGTTAAGGATGACATAGACAACTATGTACAGAGAACTCAGGGATTTGTCAACAGGTGTATTGAATGTCTTATTGATGATTTATCTGATGAGGGGTATAATCTGATTATAGAAGGTACTCTTCGTGATTCGAATGTACCAATAAATACCTGTCAGATGCTTAAAGGCAAAGGTTACACTACTACGATGTATGTTGTCGCAGTTGATGCATGTACATCGTGGGAGTCTACCATCAACAGGGCTTATATCCTTGCTAATGACAATAATATGCCCCGCCTTGTGCCGTTTGATAAGTATGACAGAATCGTTAATGGATTACCTGATAGCCTGTCTAAGATTGAGGATAGCGGTTGTTTTGACAATATTAATGTCATAAACAGAGATAATAAGATATTGTACCCAGGAAGTAGTTATCTTTCGGCTTCGGCGGCTCTATCATCTGTATTAGATCTGGATAAATGGAATCGGAAAAAGACAGAGTATGAAGATGCTTTTATTGATGTAAAGATTGATGTTCTGAAAGAGCAGAAAAGGATACGACATAGAGGTCGATAAGATGGATGAGATTGCAAGGCTTTGGACACCTGATAGTATGTTTCATGTTCATACATGGAGATGTGGTCATGCTTTTTTAGGTGTGTCTGATGAAGATGTAATAAAGGCAGCCATATCTTTAGGTGCTGACGGTATTTTCTTTACTGATCATGCTCCGTTTCCGGGTGATCCTTTTGGTAACCGAATGTTGTATCGTCAGCTGTCTGAATACGTAGATACGCTGTCTGAACTCAAGAACAAATATTCATCGACGCTTAGAATATATATAGGCCTTGAAATAGAGTATCTACCAAAGTATAACGATTATTATAAGGAGCTAAAGTCTGATCCGAGGCTGGAATTACTTCTTCTGGGACAGCATTTTTATGAAGATGAATATGGCAGAGTGGTATTCGCTGATCCGGATACTGAATGGTATGGATGTAGTAGAGCAATAGCAGAAGGATGTAAGACCGGATATTTTGATGCGGTAGCACATCCAACAAGACAATTCAGACAGATAAAAGAAAAGAATCTTACTGATGCTCAAGGAATGGCTCTTGATATGATATATGATGCTTCAGTACAGTATTCGATTCCACTTGAATATAATTTGTCATGCATTCAGACAGAATTTTATGATAGAAATGAGCTATGGCAGGCTGCTGATAAATCTGAGGTAAATATAATTGTGGGACTTGATGCTCATAATCTTGAAGATTTAAAAAATAGATATATTTTACAGAAAAGTATATTTAGTATGCTATAATGATTAGACGTAGAATGAAATGGAGGGTGACCACAGGATTCCTTGGAGTCAGGGTGGCCATACGACAATGGATAATCTCCAGATGTTATGCATAAACTGTAATCGCAATAAAAGTGACAGGTAGCGTTGAATGTACTTATGTAAAGGGATGGTAGCAAACTCCCATGGTCATGACTGATCATGGGAGTTTTTTATTATCTGTATATCAAAGTTTCATAAATCACATAGTCTTTCAGTTCTCTTTAATCTATCAAAACCTTCCTTGTTTCTTATCTGTTATCTTTTTATAAGAGAATAGTATGATAAGAAAGGTGGGTCTGTATAAATTTGAAGTTAAATGACATATTATAGTGAGGTGATGAAATATGGCTGATAGATATGATGATTTCAGACTTCCTTCATTCAAGTCACTCGAAGACTATATCAGATTTACTGAATCAGGACATGATGGAAACCTGTACAGAGTTACATCCTGTAAGAACAATATTTATATGGAGTCTCTTGTTCTTGCAGAGAATGAGGTCAGATGCAGGGAGCTTATGTCTCTGATCAAACTTGAATATGAATTTGTATCATGTAGTCTTAATACTGGCTTTAAGCCGGGAATTCCGTTCTGGACAACAATGAACTACAATCTTCCAGATGATATGTGGTTCAATTCTGTGTATGTCAGAGAACACGGAATATCAAAGACAGATATAAAAATGCTTCTTGATGATGGAGAACTTTTTACATACGCATTTCCAACTTCGGTACTTACGGAAGATGATGATTATGTACTCAAAGCTCCCTGGCCTTTTGTGTCAGATGACAAACTTCAAAAGCATTACGATGATGCTTTGTATGTTCCTGGATTGCAGACTCATCAGCTCTACGAAGCAATGAACACAGGCCTTTCAGGTAATGCTGAGGAAGCATGTAGAAAAGCAGAACAGGAAGCTCTGAGTTGCTGTTATACATTAAAGGATTTTCTTGATTGCGGACTGTGGAATGTTCGTCTGGCTTATGCTGTATATACGAACAGCACATGGCAGAACCCTGATCTGCAGGATGTTTTATCAGCATTCAGTTTTAATGGTAAAACAGTAGATGATAAATCATTCAAACAGGTCTTTGGAGAATCTCTTGAAGAAATGGAACAAAGAGTAAAATCATATGGAGATGATCCTGAAAATTTCAAGCCTGTATTCAATGATATAGCGGACTACAGATCTGTTGGCGATATTGAAACGAACGGTGCTGAAAATACAGATAAGGAAGAAGATACTGCTCCAATACGCAGACACAAGAGCAGATAGTAAGCAATAACTTAGTCTCACGGTGAGACTAAGCAAACATATGTATCTATTTAAGAAAGTGAGGAAAATAATATGGACGAAATAGTTCAGGTTTGTCATGCAGAAATTGAGGGAATTACTGTTGCAGTCAAAGCTACAGTGCAGGTGGCACAGTGGATCTTCAGGCTTCTCAGATGGCTCTGCACAAAGGAAATGGAACAGAGGCTTAATATGCCGGGTTGCCATAAGTTCAGCGATATTATGAAACTGAGCGATGGAGAAATGCCACAAGTTCTTGATATTCCGGAAAAAGATGTCGCTGGTCTTATTGCATTTGCTAGGAGTCATGATCTGCATCTTTCACTTCTGCCTGATCTGAATGTAAACGATGGAAAAACTCAGTTTGTAATCCCACCTAAGGAAGCAGCACTTTTTGTGTCATATACTAAGTCGTGTGCACAGAGAGAAAAGGCCGAGCTTGATTCTGTAATGGAAAAATATACTACGGAGGAAGCCGAGCTAACCGAGAAACTGCGTCATGCTACTGGTGATACAACAGCGTTGCAGAATCATCTTGACATAGTCAAGGAGCGTAACAGAGAGTTTGGAATTAGGGTCGAGGATGTACAGAAAATGATCGACGAAGGCGGTCTGTGTGATATTAATGATTATCTTCGTACAGGTAAAGGCTCTATGCTTGATGAAAACCTTGAAAAGGGTATGGCCGCTTACGAGAAAGGTCTTGATGTATCTGCTAAGTATTCAATGCAGGAGTGCATGGAGCCAGTGCGAGATCCAGGCAATATTCCTATAGAGAGGTTCCGTTTTATTCTGCCTGATAAGGGTGTTGTGGTTACAAGAGAATACAAGGTAGATAAAGATACTAATATAGCTTATTCAGAGTATTCATTTACTACGGCAGAGGGAGAAAAGTGCAAGTTCTCTGATAAGAATATACCAAAAGAAAGGTGGAATACAGAGGAATTACCAAAGATATTTGATAAAATCGGCTGTGATGCAGATACTCAAGCAAGAGTTTATAGAACTAAAGAACAATATAAACGAGCTGAAAAATATGGTGAAACTATTATACCTAGCGTAATACAGAAAGCCAAAGAAAAAGGGTTTAATGCTGAAAATTTTAATAATGCAGAGGTCGGTAAACAATTACATGTAGATAAGGTTGAAAGTATGAAGGAAAAGGCCTCTGCTGAGATCAATGGCGATAAGACTATGGAAAAGTATCGTGTTCCTGTTGATAGTTTTTTCTTCACCGAAGGAGCTGCTTATATTTTTGATCGTACTACCGGCCAGGAGGTATGCCTTGGCATGAAGGATGATATAAGTGAATTGAAACCAGTTGCTGGTGAAGAAAATCCGGGTGTCGCAAAATACTGGGAATTTTCATTTGACAAGAATAAATCTTTGTCTTGTGAGGATCGGTTTACGGGGGAAAAGTATTCTATGAGCCTTAATGAAGGTGCTATACAAGGTAAGTTTGACTTCTCAGAGAAAAAGACTGAAAGAAAAGAATCGGTCACTAATGAAATTACAGAAGCCGCTCAGAATATGATACACAAGGGACAGAGTCGTCATCATTAAGAGTTGACAAAAGTGCAACAAGTTGATATAATGGTAGCAGGAACAATAAATAACCCACGAAAGGAAGTTACCTTATGAGAGAAAAAGTTGTACCGGGGCCTCTTGCTACCATTGATTCCATATTTATCCTATTTGTTTCAGGTGTTTACCTCTATACTACAAAGGGTTTTACTGGATTTCAGAGTCTTCTTCTGGGAATTCTGATTATTATTGGTTTTAATATTCTTCTCCGAATAAAGTATGTAGGAACGGTGATTTTATTTTTAAGTTCCTTTATATGGGCTTTTGGTATATTTTCATTGTTACCTCTCGAGAAATGGGTTAATAACAGTCTTCCCTGGAAGATTGCTGTATTTATCATTCTGTTTTTACTGTCACTTGCTTTTCATTTTAAGCCTGTGGATGAGAGTAAAGATTTCACTCCAGAACAGGTTGCCGCTTTGAATGCATATGATCGGGCTGTAGAGTTATCTAAAATGCAAAAGAAGATTCAAAAAGAACAAGAAAAAGAGAAAAAAAAGAATGATAAAAAAGCTCTTAGAAATCATGTGAAAAAATCAAAGGGACAAGAAGGCATATACGATGATAACGGCAATATCAAACTAGATATTTCACAAATGAGTATATGCCCAGTATTATCAAAACATATTTCAGATGATAATTTATACTTTAACCCATTTTATAGGTACATTATTATCTACTATGATGTTGCTAATAAAAGATTTTTAACCAATGAAGATATTAAAAGTATTTCTGGATTTAATTCTCAGACGCTAGATTGTGCTTGCAATGATACAATATTAAATAATTATTCCATGTATTATATTAGCGAAGGCAATGTGTGCGATGTAGTGTTAAATCGTAGTAGAGACGATTATGATATACACGGTGTAATATATGCTGATTTGGCAAAAAACAAAATTATGAATAATTATGGCTCTTCATTGATGACCAGTAAGGCATTTATGAGTAGAGTGTCAAAGTTTTTAGGTGGTAGTTTTTATTGTATTCCATTTACTAATGATACTTTGGCTATTTTTGACACTAGAGAATATTCGCTAGACAGTATTAAGAGTAGTCTGAATAATGTGGATGATAATTATAATAACGATATATTTTTCTTTAATAATGATAGACAGTCAATAGAACTTATTTGATAAGATGAAAGGGGTATATATTATTTTTATGCCCCTTTATTTTTTTTCTCTTTATCTATATTGTTCTGATTATCTTGTGATTCCAGTAGATTTATCATGTTAGTTATCGCTTTATATTTATTGTCTTTATTTAACATTCTGAATTTATTCAGAAGGTCTTTTTCTAATTCATTATTATAAGAGGAGTAATGAGACGATTTTTCAATAGAACTATGTATAGATTTATTTTTTGTCTCTATACCGAGTATTTCATCGGACGATATTCTTAAGATTTTACACAATTCAATTAAATTTTCAATATCTGGCAGACTTTTCCCTTTTTCCCAATTTGAAACAGAGGATGACGTAAGGTTAAGTTCTTTTGCTAGATCGGTCTGATTCATTTTTGCGTTTTTTCTTGCTTCTTGAATATTTTTGCCTATTTTTTCCATGTTACTGATATTATCATTCATTGATATTATTACTACTCCTTATAAAACGTATCTATATAGTATTTCAATTTTATTTGTTTTTCATGGCAAATAGAATAGATGTTAACTAGCGCTCAAAGACATTAAGAAATAACTGAAAAACCACTTGACAAAAATCAACTAGTAGTTTAATATTTAACCTATAATCAAAAAATAGATAGCGAGGTTTTTATTATGAAGACACTTTATGAGTTGAGACACGATATGGATGTTACACAAGAAGAAGTTGCAGATTTTGTTGGTGTATCTACTAATGCAATTTCTCAATTAGAGAAGGGTAGCAGGTTTCCTAGTCTGAAGACTGCACAGAAGCTGGCAGCATTTTTTCATGTGTCTGTTGATGACATCCATTTTGGTGCTAAAAAGGGCAACAAGAAACGGAGGAAGTAATATGAAAGCACGACTGTATGATTACGGCGATGATCCGCTGTCAGGACCTGGTGATGTTAAATATAGATACTCTGTACAGTTTCGGAATAATGATGATAGCCCATGGTACAACGCTATGGTCACTAATGAGTATGAAACTGCTGATGAGTTTCTGAAGAATAAATTCAAAGAGATCCAGAAGAGTGAAGATGATGCAATCATTCCTTTACTTGAGAGCAATTTCAATATCATAGATGTTGAAACTGATACAAATGGTCTTATATCGGATTATTTCAACAAGCAGAGAGCAATGTCCGATAATTTTAAGCTCTTGGGTGCGTTCAATGGCATTGATGAAGTAATGGTGCTTTACAAGTACCGTATATATCCTGAGTATGCTAATGGACAGTATATGATAGCTCACTGGAATTACGGTTCATCAACACCGGGCAGGATCGAAGCTGATCTTACAGCCGACAGAGTTTTCAACAGATTAGGAATCGGACCTGATCAGCTTGATGAAGATTCGGAAGCTCAAAAAGAAAAGGATGAAGAGGCTATAGCCGCAGCTGAAGAGGAAGAGCGGGAAGAACAGGAACAGATAGAAGAAAATGAACAGAGCAGCATCATTCCAAGGCATCGTGCCAGATAATTGATAACCTCTGTCAGATAAAGTCGTATATGTATAAAGGATGGTGAAGACGATGAGCAATCCTATGATAAGAACAGTCAGCACTACATTGGATATTATAAGAGAAATTGATCCGCACACTTCTATATCAAGAGGGCTGATCGAGCAGGAGATAAAG
>Ga0256405_10011010_pt1 | contig 11699 bp, 10 predicted proteins | sample RumenRJG_02DNA_FD_189096 | JGI IMG/M metagenome (GOLD analysis project Ga0256405, IMG submission 189096) | Bovine rumen microbial communities from Lethbridge, Alberta, Canada - RJG_02 | ecosystem: Host-associated > Mammals > Digestive system > Stomach > Rumen | place: Canada: Alberta...
CTTGTATTTTCTTCTACGTCCTGCCACGGCTTTCGCACCTCCTTGGAGACTTTTTCCTCATTATAGCATAGGTCGCCATGGCATGACTATTATTAAATTTTTGAACGAGGTTTTACACTAGTAATGCGGTGATGTTCTGCCTTGAACGGGACAGCCTGCATATGGGTATGGCCGCACTGGGGGCAAAACATCTGCCTACGCCTGAATGATACCACCATGAGGCTTGCACCTACTGGCAAGTGATGAAGAGTCTGCTCCGCACCATCGTTAACATGGAGTTTTTCACCGCACTTAGGACATACGCGGTCTTCTGGCAGGATGTCCAGCTCGCCCTTCAACAGAACAATATCCCTGCCTGAATAAGAGGTATGCAGCTCAGTTTCTGTATTGGTAAAGGTGTCCAGCGTCGAGGGGATACGCAGATAATGTGTCTCACGAACAGGCTCCACGGCGGGCTGTGCAAATAAATCCAGTTGCTCAAATGCTGTTTCGATTGTATAATTCACGAGTAGGGTTCTCCTTATTGTGGATTGTACATCTGTGGTGGATGCATATCCATATTAAGGCGAATCCTATTTTTATGCAATTAGTGAATCTTTAGGCTGATTTATTCATATCCCATAGGATTTGTGACTGAGCCAATTTTTTTTGATGATTGGGCGTATCGAGACTTGTATTGCTATTGTGCCTACAATCTCTTATAATGAGGCAAGAGATGCCCCCCAACCTCTATAGGTGGGGGACGGATGCGAATAACAGACGGCGAGTCAGTATCTCCCGCTTCGTTGAAACGTCAATTGGAAGATTTTGCCGTCGGCAAAATTTGAACAATGCGTTATAATCAATATCAGGAAAGTCGTGAGGAGGTATCGGTATGGCAAACAAAACAGCGAACTTATATGCAAGGATTGAGCCGGATATCAAGGAACAGGCAGAGCGTATTTTGGATGCATTGGGAATTCCTGTGTCCAATGCCATCAATATGTTCTATAAACAGATTATATTGCAAAGGGGCATTCCGTTCGATGTGCGTCTTCCTCAATCTGGGCAGAGGGACTTGAGCTGCTTGACCTTGGAGGAACTGGATGCGGAAATCCAGAAAGGCTATGAGGACAGCCTGTCGGGACGCACACGGCCAGCGAAGCAGGTGTTTGCAGATATACGCAAGAACTATGGCCTATGAGTTACCTCGTAGAAATTTCTCAACAGGCAGATGCAGACCTGCGCGGCATCCTTGACCATATTGCCAGAAACTTGATGGCCCCTGATGCTGCCATTGCACAGTTGGATCGCCTGGAGGAGCAGATTGAAGGACTGGATGCGTTGCCGAACAGGTTCCAGGGGTATCAAAAGGAACCCTGGCGCAGCAGGAACCTTCGTATCATGCCCGTGGACAACTACTGTATATTCTACACCGTAGATGATATTGCCCAGAGGGTGACAGTTCTTCGTGTCCTCTATGGTGGGAGGGATGTGGAGTCTCAATTGAGGAAACTGACAGAGTGACCGTTTTTGTCTTGTTGGCACTGGATGGCATGGTTTTGCGGAGGGTTGCACACGATAAGACACTTTTAAGACACTTTTAAGACACTTTTGGGGGTAAAACGGCAACAAAAAAGCCCCCGGGAACTCCCGGAGGCCTTGAAACCACTGGAGCTGGCTATAGGACTTGAACCTACGACCTGCTCATTACGAATTTTCTCATCCATGAAAAGTACGTATAAAATGGAAATTTATACCGTATTTTCAGCACTTTATGCACGATTTTTGATGATTTTATACATTTTGGAGCTTCTGAGCAAGTATGAAAAAATAAAATGGGCAGGGAAATAGGCAGGGAAAAATGCCTCTCCGGCAAGTTGTAGGCAAGTTACCGGCAAGTTAGCCAAGCCTTGATTTTACTGGGTTTATCCCTCCAAATGTGCCTCTCAGGCAAGTTACCGGCAAGTTAAATCGTCCCATAGTAGGAGATAGGATATATGTCCTATCTATCATCCCCTTCTTGCTCATGCTCCACGATGATGTATCCAATTGTTCCAGTATGACTGCACCATAGAGGACACAGGCAAGTTACCGGCAAGTTAGCTAAGCCTTGATTTTGCTGGGATTATCCATCCTGATGTGCCCTCCCGGCAAGTTACCGGCAAGTTAAGTTATCCCCAAATAGGGATGTATTTCATATATCTGGGCGCAGTCTCTTGGTCAAAAGGCCGAATGAGGTTCTGGGCAATTGCTTCCTTGATAATACGAGAAACCATCCCGGATGAAGTAGTCTTCAGGCCAAAGCGCTCACGCAAAGAGCGATTTGTCAGATAATCGCCTTGTATATACCGGATGCAAGCATGTAAATAGCATCCCCAAAGTCGATCTTTTGTCGATAAGTCAGAAAATTTCATTTCTGAAAGCAAAGTAACTTTTGTGCTCTCTTCATAAACATCCATTCTCGGAGCCGGAAGTTGCATGATTTCACAGGCTATGACGCTTTTATCCCAACCGGTACCGGATTCCTCGCATATCCGCATGCGTCGCATCAAAGCGGAAAGTTTTTCATTTCGGGATCTAGGTGGAGTATCAACTATACGGAACACATCAATAAGCGGTCTGCCGGGATTCGTTATCTCGATGCGATTGGAAAATATCTCCACCATAGGACCTGCTCCCGTAATGGAAAAGTCCTGATGTATCAATGCATTCGCCACAATTTCCCTGATTGCGTCTATCGCATAGAATGTCCGTTCCTTTCGGAGCCCGTTTTCGATTGTCTCCCTTGCAGGAACCAGCGCATGAATATATCGCATGATATCTTCGAAAACGACAGCATATCCGCCAGTTTCTGGCGGATTTTCCCGTAAGCGGTACAACTTGTTTTTTCCTTCATACTGTATAATTCGAAGTACTTTTCTTGCCACTCTGGGAAAATCTGTGATTTTCTTGGCAAGCAAAATTGCACCCAAGTTTGTAATAGAGTATAAACCATTATCCTGCTTGATTACGATTTCATCCGTTTCTAAATAATTCAGGACTTCATTGGACTGATGAGGAAGTGGCATAGTTAATAATTTAAAATACACTTCGTAATGCAACAAATCCAGAACAGCTTCTGTAGAAAGATCCTTTTTTGCAATCTGTTCCTCGAATTTCTGGTTTTGTAGTTTGTTCCACAGCCGAGATTGTATTGCCGGATATTCTCTCAGCAACTTCGTATAGCTTCCCACGCGAATGTATTCTTGTTTTTCAAAAGTGACGGGTAGATTCATGGCCGCTCGAATTACGATAACGCCAATTGTTTTTCCCTCCATAATTACTGTCTTATACTCGAAATCCGCATGTGCAGAGAGCAAATAGCGAAGCCAATTCTCTAATTCTTGATTTCCTTTTTTTAAATTGTGCAAATTGTAGCTTGTACCAACAATTTCATGGGTTTCATCGTCAATCCCCCAAATAAAATAGGCCGTATCTTTATCCATCAAGGCAGCACCATTCGCCAGTGCGCTAATATCTCGACCTATCATTTGCGGATCATAGTTATCATGTTTGAATTCCACCCACTCTGTTTCATGTGGAAGGAACAAAAGCTCACGCACAAGTTTATCCAGATTTTCCAAAGAAGTCACCACCTCGAGAATTGGATTTTGAGGAAATCTTATATAAAAAATGAAAAAGAGATTTTCTATGACAAAAATTCCTTGATCTGCATGGATAAATCCCGCCCTTTTTCGTCCCGTTTGGTCGCCATGAGGAAACGGCAGCGGCCTTGGCTTTTTTCTGCCCAGAGGCGTCCCACCATGTCTTTTTCTTTTGCGTCATCGGTGCTGATGAGATGGGCTCCTTTGTATTCAATGGCCGCCACGGTATCATCCTTGAGTTTCACGACGAAATCAGGATAGAATTTGTCCTTATGAGTGGGGAGCCAGAAAGAGTTTCTGGCATCCTTGGGAATGTTGCGAACCCAGGTTTCCACGTTGGGATGGGCGTCGATACATTGAGCGCAGTAAACTTCCTCATCGGAATCCATCGCGCCGATCAGTGAATAAAAGTGATGCTGGAATACTTTAGAGCCACGGTAAAAGCTCTTGGCCGGATAGCTGTCCAATCGGAAGGCCATGGAAACGTCGGGAGTGACACGGACAGCGGCAGCTTCTTGAAACAACATGCCCTGCATTCCTTTCTCGTATGCCGCATTCTTACAATCCGCAATGCGTTCCGCGAACAGTTTTGCCAGAACAAAACGCAAGCGAACCAGATCTGCCAAGGAGACGTGCTGAAGCTCCATCAGCCTTGTCAATGTCCGGCGGGTGAATTCCACCAGATCCTCGTAGCTCAAATCTATGTCCAAGGTTTTTCTGGCCAGCCATCCTACCAGTTCCGCAAGTTCCCAGTTCGTTTCACCGGGAAGGAGCGTTCCTTGCCCCTCTCCAAGATGGCGTTCTGTTACCTTGTGCCCCATGACATCGAATTCATACACATGCTTTTCCGTGTCGAAGTGGAAGGATGGCAGAGTAGGCTCATAATTGTCTGTTAGCCTCCAATCTTCCGGCAGAAAATCTCCTGGCTCTGCTGCATAGATACCCGTTCCTTCACCGAAATCAAGGCAAAGCTGTGGAACGGTAAACTTCACGCTGTGAGGGATTGGAGACACCAACGGAGGAATTTCAGATGTTTTTCGACGAATCTCCCGAAGCATGGACGCACGGTCGGAACTGTTTGAGAAAATCTGTTCCGCATGCATCTCCAATTCCCGCAAGTCCTTGGGCGAAGCCTGCTCAATTACTACCTTGCAGCCTCCCTCAGGCAGAATCTCCACAGAGGTATAGCTTCCTTCCTGCAAAATAGCGTTCAACGTGTCTTTTGGGGGCGGTTCCGCCGTCTGAAACTGAAGTGTGATACGTTCCGTTTCCGACGTGTGAATTTCCAGTCCCGGAAGACTTGGTTGGTGATGCTGAAGGGCCTCTCTTGTCTCTTCGTCCTCAAATCCCATGCCCAGAAGATTGTCCCGGATCTGGCTGACCGCCTGCATCCATGCAGTCACAGCCACATGAGCATAGGCGCGATTCAGAGCCTCCGATACTCTTCTTTTCGCGTAAGGCATACGAAGAACTCTCCCCAAGAGCTGTTCCGCATCCTTGGGTGAATGTACCTGCGCCAGAGAGCAGAACACATAGGCGAAGGGGCAGTCCCATCCTTCTTTCAAAGCCTGTACCGTAATCACATAGCGGATAAGGCAGTTCGGTGACATGAGGTTTACGCCGTCCAGTTCCCTCTTGTCCCCTGTGGCGATTGCAATCTGATCTTCCGGCACATGGGCTTCCTCTATGAGATAACGGCGCACCTTTTCTGCCGTTACTTCCCTGTCCTTGTTTTCTGCTTGGAAGAAGGCGATGGGGCGCACATAGTCCGGCTCCTTTGCCGCTTCTTTTTCGAGAGCGATTCGCTGCTGCACCGCATTGTCTGCTGCATGTTCCCACGTCTGATGTTCCGTCAGCACGATAGGAAGTTTGATCATATCTTCTGCCTTGAGTTCCGAAGCACTGACCTTGAATAATACATTGGAATTAGCGGCAGGAGTTGCTGTCAGTTCAATGATGGCAGACGGGCGGAGCCTCTGCATGACCTCAAGACTCAACGGGCTGGCATGGTTATGGGCCTCGTCGATGATCACAAGAGGACGGTGGTAGGCGAGAAGATTGCGAAAGGTGGCATAGCCGTTTTCGTCCTCGTCAAAATAGGGATGTTTCGGAATATCGCGGAAACAAGGCTCCAAAAATTCGTGATGGGCATAGACTTTGCGCCCCTCCTTGCTCTTCACGCGGAAAGACGCAAAGGTTGCGACGAAGAGATTGACCTCTCCTGTCACATCCTGCGGACGAAGGCGGGTAAATTCGGTAATGTCATAGACGCGCACCCGTCCCCCAAAAGCATCTTCCAAAACCTTTCGATTGGGACTTTCCAAGTTCGACAGGACGGTATAGGTTTGCTTGCGGATCATATCCGTAGGCACCAGCCACAGGACGAAGGGATAGTCTTTTTCTAAAAAATTCCGCGCAGCCAGAGGAATGGCGTGGGAGGCCAGAAGCGTCTTTCCACCGCCGGTTGGAAGGCGTAAGCAGATATAAGGAACATCTTCCAGTCCCTTGAGCGGTGTATAGACAGGCGGATAGCCCGGAGCTTCCTGCTGTGTCTCGAATGCCTTGCGCGAATCCCCCAGAACCTTTGCCTCCGTCAAAAAGGCGGATAAGCGGTCAAGGGCTTGTTTTTGATAATTTTTCAGATACATCGTTCCACCTCATCAATTCGCCGGGATTTCCTTCGGTATTTGCCGGAAGACGATGCCCAGCGCCTTCAAGGTTTCCTCGTGGAGTCTGCTGTTCTCTCCGTAAATGATGCGAGGCCCGTCGTGGGGAGGCAGGACGGCCAGCACCTTTTTTGTCAGCACGTTTCCGCCATCCGGGCGTCTGTCTCCCAGTATGCCATTGTAAAGGAGGTAGTAGGCCGTCCCCTCGTGAATGCCAAGGAGCGGGGAATCATGTCCATAGGTTGACATTATTTCCCGCACGCTGTCCGATTCCTTCGGCTGTCCACTTCCGTATGGCGTGTCGGTGGCTTTCATCCAAAGATGTGCCGCCAGGGTTTGGAAGGTCACGTCCTTCCGTATCTGCCCGTCAGCGGTGAAGACTTCTTCACCCAAACGATAAAAAGAAAATCCCCCGCCACCCTGCCAGTTCTCCGCTTTCGAGATACCGCCTTCTTCGCCGTCAATGACTTTCCGCAGACGAGGAACCACATGGGTCACAGCATGTTCGCCGATTTCAATGCCGACATAGTGGCGATTCATCTTCTGGGCAACAGCAGCGGTGGTGCCGGAGCCAAGGAAGGAATCAAGAACGAGGTCGCCGGGATTGGTGGCAATTTGCAAAATCCGCTGGAGCAGTTGTTCAGGCTTCGGGTTGTCAAATCCATCCTGTCCAAAAAGTTCATTTGAATGGCGTTTAGCACTATCATTGGTTCCAACGTCATCTGCATACCAAATGGTTTCCGGAGTCAATCCTGCATTATCCTGCTCTGCAAGGAACATTTTCTGTCTTGGAACATTATTTCCATTTTTGCCAAACCAAATTCGATTATCATTCACCAATTCCTCAAAGCGTGGTTGTGTAAATCGCCAACAATTCCCTGGCGGTGGAGAAATCCTGCGCCCTGATGGAGTTATTATATCGTAGAATTGCGAAGGGGTTGCATGACCGGATTGAGCTGTAATAGCTACGGATTGCCACACCCCCCTAGAATCATTATCAGGATTTTTATATCGAGTTAAAACTGTATCTGATAACTGTACTGGATTGCGTATCTCCTCAAAATTCTTCTTGAATTTTGCATATACAAAAATATAGTCATGCTTAAAAGAAAACGCTCTTCTATTTTCTCGGCTTTTCCTTTTCTCCCAGATAATGGTACAAACAAAATTACTTCTTCCAAAAATTTCATCACAAATTACGCGCATATACTGTGCTTCATTATCATCAATGGAAATCCAAATGCTCCCATCCTCCGAAAGCATTTCCCGTAAAAGCTCTAACCTCGGATACATCAGGGAAAGCCAAGTAGAATGCTCCACGCTGTCATCGTAATGCTCGAAAGCAGAATGGGTATTGTAGGGGGGATCGATATAGATGCAACGCACTCTGCCACGGTAATAGGGCATGAGTGCCTTGAGTGCCGCAAGATTGTCCCCCTGCACGATGACATTTCCTGCTGTAGCGTCACCATAGCACAGGGATTCGTCCCGTTCCAACAGGCGATAAGGGACAGAATTAGCTTCTTTGGTTGCATGTTCCTTGCCTGCCCAAGTCAGGGTTGGCATGTGAGGTCACGCTCCTTTTGGTGATTCAGTCATCGGCTCATCAAGAATTTGCTTAATTATGTCAAAAATAAGATGGAAATTATTGAAATTTATATTGGAAAATTCATCGGAACCATCGATTATCTTTTCTACAAAATTCATTTTAGACAATGCTATATTTTTCTCCTCTTTATCATTTATTTGATACACTCGTTTATCAGTGGTTCCATCAATTATTTTAATGCTATCATTTCCACAACTATTTCTATCACGGCAAAAGAGCTTACCATCTAACGATATACCGTCATTATTGAATTCATTACCCATGTATAACCTTCTTGAAACATCATCTATTTGAGCCACAGTTTTTATTTCATCATCTGTATAATAATGTTCTATACATATCTTTGGAGTATCTCGCCTATTTTCTGGTAAAGGAAGAACAAATGAGAATACGTTATTGCCCCATGTTTTATATGGTTTACCCTGTTCTGATAATGCCTTTGTTGTTCTATCATCATCAGCATCGGCAATAAAAATCAACTTTCTCGATTGTTGTACTTTGGAAATCTGCTCGCACATACTACTTAAATTTGTATTTCCCATTTTTAATTTGATACAGTTTTCTTTATTAGAATTTTCCGGCTCATATTCAAGAAAGTCAAAATTGAGCATAGAATATTTTTCATGTTGAATAAAATAATTCAATGCTGCCTTCATATGTTTCCAATCCGTAGCACCTTCGGTAATCACTAATGGATTACCCTGTTGTTTTTGAATGGCCTCCATTATAGTGGCATGGTGTTTTTCTGTTTCAGTTAGGTAACTGTACGCTCTTTGAAATTCAGAAAATCTTTCTGATAATATCCGTGTAGCCGTCGGCATTTGGTAAATTTCATATCCATCTTCTCCGTACACTTCGTCCATACCCAAAAGAAAAAGCGGCGCATGCGTCGAGATGATGAATTGTACTTTGGGGAATAATTTAAGTAATGAAGGGAGAATTTTTCTTTGAAGACTTGTATGCAAATGCAGGTCAATTTCATCTATAACAACAATCCCCGTGATATCGTTCAGGGTAATGCTTTTGTTTATATCATCTGTATCAGCGTATCTAATAATCGTTGCAAACATGTTGAATAATGCACTTTGTCCCGTTGATAAGGCATCAAGAGACGGGATAATCGTTTCTTCGGTGCTTTCATTGTTGATATTAAATCTTGATGCACCATGATTTCTGTAATTCAGTCCAAAGAAAACATCTTCTCCCAGAATAGTTCCCATAATCGCTTCAACATTTTTTCGGGCAATTCCAAATCGCAACGCATTCACTACATTTGTGTGAACAACTTGTAAAGATGAATTATTTATTTCAATATCACATCTTGAATCTACTATAATATCCAGTAGCCATTGCAATGTATGCTTATTTACATTTACGACAGAAATAGGCTTATATAATCGTCCATCCCATCTTGTATTGACTGACGGATGTTCATAATTTGATAAATCATAATACAAGTTGCCCATCCAATTGGGTTTTTCATATCGTTCTGGTCCAAAGTAGCATAATACATTATTTGAGAAAATATCATTTGCATCCTTTTCGTTTGAGGAAGTTTTTTTGTAATTATTTTCATTATTCCACGACATATTGTTTGGAGTGTGTGGCTCCTTTTTTTGAAAATCCTGAAACGAAAGATTACCACTTTTAAAAACAGAATGTATTGTATTTGAATTGTGTTCATATTCAAGGTATGAATACATAAATTCTTTTCCTATATGAATCTCTTGCGATGTAATAGCTTTATAATATTGTTGACTTCCAGATACTTCATCTTTTTCTGTTGCATTAGAAAATTTTTGAGAAGCAATCTCATAAAATGAATCTACGATGTTGGATAACAAGACAGACTTTCCTGTTCCATTTTCCCCAACAATTACGACAGGCTTAGGCTTTTCATCCACAAATGAGAAATTTATCTCTGCATCCTCGATAGGACCTACATTAACGCTATGAATCTTCTTTAAATACATTTACTTATCCTCCGCTTTTTTATTGTTGACGATATTGTTTTTTGTGTCTCAATCGGAAAAGGTATGCTATCTCTTAAAATACACTGATGAAGAAACAAATTGAATGTACTAAATATGTTCACACCAGACTGAGAAAGAGTAGTTGCTATCACGTTTATATCACGATCAGTCTATATATCCGATGAGGCCTTTTCATCAATAACAAGCAGTATCCAGCAGATACACAGTCTCACTTTTCCCCCGATATCTCCCTCACACTTGCCTCGATCATCTGTGTTACCACATGATTCAGCTCCGAAGCTTTTTTACTGGTGATGATCGGTTTCCCCGTTCCATTTTCGATGGCTTTTCTGGCATCACCGGCAACTTTTCCTCCCCGTTTGGCGACAGAAACATTTTGAGAGAAACCTTTCGGCTTCTCTGCTTCGGAAAATTCCTTGGTGGCTGTTTCTGCCAGCATATTCAGCACCAATTCAGTTGTGCTCATGTTGTCCCGCAGGCTTTCTTTCTTAAGCCCCTTGAGATTTTTATACTGGCGAGTAGTCATACCGCTCCATGCGCGGGTAAGCTCGTCCGTGAGGATAGCATATTCTTTTCCTTGCTTTATGCCGCGGTCTTTCCATTCATCGGTAAGTTCCTTTCGAGCGCTGATGGCCATAAGACGCTGGTTGATCCATTCCCGTGTGTAGCCTTTGCGCTCATAAGTTGCGACCAGTCGCTCGGCAATCAACTCGGGATCAAGTGTTTCGTCAATACGTTCTCTCCCCACTTGCGCCAGCCACAGCTTGAAGGGCTCGGCTTTCTTGGAGGGAATGGACTGGATGATACGAAGAAGCTGCTCGGTGTTGGCAACATCGGTGAGGCGACGTTTTCCGTCGGCAGCTTTCAATTTCAAAGCGTTACAATTTGTAACGCTTTCATTTCCTTCATCCTTTAAGCGTTTTTTTAAGACACGCCAGTATGTCTGAGGATTAGAGCTCTCTGTCAATACGCCCACTATATCCACAATAGAGAAATACCACTCTTCTTCCGTTTCATTCCACGCAGTACGAATGGGTTGATCTTCAAAGAGCTGTAGATTTTCATTCGTCTGGTTGTCACTCATAAATTTATCATTGCTCTCCTGGATGCTGATCGCAGCATGTCATTTGTCCATTTCTTCTGCTTCTTTTTTTGGCATTTCAATCGGAAACGGGATGCCTCCCCGCAGAACACACTGGCGGAGGAACAAATTGACTGCGCTTGACATGTCTAAGCCAAGACTGGCAAAAAGAGCTGTTGCCTGTGCTTTGATCTCACGGTCGATCCTTATTTGAGTTGGAACTGTAGCCATTACCACACCACCTTTTCTTTTATTATATCATGATAGGTTTACAATGTAAATCATATTTGAATTGATTTTATGTCTGTTATGTAAAATGACACAGTAGAAGAACCGAAAAGGCTGCCCACACATGGACAGCCCTTGGGGAACACCTCTCATATTTGAGCATATTTATCGACCTGTCTCCTGTCTTTCCTGCCGGTGAAGGCCGTAGGGAAGAGAAGTATGCCTGATGGATATATTGGGGTCTGTGATATCCTGCCATAGATTTTTATCAACTTCCATTTCGTAGTCCATTGTCATTTGGGAAAATGACCTCCGACGTATATCCCCTAGGCTTTTCGGACAGGAATGATTTTTCGTTGCATGATACCTCCTAATCTCCCGACAGATTATACACACAGCTATGCCGATATCCGGTAAAGTTTCAGGATTTCCTGTTGCCTGCTCGTCAGCGTTGTCATCAGTCGTTTGCGTTTGCCGGTCCGGCTAACCTCACGA
>Ga0256405_10011012_pt1 | contig 11698 bp, 8 predicted proteins | sample RumenRJG_02DNA_FD_189096 | JGI IMG/M metagenome (GOLD analysis project Ga0256405, IMG submission 189096) | Bovine rumen microbial communities from Lethbridge, Alberta, Canada - RJG_02 | ecosystem: Host-associated > Mammals > Digestive system > Stomach > Rumen | place: Canada: Alberta | collected...
AACTCTTTTGACGTCCTGGGTGTTCCGACCTCTGCGGAGGTCGGCTCAGGGCTCCGCCCTAAGAACCCGCGACCTTTTGTAAAAGGTCGATCAAAACTTTGAAATTGTTTTGCGACAGCCCGCTGCTTTCACTCGATATTGACGCTCTTTTTCGCGATGCGCCAGCTCCACCACCAGAAGACGGCGGTGAGAACGGCATTCAGGGCGATCTGGATCCAGAGGGAGGCCTCCACGGGCATCCCCTCTGCGCCGACCCCGTAGCTCAGGTTGAACATCAGCGGCAGAAGTCCGGCGACGCCCGCCACGGACAGGATCAGGTTCAGAACGAAATTCACGGCCAGCACCATGCCCACAGCGGCCAGCGCCTTGTTCTTCCGCACCACCGACGCGCCGAAGAGGATGGCGCAGGAGATCTGGAAGTAGGAGCGGATCACCCCGGACACAGTGAACAGCAGAAACAGCAGGAATGTGCCGAGATTCTCCGAGAGCACCTCACCGAGATCCTTCCAGAAGTAGCTGAAGAAATCCCGGGCGTCCTCCCCGCCGGAGATCAGGATGCCGCAGAAGATCGCCAGACAGGCCGACGCGGTCACCGCTCCCCCGATCAGGGTCCAGACGGCCGCCGAAAGGAATTTTGATCCGATCAGCTGGCCCGCCGTCGCCGGAAGGGTGAAGGTCAGGTACGCCTCGTCGGTCACCATGGATTTATAGAACCGCACGAAAATCAGCACGGCGATGACCGTGGCGGCCGCCGCCAGAGCCATGGCGATCAGCGCGGTGCCTCCGAGAGACGCCGCCAGAAGCGCCTCGGCTCCCGGTCTCTGATTGTCCATGCCCCTTCCGGCTCCGCCGAGGACCAGCATATTGACGAACCCCAGCACCGCCGCGCCGCCGATGCCGATCATCACCGGCCACAGCCAGCGTCCGAGGCCCCTGAAATCGTGCTTGAACAGCTTCAGAAACATCTGAACACCTCCCGGAACAGCTCGTCCAGCGTTTTGCCGGATTCGCACCTCACAGCCTCCGCTTCCCCGCTCATGACGCACCGTCCGCCGCCCAGGAAGAGGAACCCGTCCAGCACCGGCTCCACGTCCCGGATCAGGTGGGTGGAGATCAGCACCGTCGCGCCGGGATCATGGGCCGCCACGATGGTGGACAGGATATAGTCCCGGGCCGCGGGATCCACGCCGCCGATGGGCTCGTCCAGCAGATAGAGCTTCGCCCGCCGGGACATGACCAGCACCAGCTGGACCTTTTCCTTCGTGCCCTTCGAGAGGGTCTTCAGCTTCCGGTCCATGGGCACGCTCAGAGCGGACAGCATCCCCACGGCGCGGCTCTCGTCAAAGTCCTTGTAAAAATCCCGGAACAGGCCCACGCACTCCCGCACCCGCATGCCGGGATCGAAGTACATCCGCTCCGGCAGATAGGACACCATGGCCTTGGTAGAGACGCCGGGCACCTCCCCGCAGATCCGCGCCTCCCCGGCCGTGGGCGTCAGAAGCCCCGCCAGGATCTTGATGAAGGTGGTCTTGCCGCTTCCGTTGGGCCCCAGCAGGCCGATGATCTTCCCCGCGGGCAGCTCGACGCTCAGCTCCGAAAGAGCCTCCGTTTCCCCGAAACGCTTGGTCAGCCCGTAGCATCCCACCGCGGGAATGCCGGACGCCGGACGCGGGACCTCCGGACGTTCCTCCCGAATCCCGGCCAGGGGATGAGCGGGAGCCTCGCCGAACAGACCCTCCCGCGCGCTCCCGGCAGGCGTTCCGGATTCGAGGGCTTCTGGCCCGGCCGTCTGTTCCGGATGCCCGGGTTCCGTCCGTTCCGCTTCAGTATCCGCCGTCACGGTCTCAGCCGTGTCATCGGCATCCGTCTCCGGCGCGGAAACCGTCTTTTCTTCCTCCGGAGGCGCGTTTTCCGGTTCCATCCCGGATCCGCCGGTCCGGATCTCTTCCTCTGTCAATCGAATCTCTCCTTTCGCAGGCCTCAGCCGTCCTGTGTACAGGGACATTATACCACCGAATGGCGGGGCTGTCAATCTGTTTTTATCGTTTTTCGATATTTTCTTATCGATTTTTAATTTTTCTCAGAGAGGGAATCCAGATACGCCTCCACGTCGAAGGGATCCAGAGGCGCGTCCCTTCTGAGATAGAGGGGATGATGGGGATGGCCGCCCTTTTTGGAGCGCGGACCGCAGGTGAACCACCGGACGCCCCGCTCCAGCCCGATCCCGGCCATGTCCCGCACGCAGTCCGCCAGCCAGGGTCTTTTGAGGATGATGGTCCCCCAGGCGGCCCAAACGTCCGGCGTCTCCCCGCAGAGGTCCAGCAGATAGGAAAAGGCCTTCATGTTCTCCCGGTGCAGATCCGGATTGAACGTCCGCTCCATGGCGTCGGGATCCGTGGCCCGCTGGGCGTAGACGTTGAACATGAGGAAGCTGTCGTAGCCGGAGGAATGCGCGATCCGCTCCACGGACTTCAAGGTGTTGTCCAGGTCGTCCGGTGCGGCGGTGGAGGGATTGATCCCCACGGCGATGAGGGGACGCGTTCCCCGGGTCCCCAGGATGTACCGGTATTCGGAATAGAAATCCGGCACGTACAGCCAGCGGGACCGGTCGTAGGCGGCGCTCTCCGATCTCTGCGCGAGCGCTTCCTCGAAGGTCAGCACGGGAATATGGGCGGTATCGGACTGCGGGATATGCGGCATGGCGTCTGCTCCTTCCGTGAGGGATCCGTCCGGCGTTCTCCCGGATATATCGGGGAAAAGCCGGTCCGGCGCGGATATTATACCACCCGGCGGAGGGCGGAGGAGGAGGCCCGGCGGAAATTTACAAATCGTTTACACCGTTTTTTTCGTTACAATTATATTACAGTTTCGCCCGCTCCCTTGCCAAATCCGGCGGAATGTGGTATGATGAACCAGACATACCCCAAATCCGGGAGGATCGATTTCATGATGAAACACACCGTCCGCATTCTGACCGCCATCGCCGCGGCCGCCCTTCTGACCGTCTCCGCCTCGGCTCAGGGAACCGGCGCGAAGCCCCCTGTTCCCGACAAGACCGCCGAGCCCATTCCGGTGATCGCCGAGGGCATGACCGCCCTTCCCGTCACCTCCTCCATGGCCGACAGCGGCGAGGACACCGCCGTACTCTTTGATAACGACACGACGACGGGCCTCTCCCTGACCTTCGCCGCGGAGAGCGAAACGAAGACCTTCACGCTCCGCACCGCGTCCGGCATTCCCCAGGCCCTGTCCTCCTTTGCCCTGGTGACCTCCTCCGGGGAGGGGACCGTGCTGACCGTGCGGGTCTGGGGCACCAACGATTCCACCGAAAAGGAATGGACGCCCCTCACCATGCACGCCCCCGTGGTGCGGACCGGCGAATGGCGCGTCTTCCATATGACCGAGCCGGAGGGCGGCTGGGAAAAGGCGGATAAATACGCCTTCTACCGCATCGAGCTCACCGCGGAGGAGGGCGGCTCCTTCACCTTCTCCGAATGCCTGCTGATCCGTCCCGTCACGGGTGAGCCGGAGCTCTTCTACGAGACCGTGGACGCCGTGGAGGAGGGTCAGACCCCGCCCGTGGCCGCCCTTTCCGTTCCCGCAGAGCCCTCCGTTCCCAGACGCGCCCGCTTCGGCCTCTTCTTCCCCGGGATCATGAAATAAGTCCGTGATCCCGCATCCGGCCGTACGACCCGGAAAAAACGCCCATAACACACAGAACCGCGCGGCCTCCGTTTCCATCCGGACAGGCCGCGCGGTTTTTTGTTGGTATATTTTTCGGAATCCGTCAATCCCCTGCGGGCTCCTCCTGGGAGATCATGGCCGTCATGGAGGTCAGGGGGATGTCCGTCCAGACGCCGTTGTCCAGGGTCAGCTCCGCCAGCTCTCCTTCCACAGGACGCCACAGCAGCATCCGCTGTCCCACGGCGTAGCCCCCGGCGGAATAGGTGACGATCCGGACAAACCAGCGCCCCCCGGCCAGCTCCGCCCATTCCCCGTCTGCGGCGCTCATGGAAAATCCCGCGGCCTCCCCGCTTTTCAGCAGATTGTCAACCAGAAATCCCGCGTACTGCTCCCAGCCTCCCTCTCCGAAGGCCTCCGCCCGAATGAAGGACAGCTCCATGGACGCGCCGTCCCCGTTTTCCAGATGCATGACGCAGCGCGCGCTCTCCCGGTCCGCGGCTTCGGCGATTTCCCGGCTGTCCGCGTCCGCCGCCACGTGCAGATCGTTCCGCTTCGCCAGCTGAGTCTCCGTCATGAAGGTCCAGCCCTCCGCCGCCGTCACCCGGATCCCGGCGAAGGGGTTTTTGTAGATCCCGTTCTCCAGGGAATCGCTCCCCCAGGCGAACACGGCGGGCGCGTCCGGCACACCGGGCTTCTCCGGCAGGGGCGCGTCCGGAGCGGTCAGCATGGACAAAATCGTCTCCGCGTCGAAGCGGTCCGCTGGGGAGGCCGTCGCCGCCGCGGTCACGAACCATCCCTCCCATTCCCGGGTGTACCACAGGCTCCGGCTCTCAGCCTCCCCGGGCCAGACCAGCCGGAAGGGGACCAGAAGCCACGTCTCCCCGGCCAGCTCCGACTTCTCCTGCTCCCCGGCCTCCACCGACACGTCCTCTCCTCCGCTCTCCGTCATGCCCTCCGCGAGGATCCGGACGTACTCCGCCAGGGTGACGCTCTCCTCCCCGTTCTCGGGCTCCGGGATCCGCCGTCCCATGATCAGCACGGTGGATCCGGCCTCCGACTGAGCCTGCATGGCGTAGAAGGTCCCGTCGGGCAGGGCTTCCGCGGCGTCCGGCTCCCTCTGATCCGCGAACCGCCAGTCGTCCCCGGGCAGAACGAACCGGAGCTTCAGCCCTTCATGGGTCCAGGTATCTCCCTCGGCAGCTCCGTCGGAAAAGGGATTCGGGGACTCGGGCTCGGGATTGACCGGTTCGGGCTCCGGCTCCGGCTCGGGATCCACCGGTTCAGGCTCATCGGGCTGAACGTCCTCCGGAGCCTCCGTTTCCGGTGCTTCCGTCTCCGTTTCGGTTTCATTCGTTTCCGGCGCAGGCTCTTCCTTCTCCTCTTCCGTCTCCATGGAGGGATCGGTCACAGGCTCTGCGGAGACGGTCTCGGGCGCGGGATCGTCCGGAATCACAGGCTCCGCGGGACGAAGATTCACGGCGCAGGAGGACAGAAGCAGGGCGGATAAAAGCAAAGCGGCGGCATGGGGAGCGGTACGGATCATGGAATGGGGACTCCTTGGGGCAGAATTTGACGTTTATCATTATACCACGCTCCGCGCCCCTCGTCAAGCCATCCTCCCTCCGCGTCGGGAAAAGCCGGGAACCGCGTTTCCCCTTTGACAATTCCCGCCCGCTTTGCTATAATGAGGAAAAACACGAAACCGGAGGCATCCCATGCTCACACTCAGGAAAACACCCGGGAAGGACTTCATCCTTCTGAACCTCTCCGATCCCCAGCTGGGGGACGACGAATGGGACGAGGGCCATCCGAACCGCCGGATCCTCGAGGGCACCGTGCGGGAGCTGGTCCGCCGGCTCTCCCCGGATCTTATCACCGTGTCCGGAGATCTGGCCTGGGCCGGAAACGACCGGGCTTACGACGCCCTGGCGGATTTTCTGGACTCCTGCGGCGTTCCGTGGGCTCCCATGTGGGGCAACCACGACAATCAGGGCGGACCGGAGCGCGTGGAGTCCGTGGTGAAGCGGTACCTGACCCATCCCCTCTGCCTCTACGAGCGGGGACCGGCAAATCTCGGAAACGGCAACTACGTGATCCGGATCGAGGAAAACGGCGTCCCCGCGGCGGGCGTCATCGTCATGGACTCCCACGACCGGGCTCCTTACGTCAACGAACGGGGTGAGGAAACCGAGGCGTGGGCAAAGCTGTGGCCGGAGCAGATCGACTGGTACCGGGAGCAGACCGCCGCGCTGAAGGAGGAGGGCTGTTCCGACACCGCCCTTCTCATGCACATCCCGATCTACGCCTACCGGGAGGCCCACGCCGCGGCGGAAAAGGCGGGGATCGATCCGAAATCCGTGACGCCCGCCATGGCGGAGGGACCCGAGGTATGGAATCCCGGCTATGAGTCCTCCTTCGGCGTGCGCCACGAGGGCATCGGCAGCTATCCCGCCGACGAAGGCATGCTGGACACCGTTCTGGAATGCGGCTCCACGAAGCTCCTCATAGCAGGGCACGACCACGTGAACAACACCGTCATCCGCTGGCGGGGCGTGACCTTCGTCTACAGCCTCAAGGCCGGTCCGGGATGCTACTGGGAGCCCTCCCTCAACGGCGGCACGGTGCTCAGAATCACGGGGCGCGGCGTCTCGGAGGTGCGGCACGAATACGTGGATCCCGCGCCCTTCATGAACTGATCCGCGCCGGACGGTCCGCAGAGAACCGTCATTTTTCCCGTGACATTCCCTCTCATCGCGCATAAGGCTTCCTTCTTCCGTCCATACTACCCCCGACCAATCCACAGACAGAAGAAAGGAATCCCCATGACCACCAACGCGAAAAAGCAGAACCGCATCCTGACAGCGGCGCTCATCATCCTCATCGCCTCCCTTGTGGGACTCATCGCCCTGACCTCCGGCGCCAACCGGAAGGCCAAGCCCCCGACGGAGGACGTGCCCCCCGTGGGACAGAAGCTCGAGGACAGGTCCTCCGAAAAAACGGACAGCGAGACCTCCTCCCCCGCTCCGGAAACGCCGAAGGACAGGAGTGAAAAGACCGGGCAGGAGAAGAAATCCGCCGAGGACGCCCTCTCGAAGTCCGGATCCGAACCCGGGGATTCCGACGGAAAGCCGGTCCCGGAGGATAAAGCCGCTCAGACCGATGAGATGGCCGTGCCCACCTCCGCCGGGGCCGATCTGCCTCCCATGTTCCGCGCTCCCCTTGGGAACGCCGTGGCGGTGAAGGACTGCTCCCTCGCCGTGCCCGTCTTCTCCGCCACCATGAACGACTACCGGGTCCACCGGGGCATCGACTTTGCCTGCGCGCCCGGAACTCCCGTTCTGGCGGCGGCGGACGGCACCGTGGAATCCGTAGCGAAGGATCCCATGATGGGCTGGACCGTGACCCTCTCCCACACCGGCGGAGCCGAGACCCGGTACGCCGGTCTGTCGGAGGAAAGCGTCAACATCGCCAAGGCCGGCGACAAGGTCCTCTCCGGCCAGGTGATCGGCGCGTCCGGGGAAACCGCCCTGATCGAGAGCGCGGAGGAAAACCACCTGCACTTCGAGCTCTCCGTGGGCGGGAAGGTTGTGGATCCCGCCGACTATATGGACGTCGTCCGGCTGGCGGAGATGTTCGAGGACTGAATGATTCGGGAATGCCGCGTTTCTCCTTCGGGAGCGGATGCGGCATTCCCTTTTTTGATTCATAACCCTCCCTCCGGGCGCATAGGCATGGTGCGGTCCGAAAATCCCCCTTGCATTGGACCGGGTTCTGTGGTACAATAAAATGAGAAAAGTGTCGAAAAAACGCGCCCGCGAAAGGAAGTCCCATGCTGAAGAAACGCCGCCTTCCGCTCCCACTCCTCCTGATCCTGACCCTCTGCCTCCTGCCCCATCTGTTCTCATCCTGCCGGAAAAAGGAGCTCCCCGACATGTCCATACCTCCCGAGCCCGCCCCCGCCCCCATGATCGAGGCAGGCCGCCTGATCGACCCGGATTCCGAGGTGCGCGGCGTCTGGATCGCCTCCGTCTGGAATCTGGACTATCCCTCCCGGACCGATCTGTCCGCGGTCGAGCTGCAGGCTGAGCTGGACGCGATCCTCTCCGTGCTGGAGGAAAACAGGCTGAACACGATCTTCTTTCAGGTGCGGCCCGCGGCGGACGCCCTCTACGACAGCGACCTCTTCCCCGTGTCCCAGGCCCTCTCCACCTCCGGGACCCTGACCTTCGATCCCCTCCGGTATCTGGTGGAGACGGCGCGGCCCAGGAACATCCGGGTGTTTGCCTGGGTGAATCCCCTGCGGGCGACCCTGACGGGCACCGACGTCTCCGTTCTGCCCGACGGTCATCCGGCGAAGGAGCATCCCGGCTGGACCGTGGCCTACGCGGACGGGCGGCTGTACTTCAACGCCGGGCTCCCCGAGGTGCGGCAGTTCGTGACGGACGGCGTGCGGGAGATCGTCACGAAGTACGACGTGGACGGCGTGGTCTTCGACGACTATTTCTACCCCTATCCCTCGGGCGGCGCGGATTTCGAGGACGGGGACGCCTTCCGGCAGTACGGCGGGGATTTCGACGACGTCGGCGACTGGCGGCGGGACAACATCAACCGGCTCATCGAGAGCTGTCATGAGGTGGTGCGCTTCATCGACCCGGAATGCCTCTTCGGCGTCTCCCCCTACGGGGTCTGGCAGAACGACGACGGGCAGAACGGCGGCTCCGACACCCGGTCCTTCGAGGCCTACAAGTCCCTCTACTGCGACGCCACGGCCTGGATCGACGGCGAATATATCGACTTCCTCTCCCCCCAGATCTACTGGGATTTCGAGACCTCCCAGGCGCCCTTCGACACGGTGCTCCGCTGGTGGAACGACCGGCTGGACGGCACGAACATCAAGCTGTGGGTGTCCCACGCCTGCTACAAATACGGAGAGGACGACTGGAGCGATCCCGCGGGCCAGCTCTGCCAGCAGATCGCCTACGCCCGGAGCGAGCGGTCCTACTACGGCTCCATCCTCTACGGCTACGACGAGCTGAAAAACAACACCCGGGGCGCGTCGGACGACACAAAGGAGGCCTTCTCCCCGGAGATCATCTACTCCCCCACCCTTTCCAACGGCCTCGGCGTGTCCGTATCCTCCCCCCTGCCCGGAACGGAGCTGGACGGCGCGTCCACTTACATCATGGGCATGTCGGACCCCTGCTATCCCCTGACGGTCGACGGAAAGAAGGTGGGACGCACCAAGAGCGGCGCGTTCAGCTTCACGGTGACGCTGGAGCCCGGGGAGAACACCTTCGTCTTCCGGCAGAACGGAAAGAAGTACACCTACACCCTCTGGTTCGGAAAGAAGACCTCCTCCGTGGAGGAGACGGAGCTGTCCGAGGCTGACCCGGACCCTGACCCGGAGGAGCTGACCGTCCTTGACTCCCTCGGCGTCACCTGGTCCTATCCCACCACGGACGTCATGACCGACGAGGACATTCTCTGGGTGTCCTGCACCGCTCCGGCGGGCGCGGAGGTCACGGCGGACATCGGCGGCATTGTCACCAGTCTTGTCCCCCTGACCCATCCCTCCAAGGACAAAACGGAGGACGGCTGGGTCTACATCTCCTACGGGGCCAACGCGAAGCTCCCCGCGGCTCCGGCCGGATGCCTGTGGGACTGCGGACCGGTGCGCTTCACGGCGGTCCATCCCGATTCCGACGAGCCCATGACCCGGGACGGCATCCGGGTGCGGACCCTGGGAGAGGACGCGGGAGTGCCCGTGACGGTGAAATCCGACTACACAGCCCTGAAAACCTCCCACCAGTCCTCTTACTACAACGACTACACCGTCCAGTCCGCCGGCATGACCGACGACGCCGTCGCCCAGCGGGACGGGTTCTATCTGCTCCGCATGGGCGGCTACGTGGCGGAGAGAGACGTGACGGAGCTGGCCCGGACCGCCGTGGACCGTCAGCACTGGGCGGATTACGGGCTGACCGATCCGGAACCGGATGAAGCGGTGGACGATCCCGCTCCAGATGAGGCGGAGGCCGACACCGCAGATCCCGGAGACGGTCCCGATCCCGCCGACACGAATCAGGAAGAGAAAGACGAGAATGAAGAAAAGGACGGTCCCGGAGAGAAGCCGGACAGCGGAGCCGATGCGGAACCGGAGGATCCCCCGGCCGTCATCACCGCCGACCTGTACCGCGCCCCCCTGTCGGACCGGGCCGTGGTGCAGTCCGGCGAGACCATAAACCGGGGCCGGGTCACGGAGGTGCTCTTCCATCTGAGCCGAGGCGAAACGGACGAAAGCGGGACCCCGGTCAGCCGGTCCATGCCTCCCTACAACGGCTCCGCGGAGGACGGCGTCTTTGTGCTGACCCTTTATTCCGTGGACGGGGAGCGCAGTTCTATTCCGGCCATGGCGGAGAATCCCCTGTTCGATTCGGTGGAGATGATCCCCTTTTCCGACCGGGTGCGGTACGTGTTCGCCCTGAAGGATCCCGTGAACTTCTACGGCTTCGATCTGGAGTACCGGGGAGACGGGGAGGCCGTGCTGATGCTGCGCAATCCCATTCCGGTGGACCTCCGCTCCGAGCGGCCCCTCGAGGGGATCCGGCTGGTGCTGGACGCGGGCCACGGCGGGGACGATCCCGGAGCCTTCGGACCCGTGCGGGCGGGAGCCTCCCTGGAATCCGACGCGGACGCGGCCTCCCCTTCCTTCTCCAACAGCGAGAAGGACCTGAATCTGGCCCTGGCCCTGGCGGCGGCGGAAAAGCTGCGGGAGCTGGGCGCCCATGTGATCCTGACCCGGGAGGAGGACGTGACCTTCGATCTTCTGGAGCGCGCCGCCCTGCTTGAGCAGATCGAGCCGGACCTCTGCATCTCCCTGCATCAGAACTCCATCGGCTACGCCACGGACATCACGAAGGTCCGGGGGACCCTGGGGCTGTGGTGCGAGGCCGGGGGACAGCTCCTTGCGGACTGCGTGGGCCGGTCCGTGGCGTCCTCCCTGTACCGGAACTACCGGGGCACGGCCTGGCAGGCTCTGGCCATGTGCCGCAATCCGAAGTTCCCCTCCGCCCTCATCGAGGTGGGCTTCATGACCTCCGTGGAGGAATACGAGTTCATGACCTCGGAGCGCGGTCTGGAGCTGGGCGCGCAGGGCGTGGCCGACGGCGTGATGCGGTATTTCGAGAGAATGGCGGAGTTTGCGGGGGAGTGAAGGGGAGCCCGGGATCCGCTCCCGACGCCCGGGATACCCCGATACGCTTTTTCGACTGAACACGGCGGCTTTTCGTACCACAACGGACTGCTGCCGTTTTTTTCATCCGAATCCTCTCCCCCTCCCTTGCCAACTCCCCCATTCTGTGCTACAATCAAACTACCGAATCCTTCTTCATCAGGAGGCATCCCATGGCATATTATGTAAGCAAAAGCGGCGCGGATACGAATCCCGGTACGGAGAGCGCGCCCTTTCTGACCCTGGCCCGGGCCCAGCGGGAGGCGCGGCTCCACCCCGGCTCCGAGGTGCGGGTCCTGCCGGGCGAATACCGGGAATCCCTTCGTCTTCAGCCGGAGGACGGCGGCACCCGATGGATCGGCGACCGGGACGCGGTGCTGACGGGCGGGCTGAGCATCCCCGCCTCCGCTCTGTCTCCCGTATCTCCCGAAATCGCGGAGCGGCTGACCCCCGAGGCGGCGGCGCACACCCTCTGCGCGGACCTGACGGCGTTCGGCCTGGGACCGGAGGACTGGGGTCCGGTCTGCGTCATCGGCGGCTTCCACACGGCGGACCGGTATGACGACGCGCCCCTGGGCACCAATCTGGAGGTCTTCTCCGGGGACCGCCGCATGACCCTGGCCCGGTATCCCAACGAGGGCTATCTGAAGCTGGACGCCGTCATGGACGTGGGCGAGGTCAACGAGTTCCCGCCTCAAAACTACTGGAGGTGCAACAACGGCATCCGCAATCCCCGGGGCGGCTGCTACATCCTGGATCCCGCGACGAACGAGCGGATCAAGG
>Ga0256405_10011013_pt1 | contig 11697 bp, 8 predicted proteins | sample RumenRJG_02DNA_FD_189096 | JGI IMG/M metagenome (GOLD analysis project Ga0256405, IMG submission 189096) | Bovine rumen microbial communities from Lethbridge, Alberta, Canada - RJG_02 | ecosystem: Host-associated > Mammals > Digestive system > Stomach > Rumen | place: Canada: Alberta | collected...
TGTGATTTCTCCAAAATAAACCGGAAGATAAAAACTGTCCTGCAGGCAAAACTGCCGGGTATCCGTTACAGAACGCTCCGATGCATACTCCGCATGCAAAGCTGGAGTTACCAGACGCCAATTCAGAACCTGTAGAAAATATCGTTTGTGTTTATTACCGGTTTCTTTTTTTTCTGTCATTTTGGAAGAAATCCAGTCCTCATAGGGATGCATCGTATATCCATATACATCGGCATCGGCGCTTTTATAATAGTATTCCCGCACTTCCCCGTTATCATCCAGAATTTTCTGCCGTCCACAGACCAGCACATCGCCTTTTTTCACTTTATCACCCTTTTTCACTTTGGCAAGCCCGCTCCTTGTAATGACCGATGCAATCGTAGCATCCGCAGATGCCGCCAGATCCATACAGGTGCCCTCTGCTTCTTTCGTTTCCTCGTGAGAAGAAATTTTCTCCTGTATCTGTACAACCAGCCGGGTTCCCGTTTCATATACACTTGCCCAGATCACCGGTTCCAAGTCCTGACGCAGGGACAGCTCCAGTGCATCATTGTCGATTTCCTTTGCCGGCATGCCATAGGTAACGTTGTGTGCACTTAAATATTCCAGAATGGCGTCTTCTCCCAGAGAGGAATTCCCTTTGATTTCAATTCTCCAGATTCTCGTACTGAGCACCCAGACTCCTGCCATGACACACAAAAGGACAAAAATTCCAAGTTTTCTTGCGCGGTATTTCTGCCAGAAAAACGGAAAGCCGATCCTTTTTCTGATGTGGATTCTCGTTTTTGTTTTCCGCAGATATGGACGCAGTTCATACAGATCCTGCAACCGGATATAAAAAGAAACCTGCGTCGGAGAATCCGGCTGTATCTTCCAGAACATAATTTCGTGACGTGCACATAAATTTAAAAAACGGGAAATGTTGCTTCCGCATACACAAACCAAAAGACTGCCATTGACGAATCGAAGAAACCTTTCTATCATGGCAGAAATGTGATCTCCTGCATATATCCGGAAATTTCGATAAGATCCGCCGAATATTTCCGGATGGACAGACTCCTTCCGACGATCCGGATATGATAGGATTGTGTTGCAATTCCGATCACCTCCGGACAGTATTTTATAATTCCACGGTGGTTAACAATACAAAGTGTACGGTTCCCCTCCATGGAAAGAAGCGGCATCCCCAGGAAAATGTCTTTTGGCAGTTCCATTTGTTCTACGAGATGCTCCTGTTTTATTTTGTGTCTGGTTTGATTCGAATGGCTTTTCATACTTCACTATATGAAAAGCGAACCCGTCCTATGTCTCTAAATTCAGGGATCCGTTTCGGTACGCTTCCAAAAATACATTAAATTCTACGGTCATCATCATAATATACATGCAAAAATACAGCCAGAGCATGATCAGGGCAATGGTTGTCAGGCTTCCATACATGGAAAATCCATTAAAATAATCAACATAGATGGAAAGCCCGAAGGAAAAAACATACCATGCAGCTGCACATGCCGTGGCTCCAGGAAGCTGGCTTTTAAAGGTAAGCTTTGTATTCGGAAGTGCGGTAAAAATCACGTCAAAAAACAGGATCAGAAGAAGTAACATGATAAGCCCCCGGAATTTGATTATTATTTTTACGAGATGTGCAATAAACGGAAGATAATCTGCTGCTAAATGCCGCAGACTATTTCCAAAAACCAGCACAACAAGCGTAAATACAATCGCAACCAGAAAAACAATGGTATAAATAACCGCCCAGAATCGGAGTACAAACCAGTTTCTTGTCTCTTTTAATTCGTGAACCGCATTCAGACCATCTGCCATATACTGGATGCCTTTTGCGGCAGACCATATGGCAATAATTGCCGTGACCGAAATGATTCCCATGGATCTTGTATAGATTTCTTTTACAAGGGTAACCAGAAACGGAGCAACATACTGCGGCATGACTCTTTCTATGATTTCAAATACCATATCCTCCGTGATACTGGTATATTGAAGCATGGAAGAAAACACCATAAGAAACGGAATGATGGATAAAATAATAAAAAAAGCGATCTGTGCGGAATAAGCATTGATTTTGTCTTTCTGGCATTTGGCTAAAAACCGGGTAACCAGACGTATTGCTTTTTGCATACCAAATGATCCTTTCTTCTTTATTTATGATATGGTTCGTGATGCATGATACGGTAAGAACGATAAATCTGTTCCAGCAGAATCACACGCATCAGCTGATGGGGGAATGTCATCTTCGAAAAGCTGAGTCGTGCATCTGCCCGCTTAAGAACCTTGTCGGATAATCCAAGAGATCCTCCGATTACAAAATAAATATGGCTGACTCCGCCAAGCCCGAGTTTTTCAATTTCACGGGAAAGTTCTATCGAATCCGGCTGTTTTCCATCGATCGCCAGCGCAATCACATAGCCGTCCGGGCGGATGGATTTTAAAATACGCTCCCCTTCCCGGTCTTTGACCATGGCAATTTCGGTTTCGCTTGCCTGTTCTTTTGTCTTTTCATCCGCCACCTCCGTAATAGATAACGTACAGTAGCGGCTGAGCCGTTTGGAATATTCCCTGACGGCTTCCGTATAAAATTTTTCCTTTATTTTGCCTACGCAGATAATTGTTATTTTCATGTTGTTATTTTACTATATTTCTCTGTAAATTTGTAGTGAAAAATGATATACTGTAATCAACAAATACAAGAGAGGTAACGAAATTGAAAGAATTACAGGAAAGAATTAAAAAAGATGGAATTGCTGTCAATGAAGATATCTTAAAAGTAGACAGTTTTATCAATCATCAGGTAGATCCGGTACTGATGCAGCACATCGGGGAAGCTTTTGCGGAACACTTCAAAGATCAGGGCATCACAAAGGTTGCAACCATTGAAAGTTCCGGCATTGCTCCGGCTCTTATGACAGCTATGTGCATGGGTCTTCCTATGATTATCTTAAAAAAACAGCCTTCTAAGATTTTAAACGACAATCTGTTCCAGACAGAGGTCACTTCCTTTACCAAAGGAACAAGTTATGAACTGACGCTTTCTTCTAAGTTTGTCTCAGAAAAAGATCATGTCCTGATCATTGATGATTTTCTGGCAAACGGAGAAGCAGCTACCGGAGCCATCCGTCTGATCCGCAAAGCGCACGCTACCATTGCAGGTGTAGGTGTCCTGATCGAAAAAGCATTTCAGCCGGGACATGAAAAACTGGTTTCTCAGGGATTTGATGTGTATCCCCTTGCAAGAATCAGCCATATGGCAAAAGATGAGATTGAATTTCTGGAAGATTAAACCACCTCTTCCACAACAGGGAGTGTTGATATGTCCATGCAGTTATAAAGCATCAGCAATCACACTCCCTGTTTGATTTTTAACAATTTCTATATTATTTTATTCTTCTGCATTGTCTGCAGGATCATCTATATCATCTTCTGCTGTATAGTCCTGTGAATAATAAATAAAATTTCCTCTATATACATCCGAACTTAATTTCGTCGTATGATCAATGATCACAACCGAAAGAATATTGTTTCCTTCCGGAACTTTGATCGGCTGCGTATAAAGATGACTGGCAGCAGTCGGCGTACTTCCGTCCCAGGTATAGTAAGCACTGCAGCCGTCCGGAACGGTAATCGTTACGGAAGTTTCCACGCCGAAATCTCCACCGTCCGGAGAAACAATTGGTTCATCCGGTGCCGGGATGGAAATTTTATAGTTTGCTTCTGTTACCTCACTGTAAACTCCCTTTTCGTTTTTACATACCGCTTTTACGGTATAGGTTTTATTATTTTCATCCAGTTTCACAGGTTCTGTGTATCGCCATCCGCGTTCTTTTGGATCTGACCCGTCTACCGTATAATAAATTTCATAGCCTTTTGTGGAAAGCATCTGTAGTATCTGGGCATTTTCAAAACTTCCGCTCTTTAAACTGAACTGTGGTCCCTCTACCTGATAATCGGCGAAAAGATCTTTCAGACTGTCATCCACAGCCTCGGAGAGAGAAAGTATGGCATCGGTATTGTTCTGCTTCTCATAAATGGCAATCAGTCCTTTGCATGCCTGACGATTTTTCCTGTCCGCACGGATCACTTCCTGATATAAAACAAGTGCCGAATCATAATCTTTTTCTTCGGTATACAGTTTTGCCAGAGCCAGCCGGACTTCAATACTGTTTTTATCCAATGCCAATGCATTTTCATAGCAGGCAATTGCATTTTTGGTATCTCCGGCTTTTTGTGCTTTCTCTGCCAGTCCCACCTGGTAATCGAAGGAATTGGCATGATTGGAACGTATTGCTGCTCCAAGAATTAACAGGGCAAAAATAAGCACGCATACGATTCCGAGAACCAGGAAGATAATTTTTTTCTGGCGTGGGTCGAGGTGTTTTTTCCCCGGATGTTTTGCCTCTGCAGGTGCCGGTTTTTTATTTCTGTCCGGTCCCGAACCGGAAATCTTTTGGGATTCTTCCGTAAGAACCTGATTCAGATAATCATCATCGTAAATATTGTAGTCCGGCACAATCTGTACGGCTTTCCCGCATTTTGGACAGTACAGACTCCCCTCTTTTAATTCCTCACCGCAATAAATACACTTCATCATCTATCCCCTATCTGTTTTATGAATAAAGTTTCATGGCATCTACACAGTTATGCATGAGCATCGCAATTGTCATCGGTCCAACACCACCCGGAACCGGTGTAATATAAGAAGCGATCTGCTCTGCCTCTTCGAAACGGACATCCCCGCACAGCTTATTTTCTTCATTTCTGTGAATTCCGACATCGATGACAACCGCTCCTTCTTTGATATAATCGGCACCGATATAACGTGGTTTTCCAATGGCCACAATCAGAATATCCGCCTCTTTGCAGATTTCTTTGAGATTTTCGGTCCGTGAATGACAGATCGTAACCGTTGCATTTTCCCGAAGCATCAGAAGCGCCATCGGTTTTCCGACAATGTTGCTTCTTCCGATTACCACACAGTGCTTTGCGGCAATTTCAATATTGCTGCGTTTTAACAGCTGGATAATACCGGCGGGCGTGCAGGAGACAAATCCTTTTTTCCCAACCACAAGTGCACCGACATTCTGCGGGTGAAAACCATCGACATCTTTTTGCGGATCAATTGCCTGGATCACATGATCTTCGCAGATATGTTTCGGGAGTGGAAGCTGGCACAGAATTCCATGAACATCTGGATTGTCATTCAGTTTCTGAATCAATGCAAGCAGTTCCTCTTCCGTGGTTTCTTCCGGAAGTTCATACGAAAGCGACTCTATTCCAATATATGCACAGGCTTTCTTTTTATTTCTGACATATACGCTGGATGCCGGATCTGCGCCCACCTGAATGACAGCAAGTGCACATTTTTTCCCCTGTGCCGCATATGCTGCAACTTCTGTCTTTAATTCTTCTTTGATTTCCGCTGAAATCTTCTTTCCATCTATGATCTTTGCCATGTCCTTATCTCCTTAGAACAATCCTGTAATTACACCGTCATCATTGACATCAATTCCGTAAGCTGCCGGTTTCTTTGGCAGACCCGGAAGCGTCATGATCGAACCGTTGACAGCAACGACAAAGCCGGCACCGGCAGAAACATATACTTCCCGGACATTGATCTTAAACCCGGTCGGTCTTCCGAGTTTCTTCGCATCATCCGACAGGGAATACTGTGTCTTTGCCATACATACCGGGAAGTTTGCCATACCCAGATCCGTAATTCGTTTCAGTTCCCGCTCCGCTGCCGGAGAATAGGTAACTCCATCGGCACCGTAAATTTCTTTTGCAACAGTCTCGATCTTTTCTTTCAGTCCAAGATCATCACTGTAGAGTGTATGGAAATGGCTTTCTTTCTTTTCAAGTGTCTCGAGAATTTTGTTTGCCAAAGCAATTCCGCCCTCTCCGCCTTTTTCCCATACTTTTGCCAGAGCAAATTCACACTCATGCTCGTTGCAGAACTGTTCTACATAAGCGGTTTCTGCCTCTGTATCCGAAACAAATGCATTCAATGTGACAACGACCGGCACACCGAATTTCTGAAGGTTTTCAATATGTTTCTCCAGATTGACAATTCCTTTCTTTAATGCCTCAAGGTTTTCATTGGATAATTCATCCTTCGGAACTCCGCCATTGTATTTTAATGCACGGATCGTTGCAACGAGTACCACTGCATCCGGATGAAGCCCTGCCTTCCGGCACTTGATATCAAAGAATTTTTCCGCACCTAAATCCGCACCGAATCCTGCCTCGGTAATTACATAATCGGCAAGTTTTAAAGCAGTTGTGGTAGCACGCACGCTGTTACATCCATGTGCGATATTGGCAAATGGTCCTCCGTGAACGAGCGCCGGTGTATGCTCCAGTGTCTGGATCAGATTCGGCTTTAACGCATCTTTTAACAGAGCTGCCATAGATCCGACTGCTTGCAGATCTTCTGCAGTTACCGGCTTGCCGTCAAACGTATATGCCACGATAATCCGTCCCAGACGTCTCTTTAAATCTTTCATATCTTCGGCAAGGCATAAAATCGCCATAATTTCGGATGCTACCGTGATTACGAAATGATCCTCACGCACCATTCCGTCCATTTTATTTCCAAGTCCCACAACCACATTACGAAGGACACGGTCATTCATATCCAGACAGCGTTTCCATACCACCTGTCTTGGATCAATTCCAAGCGTATTTCCCTGCTGGATATGGTTGTCCAAAAGAGCTGCCAGCAGATTATTTGCAGAAGTAATTGCATGAAAATCCCCTGTAAAATGAAGATTTAAATCCTCCATCGGAACAACCTGGGAATATCCGCCACCTGCGGCACCGCCTTTAATTCCGAAACATGGTCCAAGGGAAGGCTCACGCAACGCAATCATTGCTTTTTTCCCAAGTTTTGCAAATGCCTGACCCAATCCCACGGTGACTGTCGTTTTTCCTTCTCCTGCTGGTGTTGGATTGATGGCGGTCACCAGAATCAGTTTTCCGTCCGGATTGTTGTGGCTTCGTGCAATCAGTTCATCGGAAATCTTCGCTTTGTACTTTCCGTACAATTCCAGATCTTCTTCTTCAATTCCAATTGTTGCGGCTACCTCTTTGATTGGCTGCAATGTTGCTTCCTGTGCAATTTGAATATCAGTCTTCATAATTTTCTCCTCCTGAAATGTTTTTTATAAATCCTCTTTTACTGCCTGTAATTCTTCGGAAGTCATCAGAACTTTACGCGGTTTCGTTCCTTCCTCCGGTCCAACGATACCAGCTTCTTCCAACTGGTCCATAATACGGGCAGCACGGTTGAATCCCACTTTTAAATATCTCTGCAGCATACCTATGGATGCTTTTTCCTTATCTACGATAATCTGTGCTGCTTCATCAAAATATGCATCCCTGCCGTCATCCTGCGCATCCGCATCGGAGATAGACACGGTGGTACCGCCGGATGATGCCTGCATACTGTCCACTTTCTGTACAATTTCTTCGTTATACGATGCAGTTTCATTTTGTTCTTTGATAAATTCCACAACATCGGAAACTTCTTTATCGGAAACAAATGCTCCCTGTACACGAATCGGTTTCGGTGCCCCCTGCGGGTGGAACAGCATATCTCCTTTTCCAAGAAGCTTTTCTGCACCATTCATATCCAGAATCGTTCGGGAATCCGTACCCGAAGTCACCGAAAATGCAATCCGGCTCGGCATATTTGCTTTGATCAGACCGGTGATGACATTCACCGATGGACGTTGGGTTGCAATCACCAGATGAATCCCCGCCGCTCGTGCCAGCTGTGCCAGTCTGCAGATGGCCTCTTCCACGTCATTGGAAGCTACCATCATAAGATCTGCAAGCTCGTCCACAATGATCACAATCTGTGGCATCTTTTGCGGGCGCTCCTGCCCTTCCGGTACTTCAATGGAATCTACTTTTGCGTTGTATCCATTGATTTCACGCACATTTGCCTCCGCAAATTTTTCATATCGTTCCGTCATTTCCGCAACTGCCCAGTGCAAAGCACCGGATGCTTTTTTCGGATCGGTTACAACCGGAATCATCAGGTGCGGAATTCCGTTGTAGACACTTAACTCTACTACTTTCGGATCAATCATGATCAGCTTTACTTCATCCGGTCTCGCCTTATATAAAATACTCATGATAATCGTATTGATGCAGACGGATTTACCCGAGCCGGTTGCACCGGCGATCAGCAGATGCGGCATCTTTGCAATATCGGTTACTTTTGTTTTCCCGGAAATATCTTTTCCAACTGCAAAACTGATCTTGGACTTTGCCGTCTGAAATTCCGGCGATTCGATCAGGTCACGGAAAGCAACCATAACATTTTCTTTGTTCGGAACTTCAATTCCTACCGCTGCTTTTCCCGGAATCGGCGCCTCGATACGGATATCCGCAGCTGCCAGATTGAGTTTGATATCGTCGGTCAGCCCGACAATCTTGCTCACCTTCACACCCATTTCCGGCTGAATTTCATATCTTGTCACTGCCGGTCCGCAGCTGATGTTGGTAACAGTGACATTGACCCCGAAGTTCTTTAAAGTCTGCTGCAGCTTATCCGCAGTTTCCCGCAACTGATGTTCAGTATTGGCAGACTTTTTCCCTTCTCCCTTTTTCAACAGATCTATGGATGGAAAAACATATGCTTTGTCCGGTTTGTGTTCCAAACCCGACGTCTCCATTTCCTGTGCTACTTTCTGTACTTCGTTTTGGATTTCCTGTTCGTTTTTCTTTTTTTGTGTTTTTTCTGCCGGCTTTGATGCATCTTTTGCCGGTTTTGGGATATGTTCTGGAACCGGTGCCGCCTGCGACGGTTCCGGTGGAAAAGTATCCGGCATAAAATCCCCCGAAATCTCCGGCTGTATTTCTGCCGCAGGTTCTTCTAAAACCGCCACTGGTGCCGGAGAAGAAATTTTTTCCGGCATCGGAGATACTGTGGTATCCGGCATCATATCAAATGCAGGTGCCGACAGTTCTCCCATTTCATCCGATTTTCTCTTTTTATCTTTTTTACCTTTTTCTTCAATCCGTGTATCGATGGATACTCCGGACACTTTATGATCCATGCGGCGTTCTTTCCGCTCCTGTGCACGGTATTCCCTGTATTCCCGATACTTTTCATTGCTTTCCTTTGCGGATTCATAGACCTTTTTGCCGCCTTTTTGCATTCCACGCAATGCCGAACGCTCTGTAATCAGTACCATACAGACGATCAGCACGATAATGTCAATAATAAAAGACCCGATCAGTCCAAATGCCTGACACATGTAATAAGCCAGACATCCGCCGATGATGCCGCCACCGGTATGCCGTTCTGCACAATATGTATATGCGTCAAGTGGATGGATCTGGTCGTTTCCATTCATGGCCAGTCCCATAAATGTACATAAAAAGACCAAAAATACAATTGCCGCAATCAATTTTACGGCTGCCAGCTTGTTTCCACGGTTCGATACCGCAAAAAAACTGCCCACAAGAAGCAGCACCGGAAGAACATATGCCATAAGTCCGAACATACCAAAAAGAAAGCCGCTGACGGTTTTGCCAACGGCTCCTCCGAATCCCAGATTACTGATAAAAAGCAGCAGCGCAGCTGCAACAACAATCCACAACGTTACTTCCACGCGAAATGCCTGTGCTTTCTCCATTTCCGCCATACGCTCTTTTTTTGTCTGTGTTTTTCTTTTATTTGATGATTTACGGTTTCCCGCAGCCATTGGACACACTCCTTCATATAAAACTCTTTTTATTTTATCATATTTACACCAGAATGTCACCCATCAGCTTTTTTAATTATTTTTAACTATTTTCCCCTATCAGCTGATACAGCTTTGCAAATGCATCCGAAATTCCCCCAACAGCATCAATAATGCCTTCAGACACTGCCTGTTTCCCGACAAGAATCGTGCCGAGATCCTTGGTCAGCATCTGCGTATTCATCATCATTTCTGTCATCCGTTCCTCCGAAACGTGACAATGGGAAGCCACGAATCCGGCAATCCGATCCTGCATCTGTTTAAAGTAATCATATGTCTGTTTTGCCCCGATCACGGTTCCACTCATCCGTACCGGATGGATCACCATGGTTCCGCTCGGAACAATAAAAGAATAATCTGTGGAAACGGCCAGCGGAACACCGATGGAATGGCTCCCACCAAGCACTAAAGAAACGGTAGGTTTCGAAAGCGACGCGACCATTTCCGCAATCGCAAGTCCGCTCTCCACATCTCCACCCATGGTATTGAGCAATAACAAAACGCCATTTACACTCTCATCGTCCTCAATCGCTGCCAGACGTGGCAGGACATGTTCATATTTTGTCGTTTTTGAAGTTGACGGAAGACATTCGTGTCCTTCAATTTCTCCGATAATTGATAACAGATAAATGGTTGTATTTCTCCGGTCTGCATGTAAAATTGCCTGTCCGAATTCAATAATGTTATCATTTTCTTTTTTGGTATCTCCCATTGTTTTTTCACCTTTGCCATTCATAAAAATAAGAACGGATACAAATGTATCCGTTCTTATCTTATGAATTATTTTCTGTTTTATTCACCGAGAAGATAATTATACAGTCCCTCATAGCGGAATTTTGACGCATTCCATGAAAAATCATTTGCCATTCCACGGTCTACCATCTGGTTCCACTGGCGCTTGCGGTCATAGAAAATATGCTTGGAATAATTAATCACCTGCAGCATTTCGTCAGCGTTGTAATTTGCAAAAGAGAATCCATCTCCACTGTTATCATATTCATTGTAAGCCTGAACCGTGTCTTTTAATCCTCCGGTCTCTCTTACAATCGGGACGGTTCCATACCGGAAAGAAATCATCTGTGTCAGACCACACGGCTCAAAGCGGGAAGGCATTAAGAACGCATCCGCTGCCGCATAAAGCTTGTGTGCCAGATCATCAGAGTAACAGATATTTGCAGAAACCCGGTTCGGATATTTCCATGCGTAGTGCCGGAACATATTCTCATACTGTGGTTCCCCGGTTCCGATGACTACCAGCTGGGTAAATTCATCTACCAGTCCGTCCATGACGGCATTGATCAGATCCAGCCCCTTTTGATCGGTCAGACGGGAAATGAGTCCGATCATGTATTTCTTCCTGTCTACATCCAGACCAAGTTCTTCCTGCAGCCGTTCCTTGTTCACATACTTCTTTTTCCGGAAACTGGACGCATCATAATTCATGTAAATCTTGGAATCGGTCTGCGGATTGTAAGTTGTATAATCAATTCCGTTTACAATTCCCTGCATGTCAAAATGACGTGCAGACAACAGTCCGTTTAATCCTTCACCGTAATATTCGGTCTGAATCTCCTGCGCATAGGTATCACTGACGGTAGTAATATAATCTGCATAAACAAGTCCGCCCTTTAACATATTTGCATCTTTATTAAATTCCAGCTTATCCGGAACAAACAGATCACTTGAGAATCCCGTAAGTCCCTGCATGGTTTTTACATCCCAGATTCCCTGGAACTTCAGATTATGTATGGTCATAATCGACCGGATGCCCCAGAAGAAAGAATCTGCCTGAAATTCGTTCTTTAAATAAACAGGAATCAGTCCGGCCTGCCAGTCATGGCAGTGGATGATGTCCGGGCGGAATCCGATCAGCGGAAGCATGGACAATACCGCTTTGTCGAAAAACGTAAATTTTTCAATATCATAGCGCATA
>Ga0256405_10011014_pt1 | contig 11696 bp, 9 predicted proteins | sample RumenRJG_02DNA_FD_189096 | JGI IMG/M metagenome (GOLD analysis project Ga0256405, IMG submission 189096) | Bovine rumen microbial communities from Lethbridge, Alberta, Canada - RJG_02 | ecosystem: Host-associated > Mammals > Digestive system > Stomach > Rumen | place: Canada: Alberta | collected...
GTCGCAGACATAGCCCTTGGCTTCGACGCCTTTTTCTTTGTATCTTTTAATTGCCGCATCGATCTTTTCCTGGCTGCGGCCATTGAAGGCAATCTTGGCACCGGCATAAGCCAGGCCGCATGCCATACCGAAACCGATACCATCGGAAGCACCGGTTACTAATGCAACCTTGCCATCCAGACGGAAATCATTCATATTGAAATCTTTCATGTCTTACCTCTGTACTCTGCCTGAAGCATCACCGCCGGCCAAAGCCTTGACCTCAGCTTCAGAAACCAGGTTGAAGTCGGTCGGAATCGTGTGCTTCAAAGCACTTGCGGCAACAGCGAACTCTAAGGCATCAGCCTGATTGTCCATGGTTAATAAACCATGAATGACACCACCGGAGAAAGAATCGCCGCCACCGACTCTGTCGATGATCGGGAAGATATCGTAACGCTTGGATTCATAGAATTCCTTGCCGTTATAGATCAAAGCCTTCCAGCCGTTATGCGTTGCAGAGAAGGATTCTCTTAATGTGGAAATGACATACTTGAAGCCGAATTCTTCAGCCATCTGCTTGAAGATTTCCTTATAACCTTCTGCATCGGTCTTACCGGCAGTGACATCGGATTTCGGCTTGAAGCCTAAGCAGAGTTCTGCATCTTCTTCGTTGCCGATACAGACATCAACATACTTCATCAAAGGTCTCATAATGGAGATGGCCTTTTCTGAAGACCAGAGTTTCTTACGGAAGTTCAAGTCACAGGAAACAGTAGCACCTGCCTTCTTTGCCGCAATCAAAGCCAGTTCCAGGTTCTTTGCGGAAGCATCGGAAATGGCTGGGGTAATGCCTGACCAGTGGAACCAGTCTGCACCTTCGAAGATCTTGTCAAAATTGTAGTCTTCCGGCGTTGCTTCAGCAACCGAAGCGTGTGCACGGTCATAGATGACCTTGGAAGGACGCATGGAAGCACCCGTCTCCAGATAGTAGATGCCTAAACGATCGCCGCCTCTGGCAACATACTCGGTATGAACGCCGTATCTTCTTAAAGCGTTGATAGCGCACTGGCCGATTTCATGAGCCGGAACCTTGGAAACAAAGTAAGCTTCATGGCCATAGTTGGCAAGAGAAACTGCGACATTGGCTTCGCCGCCGCCGTAACATGCATCAAATGTATCGGTCTGAACAAAACGTGAATTTCCCGGAGTCGATAATCTGAGCATGATTTCGCCCATTGTTACAACTTTCATTTTTTACTCTCCTTTTTTTCTTATTTCGTAAGATGGATGCCAAATCCACCGATCTCTTCATTGAAGTAAATGAACTTCATGTTGCCCTTCTCATCATAAGTCGCCGTAGACTCATCGAAGGTATAACCTAAAGACTCATAGTATCTCTTGGCTCTGTCGACATTGTTGACGCCGATAGCGATGTGGCCGTGTTTGCCTTTTGCCTTGGCGGCAGACATGACCTCTACAAAGTCAGAACCGAACCAGCCCTTGGAAGTTTCTCTGACTTCGCCGCCGAATAACTTCGCAAACTGTTCAGCCAGCTGAGCTCCATTGCCGTTTTCTTCATTGACGGCGACGTGCTTGATGTGGATGCCTAGCATTGCCTTGACAGCGCCTCTGGTTAAGGATTCGATCTTGGCGAAATCACCGGCTTCGATCGCCTTCTTGTCGATCATCCAGGTACCACCGCAAGCTAAGATGACCGGATCGTTGAGGTAGTCGTTGACATTGTTTTCTTTGATACCGCCGGTCGGCATGAATTTCAGTTTATTATACGGAGCAGAAAGAGCCTTGATCATTTTTAAACCGCCTAAAGGTTCTGCCGGGAAGAATTTGACAACTTCCAGGCCAAACGCGGAAGCAGTTTCCAGGTCAGCGGCATTGGCTGTACCAGGCAAAATTGGGATACCTCTTTCCTGGCAGTACGCGATCGTATCCGCATTGGTACCAGGGGAAACGATAAATTCCGCACCGGCATCGATTGCTGAATCGACCTGTTCACGGTTTAAGACTGTACCGGCACCGATGATCATGTCCGGGCAAGCCTTTCTCATTTCGATCATCGCATCATGGGCAGCAGCTGTTCTATAAGTAACTTCTGCAACAGGCAGACCGCCGGCACATAAAGCCTTTGCCAGAGGGGCTGCATCTTCAACGCGATCCAAAGCAATTACCGGTACGATACCGATGTCATGGATCTTCTTACAAATATCGTTCATCTTTTCTCCTCCCTTAATGAATCAATGTATTTGAGGTCTTTTTCTGAGACCTGCTTCATCCAATCGACTCTCGCCGATGGATCTTTGCCTTTGTTGTTGTACTCCTTGAACTGGCTCTTTTCTTCCGCCCAAGGTTTATTCCAGTTGTGATAGCCTTCCGCTTTGATATGATCACCGATCTTGGAGTCAATAATGAAGCACTTGGCATCATCCCGCCATGGCCTGGCCAGATAGACGGAATCCTTCATATCTTCTTCGCTGGTGAAATCGCAGTTATCGAATATGAAACCGTAGTTCTCATCTTCCGGCGTATTCGGTGCACATACGTAACCGTTTATTTCTTTATGGATGTTGCGGGAGCGGATCTTACAATGACGCAGATACCCTTCTCCGCCGCCGAAGATGAAATCAACGGAACCTTCGATCAGACAGTTTTCAAAGTATGCGAAGCGCATCTTTCTATTCCTGTCCTTTAAAGGACCGACGAAGCCTCTTTCTTCATATTCTTTTTCCGGAAGAGGTGCCAGAAACAAGGTGTCCTGATACGATGAGATCTTGCAATCGTAAGCCTTAAAATCATCACCGTCGATCATTAATGCAATCGCCTGGCCGTGTTCATAGCCGGAATCATTGACGACTGTGACATTTTTGAATGTGACATTAGCCGCATCGACAAACACCGTATAGGTACGAAAGGTCCCCCGCTTATAGCCATCCTCCAGGATCTCATAAGCACACAAGTTGTTGATGATCGTGCCGTTTGTCAATGTGACATTCGGCTTATCAATTACAACCTGTTCACGGAATGTCTTGCCTTTCAGATCAATACAAACTTCTTCCTTGTTGTCCTCATCGATCGAAGCAAACAATTGGCTTAAGCTATCAAACTGCTCGATATCAAGATTAGTCATTGAAACCGAGATAGTTTACAGCGTTGTTGTAGGAAATATCTTCAACGATCTCCTTTAAGACCTTATCATCATTCGGATACTCACCGTTTTCAACCAAAGTACCGATGAAGTCGCATAAGATCCTTCTGAAGTATTCATGTCTTGTGTAAGATAAGAAGCTTCTGGAGTCCGTCAGCATACCGATGAAGTTTGCCAGCATGCCGTCATTGGCCAAAGTTTCCATCTGTTCCTGCATGCCCTTCTTGTGATCGTTGAACCACCAGGCAGAACCATGCTGGAGCTTGCCCTTGATGCCATCGCCCTGGAAGCAGTTCATCGTCGTGACGATCGCTGCGTTGTCATTCGGATTGAGCGAATAGATAATCGTTCTCGGCAGGTTGCCTTCGACATTCAGAGAATTGAGGAAGTCAGCCATTTCGGAAGACGGCGCGTAGTTGTTGATGGTATCGTAGCCGGTATCCGGACCTAAGATATCAAACATCTTCTTGTTGTTGTCTCTCTTGCAGCCATAATGTAACTGCATTGCCCAGCCCTTCTTGGTATAGACGGAAGCCAGATGTCTCATGAAGGCGGTCTTGAAGATCAGTTCTTCTTTTCTGGTGACCATCTCACCGCCAAGTCTCTTGGCGAAGATCTCTTCAACCTTTTCTTCGCTTGCCGGTTCATACATGACGTATTCCAGAGCGTGGTCACTTGCACGGCAGCCCATTGAGGCAAAGAATTCGATACGGGAATCGATGGCTGCACACAGATCCTTGAAGGATTTGATGGTCATGCCGGAAGCGGCTTCCAGTTTCTTGACGTAATCCAGATAGTCGACCTTTTCGATGTTGTTGGCCTTATCCGGTCTGAAACAAGGAACGACCAGCGTCTTCATCGTCTTGTCTTCCTGCAAGAGCTTATGGGTTGCCAGATCATCGCAAGGATCATCGGTCGTGCAGACGATGTTGACCTTGGAATCTTCCAGGATCTTTCTGACAGTTAACGTCTTTAAGACTTCGTTGCACTTATTGAATATTTCTTCGGCATTGCCTTCTGTCAAAGGTTCATAGATGCCGAAGTATCTCTGCAATTCCAGATGAGACCAGTGATACAAAGGATTGCCGATCAGATGGGACAACGTCTTTGCCCAGGCTTTGAACTTGTCTAAGTCAGAGGCATCACCGGTGATGTATTTTTCATCGATGCCGTTAGCACGCATCTGTCTCCACTTGTAGTGGTCGCCGCCCAGCCAGACTTCCGTGATGGTTGAGAACTGTTTATTGTCGTAGATCTCTTTCTGCGAGATGTGGCAATGATAGTCGATGATCGGCATCTTCTCTGCATAATCGTGATAAAGATGCTTCGCTGTTTCATTGCTTAAGAGAAAATCTTTTCCCATGAATTCTTTCATATTGGTCTCCTATCTTTGTACGGCCGCATTGCCGTTGGTCTTTATGAATTCGAGGACTTCCTCTTCCGAAAGGACAGAGGCATCCCCGTAAAGGGTATGTTTCAGTACCGAAGTCGCCAAGCCGAATTTCAAGGCGTATTTCGGATTGTCGTAGTCTTTTAATAATCCGTGGATGATACCGCTGGAGAAGGCATCGCCGCCGCCGATTCGGTCATAGATCGAGAAGCGGATCGGACCTTCCTTGAAGCAGATGCCGTCCTTGCGGATGCAATAGCTGGACAAGGAATTATCGGTTGCCGTATGAACGATACGATCAGTGCCAAAGACATAATGGACTCTTGTCTGGTCCATCAGCTTCTTGGCGACATCCAGACGTTTCTCTTCATCTGTCTCCAGATGCGGATCGACCGGGATCTCGAGCATCGTGTTCATATCGAAGAAGTTGCCAAACAGGACGTCGACGTACTTGGGAATAGACGTATTTGACTTTATTGACGGAGAAAAGATCCTGAATCAGGAATTCTTTTCTCATACGATCGGTATCGTAGTGTTTTGCGTCCTGCGGACTGCAGGCAGTTCTAAGTTCCATATTCTCCCCTTCTAGAGCGTAACGCCCTGCTTGAAGATTGCCAGATCGTGGTAACCTTCTTCTTCCGCCTTGACAAGCTTGCCAGAAGCGGTCTCGATGACTAAGTCATACAGCTTGTGACCGATCTTATCCAGATCCATATCCTCATCATCCACTAATTCTCCGGCATTGAAATCGATCCAGTTCTTCTTCTTGTTGTACAAGGTCGAATTGGACGAAATCTTGATGGTCGGAACCGGACAGGCGAATGGTGTACCACGACCCGTTGTGAATAAGATAATCTGCGCACCGGCAGCTGCCAAAGCGGTGGAAGCCACCAGGTCATTGCCCGGTGCACTTAATAAATTCAAACCCTTCTGGTTGACGATCTCGCCATATTCCAGAACATCGATGACTCTGGACTTACCGGACTTCTGAACACAGCCATTGGACTTGTCTTCCAAAGTGGAAATGCCGCCCTTCTTGTTGCCCGGTGACGGGTTTTCATAGATCGTCTGATCGTTCTTGCGGAAATAATCCTTGAAGTTGTTGATTAAGCTAACCGTCTTATCAAAGACTTCTTCGTTGATGGCGCGGTTCATCAATCTCTGCTCGGCACCAAACATTTCCGGAACTTCCGTCAGGATGGTGGTGCCGCCCTTGGCGATCAGAATATCGGAGAAACGTCCGACCGTCGGATTGGCGGAAATGCCGCTTAAACCATCGGAACCGCCGCACTTCAAGCCGATGACCAGCTTATCCGTAGATAATGTCTCACGCTTGAAGCCCTTGACGTAGTCAGCCAGTTCTTTAATGAGGGACATGCCGTATTCGACTTCGTCTTCATGTTCCTGGCAGATCATGAAACGTACTTTTTCTTCATCGTAGTCGCCAAGGTGTTTCTTGACTTCTTCGATGTTGGAGTTTTCACATCCTAAGCCAACGACTAAGACGCCGCCGGCATTCGGGTGCTTGATCAGATCGGCGAGGATCTGTCTGGTATTTTCCTGGTCATCTCCCATCTGGCTGCAGCCGTACGGATGATTGAAGGCGATGACATCTTCCAACGAACCGGAGACGTATTCCTTAGCCAGCGCTTCCATCTTCTTGACGATGGAATTGACGCAGCCGACCGTCGGAATGATCCAGATTTCGTTGCGAACACCGGCCTTGCCGTCTTTTCTGAGATAACCCTCAAAGGTTCCCTCTTCGCCCTTGACATCGTTATAATCAACCGGCTCATAGGTGTAGTCTTCATTGGCACCAAGCGAAGTCTTGATGTTGTGGGTATGGACGTGTTCGCCTCTTGCGATATCGGCAGTCGCATAACCGATCAGCGTATCGTATTTGATGATCGGATCGCCCTTCTTGATATCAGATAAAGCGATCTTATGACCTAGATCAATGTCTTCGATCAACACCGTTCCATCATTTAAGGTAAAGCCCTTCTTTAGAGGAACCAGCGCAACCGCAACATTATCCTGATCATTGATCCGGATATATTGTTTCATTATAAGCTCTCCATTGCCTTGCGGGCACCCAGTGTACGGATGTTCTCCAGATCCTTGGCAACTTCGTCAACTAAGCCGGCAACCTTGGTCAGATCCTGGCCATGGAACTCTTCATTCGCGAGATACTTTTCAACTAATTCCCTGGAACCTAAGCCTGAATTCTCCTTGAAGAACGCCAGGACTTCCGGATCATCCATGATCTTGTAGGCTTCGCCATTGCGATCACCCATCAAAGCGCCGTCAACGATCTCACTTCCCTTATAGAAGGCGATCAAAGCAGCGATCGAGAAACTCAGATTCTTAGGCAGTTTGCCAAACTTGTCGACATAGCCTAACAAGGAAGGCATACATCTGGCTCTCCACTTGGAAACAGAGTTCAAAGAGATGGACAACAAAGCGTGCTTAATGAACGGGTTGTTGAAACGGTCGACAACCGCTGCCGCAAAGGCTTCCAGTTCTTCTTTCGGTAAAGTCAAGGTCGGAATGATTTCTTCCTGAATGGTTTCATTCATGAAGTTTCTGACTAATTCATCATCCATGGATTCCTTGACCGTGTCATGACCCATCAGATAAGAAGCCAAGACAAAGGAAGTGTGGGCACCGTTAAGGATGCGGACCTTTCTCTGTTTATAAGGTTTCTGGTTATCGGTGAAGATGATATTCATATTGACCTTGCCTTCCAAAGCTTTATCCAATGGAAGTTCTTCGGAAATATCCTTTGGTGATTCAATGACCCACAAAGCGAACGGTTCAGCTGTATCCAATAAATCATCGTTGTAACCAAGCTGTGCACAGATCTCATCCTTTTCATCACGCGGGAAGCCCGGAACGATGCGGTCGACCAGCGTGGAAGTAAAGACGCAGGCGTCATTGACCCAGGTCTTGAAGCCTTCTTCAAGTTTCCACAAGTCAATGTAGTCATTGACATACTTCTTTAAGACGATGCCGTTGTCATCGATCAATTCCACCGGCAACATAATGAGTCCCTTATTTGGGTCGCCCTTGAAGTAGCTGTAACGTTCATATAAGAACTGGGTCAGCTTTGCCGGGAAAGTCACATGGAACTTGTCTTCAAAAGTGTCGCTGTCATGGAAGACGATACCGGCTTCTGTCGTGTTGGAGACAAAGAAGCGAAGTTCTTCCTCATGAGCCAAAGCCATGTATTCTTCAAAATCCTTGAAGACCGTAACGGCCTTGGCAATCGAAGTGATGATCCTGGTCTCGACATATTTCTTGCCATTCACATTGCCTCTTAACTGTAAAGTGTACTGGCAATCCTGACCTTTGAAGCGATCGACATTGGAATTTTCCAGAGATTCAACGATCGCGATGCTGCCGTTAAACAGGCTTTTCTCGTTTGCCAGATCAAAAAAGTAATCTACAAAAGCTCTCAAGAAGTTGCCGCCGCCATACTGTACGACCCTGATCGGTCTTGCAGGGGCTTTTGTCATTTCGAGATTTAAATTATTCATGTTGTATCTCCTCGTTTATATTATAGCCGTAACCTCTCATTATTTAGGTATATTGTAATGCATAATAGTATTGTGGAATACCTGAACGAAACGTACGAACAATACCGCTATGCCCACAAGTTGGCCAAAAAGTCTCTTTCCAGAGCCAGAAGAAGACAAGAACCTCTTCACCCCCTGGTTTTGGATGAGATCGTCAACGTCTATGACTGTTCAACAGAACACCTAGGCGAGATCGATGTGCCGGCCTCTTTGATCGTCGGTACCAGAACAGCGGCAAGGACCATTTCCTTTTCCTATGACTTTCTTCCTTTGATGAAAGAAAAGAGTGAATTTGCCGCCAAGTGGCGGGCAGTATGCGCCTACCACCTCTCCGATACCGGCATTGCCGAAGCGCCGACTGCCTATGAATACTTAGGCAAGTTCTACATCGAAGAAGGAAACAAGCGGGTCTCCGTCCTTCGTTCCTATGGTGCCGTCTTTATCACCTTAAATGTCACAAGACTCTTACCGCCAAAGTCCAATAAGTTGGCGGTCAAGCGCTACTATAAATTCTTAGAGTTCTACGAGCTCTCCAAGCTCTATTCCATCCAGTTTTCCAAACCTGCCTCCTATCGAAAGTTCCAGCAACTCCTAGGACACGAACGGGACCACGTCTGGACCAGAATGGAGCGCATCAAACTGGTCGGCTTCTTCGGCCGTCTAAAGACAAGACTCGAATGGCATGACATCAAAGCGGATTATTGCGATTGTCTTCTTGCCTTGATGGAACTCTATGGCTATGAAGAGCTCTGTGCCATGAACGATGCCAAACTGGACGAAGCCATCCTTTCCAACAAGGTCCGCCTCAGCTATGGCCATGGCCCCTACTGCATCATGTGCATGGCGGATGAGGAAGACCTTGGTCTTTATTCCCAATACGCCAAGATCGAACTCAAGGGCATCGACTTTCTGATCTCCTGCGGCGACCTCAAACCCGAATATCTTGAGTTTCTGGTCACCATGTCCAATAAACCGCTCTTCTATGTCCATGGCAACCACGATGGCCGCTACGATCAGACCCCGCCTGCCGGCTGCATCTGCATCGACGATGACCTCTACATCTACCAGGGCATCCGCATCTTAGGACTGGGCGGCTCCTTTCGCTACTCGCAGGACAAGTACCAGTACACCGAAGTTCAGATGGAACGACGGATACGCAAGCTTCGCTGGAAGATCTTCAAAGCTGGTGGTGTTGACATCGTGGTCACCCATGCTCCGATCAAGGGCTATAGCGACATGGAAGACTACGCCCACCAGGGCTTTGCCTGCTTTAAAAAACTGCTCAATGAGCTTCACCCGAAATACTGGCTCTACGGCCATGTCCATTTGCGCTACGATTACCGTTTAGAAAGAACGATACAATATAAGGAGACGCAGATCATCAACTGCAACACAAAATATGAAATCACCTATTAAAAACATCAACATCGCCTACATCGGCGGCGGATCCCGCGGCTGGGCCTGGACCTTCATGACCGATCTTGCCTTAGAAAAACAATTGTCCGGCGAGATCCGACTCTATGACATTGACCACAAAGCCTCCAAAATCAACGAAAAGATCGGCAACGACTTAAGCAAGGACAAGAAGTGCTTATCTAAATTTACCTACAAGTCGGTCAATACCTTGAAACAGGCCTTACACAAAGCTGACTTTGTCGTCATCTCCATCCTGCCGGGCACCTTCGATGAGATGGAATCCGATGTCCATCTGCCGGAAAAGTACGGCATCTACCAGTCGGTCGGCGACACCGCCGGACCGGGCGGCTACATCCGCGCTCTTCGTACCATTCCGATGTTTGTGGAGATCGCCAACGCCATCAAAGAGTATTCCCCAAATGCCTGGGTCATCAATTACACCAATCCGATGTCCTTATGCGTCAAGACGCTCTATGAGACCTTCCCTGAAATCAAAGCCTTTGGCTGCTGCCATGAGGTATTCAATACGCAGGAGATGTTGGCATCAATCTTATCCAATGAACTTCATGAAAAGATCAGGCGTCAGGATCTTTACACCAACGTCATCGGCATCAACCACTTCACCTGGTTCACCAGGGCGTCCTATAGAGACATCGACATTTTCCCAATCTATGAAGCCTACATTGAAAAGCACTTCAAGGAAGGCTATGAATTCACCTCCGACAACTGGATGAATTCCTACTTCTCCTGTGCTCACAGGGTCAAGTTTGATTTGTTCAACAAATATCACAACATCGCCGCCGCAGGAGATCGCCACCTGGCGGAATTCATGCCGGGTGATCTCTATCTCAAAGATCCAAAGACCGTGGAAGAATGGAAATTCACCTTAACACCGGTCTCCTATCGCAAGGATGATCTGCAAAAAAGGCTAAACAGATCAAAAAAATTGTACGATAATAAAGAAAAGATCACTTTAAAATCCACAGGCGAAGAAGGCGTTCAGCTGATCAAAGCCTTATGCGGTTTAAGCGACAAGGTCTCCAACGTCAATTTGCCAAACTACGCCTTACAGATCGAAAATCTGCCTAAGGAAGCCATCGTTGAGACCAATGCCTTATTTACCTATAATGATGTCTCACCGGTCTATGCCGGCAAAATGCCGGAAGACATCAAGGCATTAACGATGCCGCATATCAAAAACCACGAACGCATCTATGAAGCGGCGATCAAAAAAGACCGCAAACTCGTCTATAAGGCATTCAAGGAAGACCCGAATATTCATTCCCGTCTAAGCACAAAACAAATCAAAGAACTGGTCGATCAGATGATCGCCAACACTTCCAAATACTGCGACCTATAAGGAGGCAAAACTATGGCATTGCATGTAATGGATGAAGCCAATCGCTGTTTACAATGTAAGAATCCGATGTGCCGCAAAGGCTGTCCGATCAACACCAACATCCCGGAAGCGATTCGACTTCTAAAAGAAAACAAACTCAACGAAGCCGGCAAGATGTTGTTCTACAATAACCCGTTAACCACGGTCTGTTCCCTTGTCTGCAACCACGAGAACCAGTGTGAAGGCCATTGTGTCTTGGGCATCAAAGGCTCTCCTGTCCATTTCTCGACGATTGAAAACTACATCTCAACGACCTACGCCAACCAGATGACCGAAGGTCCAAAACCATCCAACGGCATCAAGGTGGCCATCGTCGGATCCGGGCCGGCCGGACTCACCATTGCGGTCATCCTGGCCAGATATGGCTACCAGGTCACGATCTTCGACATCCACGACAAGATCGGCGGTGTCTTACGCTATGGCATTCCGGAATTCCGCCTGCCGAAATCCGTACTGGATGACTTTGAATACCGTCACCTGCGCTTAAAAGGCATCAAGGTCCGTCCGAATACCACGATCGGTACCTCGATCACCATCGATGACCTCTTCCGTGACGGCTATAAGGCAGTCTTCGTCGGAACCGGTACCTGGAGGCCGAAGACTTTAGGCATCAAGGGTGAAAGCCTAGGCAATGTCCACTTTGCGATCGACTACCTGGCATCGCCTGATGTCTACCATCTTGGCAACAACGTCATCGTTATCGGTGTCGGCAACGCCGCCATGGATGTCGCCAGAACCGCCATTCGCAAGGGTTCGAGAAACGTCACCTGCTTT
>Ga0256405_10011015_pt1 | contig 11696 bp, 8 predicted proteins | sample RumenRJG_02DNA_FD_189096 | JGI IMG/M metagenome (GOLD analysis project Ga0256405, IMG submission 189096) | Bovine rumen microbial communities from Lethbridge, Alberta, Canada - RJG_02 | ecosystem: Host-associated > Mammals > Digestive system > Stomach > Rumen | place: Canada: Alberta | collected...
AAATTAAAGACATTAATTGCCGACTTTGTTAAAGGTAAAAGGGACAAAGAACCGCTTTTCAAATCGCTGTGGGGTAGAAGATACAACAGAATCACAGCTTATTATATGATACGAGAAGCCTGCAAGAATGTCGGACTTGAAGAGAAGATCGGCACACATTCAATGCGAAAAACGTTCGGATATCACCATTATCAGCAGTTTAAGGATGTGGCATTACTTCAGAAAATCTTTAATCATTCAAGTCAGCAGATAACTTTACGTTATATAGGAATTGAGCAGGATCAAATTGATTACTCATATAATAACTTTATTTTATAACTCCAAACCCTCTCTAATAAAGACTTTGCATTACATTTTGAATAGATTACAAAATATCCAATATGTATAAATTAAAACCCGTAAATCTTAAAATTTGCTACTGTCATTGGATTTTACTAACAAAAAAATCCTTTTTCAAAACTTAATGTAGCAAACAATTTTCACAAAAACAATCGCCCATGTGTCTAATATATCGGCACAAAAAAATTGCATTACTTTTTGGATAAAAAGTAATCCGATAAATCTCTGAAAGGCTTTCCATGTATAAACATAAAGCAACTATGACAGATCGCAGACATCAAATACTATTTTTAATTGCAAAAGGCTACAACAACAAGCAAATAGCAAGAAAAATGGGATTAACATTATCAAATACAAGAATGCAAAAATGGCGTTTGTATTGCTATCTTGGGGAAATTCATACTGCTATTGATGCTGTTTATATGGGATTGCAAATGGGTTTGCTACGTGAAAGTGATTTAGCAGAACCAATAAGAGAGGAAATTTATGACAACGAAGCTGAAAAACAGGTGTTCGGTTACGCTCCGGCATGGGGATAAAACGATAGGCACGTTCAGACCTGATCAAAAGGTATTCTACTCCCTGCAAAAAGAATTAGAACCATATAGAACTTTATATGAAAAAGCACAAACTATAAAGAATAAATACAGGATCATCTTAAAACAAGAAGATGTTAAGATGGGAACATATAAAGTTAAACAAAAACACTTTTTTGAAATAAAACAAAAAATCGACAAATACCGTTCCCTACCCGAACCCAAAAAGAAAATTCGTTGCATTGAAACAGGAAAAATATTTGAAAGTGCAAGAGAAGCAAGTAAGTGGGTAGAATTTGTTAGAGAAATTGATTATTGTCATCACGATTATATAAAACTTGTGTGCAAAGGCAAACATAAAACTTGCTTTGGTTATCATTGGGAATTTGTAAATTCATAATAAAATAGAGGAATTTGATTCCTCTATTTTTATCAGTATAAACCTTTATCTACTAACTAACTTAATCCTGATAATGACCTCATTACCAAATCTACATCTTGATTTTCCAATTCATGGATAATATGCAAGTATGTTTTTTGTGTTGTTGTCATACTTGAATGCCCAAGTCTTCTTGCTACACTTGCTATTGATACACCTGCAAAAAGTAATAATGATGCGTGTGTATGTCTAAGTCCATGAATTGAAATTATAGGAACTTTTATTGCCTTACAATGCCGTTCTAAAATTCCATTAACTGTAGAATTATAAATTTTCTGTCCCATTTTTATAAATATAGGTTCATCTTCAGGTTTGAATTTTAATAATTCAGAAAATTGTATAACTGTTTGCCAATCTATTTGAATTTTTCTTACCGAAGATTTATTTTTTGTTGGCAAAAAACCTCCATCTTCTTTATAATTCCAAGTTTTATTAATCGATAAAGATTGATGCGCAAAATCAAAATCCTTTGGTGTTAAAGCAAGTGCTTCTGAAAACCTCATGCCGGTCTTTGCAACAAGTAATATAAACCAATCCCAATTTATTTTTTCACCTAAATTAAGATGGGTTAATAACGTATGTAATTCAAACTGATTCAGGTATTTTATTTTCTTGATCCTCGGTGTTTTACCTTTTATTATTGCTTTACGAGTTGGATCTTTTTCTATTAATCCTTCATCAACTGCATCAAGAATTGCTCCTTTGAGTTGATGATGAAAGTCCATTGTTGTTTGTCTTTCGTGTAACTCTGCATAATCATTTATCAATTGTTGATATGCTATTCTGTTCATTTCACATATCATTAATGATGGAATAAGCCTTTTTAACCATTCGTAAGTCATTAAATACTTATCCATTGTAACTTTTCGGATTGCTCCTTCTTTGTAAACTCTGATCCATTTTGCATAATACTCGCAAAACAAATCTGTATTTTGTGTTGCATTCAACATAAATACTTCTCCTTTTAACTTATGGTTTATACTGACTAAAAACTTACGCTGATGAAGAGTGATAAGGTTGTCTAACTTGCTAAAAAATGCTCCAATTTTCTTTTGTTCATCATAAGATGGATGAATTACAGGAAAGTCGACAAGTATATTTTGATTCAAATGTTTTATTGTTCCACCAGTTGCTCTTTTTCTTACATAATCCATTAAAAACGGGGCTTTTAGGTAATGGAATAAATATTTATTTTCCATATTTTTATCGATAATAACAACATTAAATACTCCTGCATTTAATGTTGCAGGTTTATCTAAACCCTCTACATATGCCACTTTTCCAAGAGTTCCATCTTTTGTAATAAGGATACTCCCATTTTTTATTTGAATATTTTTATCTTGATCGTATCTCTCTTTATCAACAAAATGGCAGGTTTTCAGGTCTATTTCCCCGTCAATAAAATCTGTTCCTGTTATTAAATAATAATTTCCTCTATCTAAAAATTCGGAAGTTCTAAGATTTTGCCAACCTATTCTTGCATGCATTGTAGCAATACTTGAGAGCTTACGCTGTTCCCAAGCGGATGTTAAAAAAGGATGTCTTTTGCATCCTTTTTTAGTTTATAATTCAAAGCCGTCATTCAAAATAAACTCTCTTAATAAATTATCAGCTTTTATTTTTACTTGGAAAGGTTTTAGTTTTATATTTTCAGTTTCTTCAAAATATTTTCTTGCAAGACTTGTATCAACAGTATCTACGAGTTTATCAAATCTACCATATTCATTTATATTGCTTTCTGAAGGATTTACAGCGATTAATTCTCTTAACTGTTTTTCGTTTAATCCGAATATTTCAGACACTTTATGAATTTGATCATTTTTTGCTTTGACCTGATATTCTGTTACATAATCCCTAAAGGTTTTTCCGCTTTCAACTTTTACATTTCCGCATTCTACATCGTGTAAAAATATATTTGCGTATTTTTGTTCTTCTTGTGATAAAACTGCAAAAGATTTGTGAAGTTCATCCAAATTAGCTTGTAATTGTTCTTCGGAAATATTTGGCTGTTCAAGATCTCTTTTTACTTTTTCAAATCTTGAATTCATATAATCATTGTCAATAAGACCTGTATCAATTTCCGTAATATGTCCATCTATTTCAAATGGAACTTCCTCTTCAGGTGTTCCGGGGGTATGAGAGAATAATTCTTTATAACGCATTACTAATATTAAATATATTTTTTCATTAAATAACATATTTACTGTAGTATCTGCACTATCATCATGTTCAAATTTGTACGAAGATTTTTTCCAATTAAATCCCTGAACTTTTGCCGCTTCTAAATATGCATTAAATATTTTAAATGTTTTTGCGAATTTACCACGTTCAGATTTGTCTTCAGGATTTTTATCAAAATTCGGATGACCTGCATTTTTAAATAAAGTTGCTATTTCTTCATATAAATTATTTAACATATTAAGATTATGCTCTAATTTCTCAACAAACAAACCGAATGGTTTATCGCCTGAATATAATTTGACCGCATCATCAACATTTCTTTTCATTGTATGCGGATATCTATAATATCTTATTGTTCCATGCGGTTTATCTGCTCCAAATAACCTGTTTGTTCTTGAGAATGTTTGAATAATATTTTCATACCTTTGTAATTTATCCATATACAAAGTGTTTATCCATTTGGAGTCAAAACCTGTTAGCATTTGATCTACTACTATAAGCATATCAATTTGTTTTTCGGGTTCTTTTTCAATAAATTTATAAGTTTCCTTATGAGCAAGCCTTAAAGCAATATCTTTTTTGAAATTTGCGTGATTTGGAATTGAATATTTTTGATCATAACGAGTGTTGTAATCTTCAATTATTTCTTTCAAACCTTGTTCTTTAAATATGGCAACTTTTAAGCCTTTGTATTCTTTGTAATCCCCATCTTCATTGCTGATATTTGGATCAAATAAACAAGTTACTTTTAGATCAGGCATTTCTTCTTTGATGATTCTATAATAATCAATTGCCTCCGGGATACTGCTTGTTGCAAAAATTGCGTGGAATTTGTTATTATGACTCAATACAAGCCAATTATCTTTTATGTCCTGCACAACTAATTTTTGGTGATCAGTTTCATAATGATATTGACTAACTGGCAAATCATCTTCAATGCCTTTTATATATTTGCCGTCATCTTGCAAATAACCTGCCATTTTTACTTGTGAGGCATCCATATATTTATAAAATATTTCTGATTTTTTAGGATCTGCAAGAGCCTCTTCGACTGTTTCCGCTTTTGCTTTTTCTAACGCAACGGCTTGTCTGATATCTTTATCTTTAAATGTTGTAACCATGTAAGGATCAAATCCAAGAACGTTTTTATCTCTTATTCCATCTGCAATACTATATCTATGCAATTCACCGCCGAAGATGTCGCTTGTTTTATTCATCTTCTTTTCGTTTTCTTCCATAATTGGAGTTCCGGTAAATCCGAAATACATCGCATTTGGGAATGTATTTTTTATATCAGACATCATATCGCCAAACGTAGAGCGATGGCATTCATCAACAATAAACACAATTCTTTTTGATTTCATTTTTTCTAAATCTTTTGCTTTAAGACCTTCTGCATCATTAGTGATATTGCTCATTTTTTGAATTGAAGTAACAATTAATGTATTAGCTGAATCATCGCTTTTTAATTTTGAAACGAGTGTTGATGTATTTTGAGTTGCTTGTACTGATTGACTATCTGTCGCAAAGCCTTGATATGCTTTTAGCGATTGTGTTCCTAATTCAATTCTATCTACCAAAAAGACAACTTTATCCGCATCTTGAGAAGTCGCAATTAATTGTGCAGATTTAAAACTTGTCATTGTTTTACCTGAACCTGTTGTATGCCAAACATAACCACCAAGTTTGTTTTTTCCGTTCCAATCGTGTTCTGATGCAACTTTATCTGAAATTGCTCTTGCAGCATAAAATTGATAACTTCTCATAACCTTTAATATGCCGTCATTATCGTCAGCAACAGTATAAAATCCGATTAACTGATGCGCCATTGGGATAGATAACAATTTTTCAACGATTTCCGCCCAATCGTTTATTGGCTCATTATTAAAATCTGCCCAATGGAAATAAAAATCTTTATTAAATTTTCCATCGGGGCCGGGATTAGCAAAATAAACTGTTTCATTCGGCTCCATTGCTACAAATATTTGAATAAGAGAAAAAATTCCCTGAAATATACCTTCATGAGCATATTTTTCAATTTGATTATATGCTTGGCTTACAGAAACATTACTCTTTTTAAGTTCAATATGTATGAGAGGCATCCCGTTAATTAAAAGCATTAAATCGCCTCGTCTGTCATTCAAAACTTTCGATTTTGTCTTAAATTTTGGTTGTTGCACAATTTGATATCTGCTTTGACCTGCGGCAATTTCTTTTCTGTCATACAATTTAAGGCTTATTTCTTTTCCGCAATTTAATTTATCATCTTGGTTATCACGAGTTATTGAAATTGTCCCATTTATAAATTCATTTAATTTTAATGGAGTTCTTAATTTAATTACTTGTTCCAAAATTTGATGCATTTCGCTATCTGTTAAAGGATAATCCCCAAGACGATTTATGGCTCTATTGTTTTCATAAAGAATATTAGCCCAATTTTGAATTAGTTCTTCTTCCGTTGGGTATTTTATAACAGGTAAATCTCCCCACCCTTTTCGTTTAAGAGCTTCTATAACTTCATTTTCAAATTCTGCTTCGGTATTAAATATCATTAGTTCTCCTATACAAACATCTTTTCCAACATTGATTTTTTGATGTTTTTCAATTTTTCGCACTTACGCTGATGAAGAGTGATAAGGTTGTCAATGGCTGTAAAAAACTTACCTAACATTTCTTTTTCATCATCATTTTCGGGGATAGAAATTGGTAGTTTTCTTATATCTTCTACTGTAATATTGGAATGCGAGGAAGCCTTAATTAGTGATGAAAAGTAGTTTTGCCCAGCTTCTGATAATAAATGATATAATGTTACGAGTCCATCTTTTTGATTTTTAAGTTTACATATACCAACCGCACCACCTATAAATGCCTTATTATTATTGACATATAGTCCGACATTTCCAATTTTTCCTGATATTGAAATTAGCAAAGATGGTCTATCAATTAGTATTTTTGGAAAAGACTCAGCAACTGTTTTTGGAATATAAAAATCCGTATTATAATTGATATTTACCCCGTCAAAATCCTTATTTTGAATAAATGGATATGTATTATTATTGGGTTCATTTAGTAATGATGGTTTTATAGTTGCAGAGTAATCAAAACCTGTTTGTTTTGTTACAATTAAGCACATATCATCGAGCTTACGCTGTTCCCAAGCGTCAGTAAATCCCTTAAATCTTATTTCAGGAAATTTTGAATTATTTTTCGGGAACATTTTTTCTAACATGGATTTTTTTACATTTTTTAGTTTTTCATACTTACGCTGATGAAGAGTGATAAGGTTGTCGAGTTTATCTAACAAGTCTCCAATTTTTCTCTGCTCTGGGAATGACGGAACAGTAATATCTATTTTTAGAAAATCGGATTCATGAATTCTCCATTGTCCGTATATGACTCCCTGCCGCCATTTTACCATTTCATTAATGAAATCTTTTCTTACAAATCTTCTTCCAATAAAATCTGAATCTGCTATACCAGTCGGAGAAAAAATACTATAAACTGGTGATATGCAAGCCTTTCCGTATTTGTTTAATCCTATTGAACCAGTTTCAAGATTGTTAGAACTGTATATAAAATCACCGTACTCGGTTTGTTTATATAGCTTATTCTCAGTATCATTTACTAATGAGCTTCTATCATAACGTTCCCCTTTTGGAGCAACACCTTGATTTTGAATAAATGCCATTAGTGGATATTCGACACTTTTTGGAGTCTGAATATTTCTTTCTGTAAGCAAATCAGAAACCTTACGCTGTTCCCAAGCGTCATCAAATCCTTTAAATCTAATTTTTGGTTTTTTGTCCATAATTTAGTTCCCGTTTAATAACGCTTGTAACTCCTCAAGCCCTTTCATATCGTACTCATTGCCTGTTAAATCACCAATTAAACTTGATAATTCAATTTCAGCTTCTCTTATATCTTTTTCTACCGAAGCGAAAGTAATTGCATATTTTTCAGATAATGCTTTTATTTTATCCGACAACGCATGAATTACATCTTTTGGCAACTCTAATATGTTTTGAACCAAAGGTTCAATCCATTTCTTTTCAAGAAGCATATATGCATTTTCATCAGTTAATGTTTCAATTGTTGTTTTTGTTTTAATATGCAATTCTTCTGATTCTTTTTTTATCGCTTTATTTAAGACTTTTTCTTCATTTATTAATTTTGCGACTTTTATTATTTTTAATTCAAAAGAATCATCCTCGAATTTTGTTCCATTCTTTATTTCTGACTCAAAACGTTTTGCTTCTAATAATACAACTGCATTTACAAATTTGTCTCCTGTATCATTAATGGCGTTAGAAGAACTTTTATCTTCATCAGACATATCACCTAATATTTCTCCGTATTCCGAGGTTATCTCTGCAACCCTATTTTCTTTATTTTTAAGACTATCGTAATCATCTTTTAATAAAGTTTTTTGTACGAGTTCAAAAGGTAAAATATGTCCTTTCCAACCTTCTTGGATTTCCTCTTCTTTATCTTTTTTCTTTTTGATTACCAAATTAGGATCAACTTTTTTAACTGCCTCAAAGCCTTCGCTTTGCAACATTTCTAAATCAACTGAAACAGTTCCCCAACTGTTATCTAACAATTGATAGGCTTCGTATTTATCAATTAATTTTGTTGAGTTCAATCGTGTAAATATATTATCGCTTAGTATATTTAACTCTTTTGAGATATTTATACCTGCAAAATCACTCAATAATTGACTCTTTAAATACGTTGTAAAATCAGAAAAAGCAGAATTGTAATTTTGCACAAAGGCTTTAACTGACGAGTGGTTATTCATAATTTCAATAACGTCACAATTTATAAGTTGCGCATAAGGTGTATTGTTGAATACAAATAATGATTCTTTTAAATTAGGTAAAGCATCCCAATATTGATTTAACTCTTCTATTTCAGCTACAGGGACACCACCATACATTGAAGAATAAATATCCCAACTTTCAGCAGGTTCAGAAGAATCAACATATCTTGGTATGTTTAAATTATATTCATTTTTTCTTATTTCATCTCTGCTTACTTTTTTTGAATATTTATCAATGTCTTTTCTTGAAATAACGGTATCAACAATCCTTTTAATATCTGAAGCTTTGAGTTTGTTGTTTTTTCCTACTTTTTCAAAACCTTTAGAAGCATCAATTATAAGTACATCATCATTCTCTCTTTTTTGTCTCAATACCATAATTATAGTAGGTATGCCGGTTCCAAAAAATATGTTTGCAGGGAGTCCGATTATTGTATCAATATGATTGTTCTCAATCAAATTCATACGAATATCGCCTTCTTCACCGCCTCTAAATAAAACTCCATGAGGCAAAACGATTGTCATAATACCATTTGGTTTTAAGTGGTATAAATCGTGTAATAAAAACGCATAGTCAGCTTTAGACTTTGGCGCAAGACCAAATCTTGAATAGCGAGGATCATTTTCTTTATTAGAAGGATCCCAATTCTGCGAATATGGAGGATTTGATACAACTGCATCAACATAAAGAGGCTCATAAGTTCCTGCTGGATCACTCTCATCAAAATACGGCCAATCATCTTCTAATGTATCAGCATTTCTTGTAACAATATTATCTGCTAATATTCCTCTCATAACAAGGTTCATACGGGTAAGGTTATATGTATTCTGTTTCAATTCCTGTGCATAATATTTGATGTTATTATCGTTATCCATGTGTTTGGCAACACTTTTACCAATATTTATCAACAAAGAACCTGAACCTGATGTTGGATCATAAATTTTTATTTCATTTTTATCTTTTAAATGGTTGGCAACAATTTCTGACATCAAAACTGAAACTTCATGGGGAGTATAAAATTCTCCGGCTTTTTTACCTGCATTTGCCGCAAACATACTGATTAAATATTCATATATAAAGCCAAGAACATCATAATCTTGTTTCCCATCCATAGGAATATCTCTGATTAATTGAAGTAAAGCACTAATTGCTTTTGTTTGAGAACCTGAACTGTCACCTAATTTTGACAAACCTGTCTCTAATGTATTAAATATTCCTTCAAATACTTTTTTATGTGTTGGGTTTATTAAACGACTAAAATCGGAAAGAGCATCTCTTACGTTTGAAACATCAAAATCAGAGCCCATTGCAAGCCAAGTTGAAAATAAGTTATTGTACGAAATAAAGTACCCAATTTTATTTTGAACATACTTTAATGTGTCTTGATCTTCTTCTGATAGAAGTTTTATATCTTCATCAGTAAAGTCGTTCGCTTTTAATGTTCTTAATTCATAATCTGACAAGTATTTATAAAAAATAAAACCTAAAATGTAATCTTTATATTCGTTAGCCTCAATTTTGGAACGCATTTTATTAGCTGATTCCCAAATTTTTGTTGCAAGTTGTTGTTTATTCAAAAACCTAACCCTCTCTCCTGTAGTATCCCTGAATTTATAGTAGCACATAAGTTTTAATCTTGCATGTTTATTAAATATTGTAATATGCTTTATAGTATGAAAAACAATAATAACTGCAAAAAAACACAAATTATATTTAAAAATTTTACATCCGCTTGGGAACAGCGTAAGGTTTCAGATGTGTCAGATAGATATGACAATTTGAGAGTGCCTGTTGCTGAAAATTTGAGAATGAAAGGAACAACTCCTTACTATGGAGCAAATGGAATACAGGATTATGTAGATGGTTATACTCACGATGGAGAGTATATTTTGGTAGCAGAAGACGGGGCAAACGATTTAAAGAATTATCCTGTAAACTATGTAAATGGGCGGATTTGGGTTAATAATCATGCCCATGTTTTGCAAGCTAAAAAAGGCTTAGCAGATAATAGATTTCTTGGATATGCTGTGAGTATTGCAGATATAGAATCCGTATTAGTGGGTGGTGGTAGAGCAAAATTAAACGCAGATGAACTTATGAACATCTCTTTCTTGCTTCCAAATAAGGATGAACAAATTAAAATTTCATCATTTATTTCTTCGCTCGACAACCTTATCACTCTTCATCAGCGTAAGGGTTTTGTATAAAATATTCACTATAATTTTTTTGCTATAATTAAATTTATAAGGTAGGGTAGCATGGATAACGAATGTATAACATTACTTATAATGAATCACTATAATGGGCTTAAAAAAGCAACATTAGACAATTGGGATGGAGTTGCTTATATTGGAGAGCGCAAACATATTCCAACCCTGCAAAAAATTGAACAGTTGAGTTATCCCGGAATATATTTCCTAATCGGAAACTATAAAGAAACTAACGAAAAAGTTTTATATGTTGGCAAAAGTAATAATTTAGCAAATAGACTTCAAACTCATAATTCAGATCATAATAAAGATTGGTTTGAAAGTTTTGTTGCATTTACATCTAAAAATGGCGATTTAAATAGTAGTCATGCAGAATATTTAGAAGCAGATTTTATTGAACTTGCACAGAAGAATGCCGGCTCAATTACATTAGATAATTCTTGCGGTTCTAATGTTAAAAAGGACGGCAAGTTAACAGATATGTATATGCCACGTGTAGAAGGATATAAGAAAAAAGCACTCGTCTTAATAAATAACTTAAACCTTTTAGAATTTATGAATACGGGCGAAGAAAAAACACCTAAACAATTACCAAATGGTGATGTCGTATTTACAATGAATTTAAAAAGAAATAATAAAGACAAAGTTGCAAGTCTTGAAATTACTGAAAACGGGTATAAATTAGTAAAAGGCTCTTATGTGGCAAAAGATGAAGCACCTTATTTTTCAGGTATGTCAGCTTACAAAAAAAGAAATGAACTAATCGATAAAGGTTTATTGCAAGATATAGGCGATATCTATATAACAACTGAAGATATTTATTTTAAATCTCCATCAGGAGCTTCAGATGTAGTTGCCGGAAGTAGTACTAATGGAAGAACTGAATGGAAACTTGAAAATGGCACTACTCTTGATGCCTATGAACAACGCCAATAGCATTATTAAGATAATCTTCAAATTCCTCAAAATTTTCAGGTGTTTCATGATATCCTGCAAATTTATATTTTGTCCCATCTCGTAATTCAATTTCCAATTTCCACATTAAGCCATCGCAAATATCAAACTTGGGTTTATAATTTCGTTTCCAATTATTGATTAGGTTATAAATTTTATTATTGAATTCATCTGGTGTAATCGTTAATTCATTTGAGTTCTTATCGGTTTCCAAGAT
>Ga0256405_10011016_pt1 | contig 11695 bp, 13 predicted proteins | sample RumenRJG_02DNA_FD_189096 | JGI IMG/M metagenome (GOLD analysis project Ga0256405, IMG submission 189096) | Bovine rumen microbial communities from Lethbridge, Alberta, Canada - RJG_02 | ecosystem: Host-associated > Mammals > Digestive system > Stomach > Rumen | place: Canada: Alberta...
GTATATCGCAGATCAGGTGGTTTCATGTCTACCAGAGACCTGGGAACCGGAAAAGTAGGATTTGTCGGATTTGCAGAATCAATTCGGAAAATACGATTGACAATACCAGGTTCAGATAATATAATGAAACGGCTGATGTAGTGAAGAAGATTGGTTCCAATAGCCCCGGAATCGTCTTTGACTATATAGTAAGCAACGAAGCTACGGTACAGGCGGATGTTGCTACGACAAATTTATGGAGGAAACTCGAATGAATAACTCGACTTATATGCCTAACCCTAACCAGGTTGAGAGAAAATGGTATGTAATCGATGCAGAAGGTAAGACTCTTGGTCGCCTTGCATCTGAGGTTGCGTCCATTCTTCGCGGTAAGAAGAAGCCGATCTTCACCCCTAACGCTGACTGCGGTGACTATGTTATCGTTGTTAACGCTGAGAAGATCAAAGTAACTGGTAAGAAGCTGGATCAGAAGGTTTACTACAGACATTCCGATTATGTAGGTGGCCTCAAGTCTGCTACTCTTCGTGAGATGCTTCAGAGACATCCTGAGCGCGTCATCGAGATGAGCGTTAAGGGAATGCTTCCGAAGGGACCCCTCGGAAGAGAAATGTACAAGAAGCTTTTCGTATACGCTGGTCCTGAGCACAAGCATGAGGCTCAGAAGCCTGAAGCTTATACACTGTAATCCAGTGAGGAGAGAAAAAAATGGCTGATAATAAGTTTTACGGAACCGGTAGAAGAAAGAGCTCTGTAGCAAGAGTTTACCTTGTACCCGGCACAGGCAAAATCACTATCAACAAGAAGGATATGGATGATTATCTTCCCCTTGATACTCTTAAGACCATCGTTCGCCAGCCCCTGGTAGCAACTGGTACTCTTGAGAAGTATGATGTTCTTGTTAACGTTAACGGTGGCGGATATACCGGACAGGCTGGAGCAATCCGCCATGGTATCTCCCGTGCACTTCTCGAAGTCGATGCAGACTTCCGTCCCGTTCTGAAGGCAGAAGGATTCCTTACCAGAGATCCTCGTATGAAGGAACGTAAGAAGTACGGTCTCAAGAAGGCACGTCGTGCACCTCAGTTCTCAAAGAGATAATCTTCGCGAAACAACGAGGAACAAAAAATCAAAAAATTGCGTCCTGGAATGCTTGCATTCTCAGGGCGTTATTTTTTTGATTTTTCGCGACGACTGTCGCGACCGAGATGAAGCGTAGCGGAATCGAGGTGGCTCGTTGTTTACTTGCTGGGGAGCAATCCCTTTTTCGTGTTCATAGCGTGACATGAGCAAGACACGAAGTGTCTGCGAATGGCATCGCGGGATATGGACATCTGTCCTAGGGGAGACTGTCCGAAAACTAGGAACAGAAATCCCTCCGCATAACTAATCGGTTAATGCACTCGACTCCAGTTGAGCCGGTGTTTAACATATAACTTTTGTACTTTGAAAACTTAATAAAACACACAGAAAACCTCGTAGAATCAAGCGTTCGAGCACCATATATGGTATACTATAAGCATCAAATCTACTTTTTCTTGAGGGCTGAATCTATGCCATATATTTCCGGACAAGACAGAAATCAGGTCATGCTCTGTACGATGGAATCCTTCGTGCCGGAGCACAGCATTGCAAGAGTCATCGATGCTTTTGTAGAGGGTCTCGACATGGATGCGCTTGGCTTTACCAAATCCCGGGCGGCATTCGAGGGAAGGCCTTCCTATGATCCGAGATGTCTTTTGAAGCTTTATCTTTATGGACAGCAGCATTCCATCCGTTCTTCACGGAAGCTTCAGGAGGCCTGCAGTCTTAACGTTGAGGTGAGATGGCTTCTCGGAGGACTCACACCGGATTTCAGAACCATTTCTGATTTCCGGAAGGATAACATTAAGGCGCTACCGAAAGTCTTTCACGAATTCAACAGGAAGATCATAAGCTCAATCCAGACTGGCTTTATCTCCATCGATGGCAGCAAGATCCAGGCACTCAATGCCAAGGACAGGAATTTTACTGCCAACAAGCTGGATGACAGGATCAGCTGGCTGGACGCCCACTGCGCCGAGTATCTAAGACAGATCAAGGAAGCTGATGAGCAGGACGATGATCTTGACAAAGGTACTGTTTCCAAGGAAGAACTCGAAAGGAAGCTCAAGGAAGCGCAGGAGCGGCTTGCGAAATACCAGGAATACAGAAAAATCATGGAAGATAACGGTCTGTCCCAGTTGTCTCTTACCGATGCGGATGCAAAGCTTATGAAGAACAAAAATGGCTTTGCAGTTGCGTATAATGTCCAGACCGCAGTTGATTCTGAAAGCCATCTCATTCGTGACTTTCAGATGACAAACCAACCTACCGATCATGGACTGATGGAGTCGACAGCAGAGTCTGTTCAGAGAGAAAATGAGACGCTTGGTAAGTCTTCTGTTATCGATGCAACAGCGGATAAGGGCTACAACAAAGTAGAAGATATGGCGCATTGCCTCGAGAATGGAATCATCCCTCATGTCATTCTTCCTGACGGACAGGATACCTACACACTGGAACTTCCCTATCAGGAAAATACATCCGGAAGTACAAAGCCGGGCGATGTTCTGAAAAGCGGGCAGATACCTGATGAGTATAAGGATGTCATCGATTCCATAGAGATCAAGAACAGAAGAAATCTTGTTCGGGATGATGAAGCGAAAGCTTCAGCTCCTTCGCCGTATATGTCCGAAGAGGATATGAAGAAACGCGCTGCGGAAGGGTACTTCGTACGAAATCCCGAGACCAACGTAGTTTATTGTCCTATGGGAGAACAGCTCCGCCAGAAGTGCATCAAGAAGAATGGTAATGTTCGGTATGCCAATAAAACAGCATGCAGACACTGCAAGTTCCGAAACAAGTGCTTCACCGGCAAGGGCGAATGGAAGGAGATCGACTTTAACAAAGATACTCTTGAAAAGCCGAACAAAACCTGGCTGGCCGAAAATGGAACTTCAGAAACGCAGAGCACTGAAAAATCAGAGCAGAAAGCGACCCCGAAGAAAGGCCATTTTGAAGTCAGAAAAGTGGTAGAATTCATCCTCCACCCCAAGCGGGAGCTAATGAATAAGCGGCTCTGTATTTCGGAGCATCCATTCGGGACAATAAAACGTACGATGAACGGTGGCTACTTCCTTCTCAAAGGAATGGAGAATGTCACCGGTGAGTTTGCGTTACTTGGCACCGGATACAACATGCGCGTTGTGTATAACCTGCTGGGATTTCAGCGGTTAATGCAGCTGATGAGGTAAGAAATAAGGGGAAAGAGAGGCTTGTTCTGTATGCTTTATTAAGTTTTCAAGGTACATTGAAAAGCCACTGAGAATTTAGTGATAAAAATTCTCAAAATCGTCCTCAGAACCGCTTAATTACAGGGTTTTCGGACGGTCTGAGGGGGGTGCATTTTTAACGATAGGTCTTTATAAAAAGAAGCACCTCGTTCAATATACCATAGGAATAGCTGAACTTCCGCTTGACTTCTAGATGTTTTCATCAGCGTGGCAGAGACAAACTGTGCTTTCTCCGATCTTTTCCTGCCACGATGTAGTGTTGCTTCTTGTTTTCATACATTTCCGCATCTGCGGCTTTCAGAAGCGACTCAAAATCCGTGTCCTTTGTGCCGCTTATCGTCGTACCGAGGGACGCGGTATCACCCAGCTGGCTTTTTGCCGTTTCCAGTAATTTCTGAAACGCCGGATATGTGACGTTTGGCAGAACCGCAATGAACTCATCTCCGCCAATCCGATACACATGATGCTTTCCGAACACAGATTTCAGCGTCTGTGCGGTCTGCACAATGAATTTATCACCGGCGTCATGTCCCTTTTGGTCATTTATTTCCTTTAGGCCATTGAGGTCGCACATGACAACCGCCAGGGGAAAGTACTTCTCCAGCTTTTCTGTGTACGCCCAATCCAGTGCTTTTCTGTTTTTACAATCTGTGAGCTGGTCATATAATGCACTGTGCTCCAGTGCATCTGCATTATCGCGCATATGATTGTCAATTTGAAGCTTTAGGCATAGCTTCCTTAAGTTCATGCACTTTTGCACGAATTGTGGTTTCGCCACCAGCGAATCCTTTTTCTGCAACAAGACGATCGTAGATTCTTTTGGCTGTATGGTTCTGTTTCTTTAGATGCTCATTTGCATCCTCGTCCAAGCAGCTTTGAATAAAACTAACGACATCATCTGTGAGTACAGACGATATTCGTTCGGGAGTCTTGCGCTCCCAAGGAACTGCATTTCCCTCGCAATACTTTTTGACGGTATTTCTGGAAATGCCTAAACTTTTGGCAATATGACGCTGGCTTTCACCAGCATTGTAACGCCGACGAATTTCATCGTAATCTTGCATTGTGATAATCACCGTCTTTCCCTCCGAATAAAAAGTATTTTTTATTCAGAGTAAAATGTGGGTGGCTCACTTTCAAGTCAGCGTTACATATTTGAATGGCTCAGTTTCAGATTAGCATTTATACTATGATCAAATTAAAATCCACCCGACCTTGAATACAACATCATCGAAATGTCATATCCATGACCTGGTGGATCCATCATTTTCCTATTCAATTTTCCGATCAAAAGTTCTCCACTCTTCTACAGTTTTGTACTAATATTCTCAACCAGCTTTATATCTGCAGGCAACCATTCCACCGAATTAAGCTGTTCTTTTGTCACCCATTTTGCCGCTTCATGCTCCTTCAAAACCAAATCTCCCTTTACAACCTCACACCAAAAGCAATCCATCGACAAATGAAATGTTGGATAATCGTATTCAACCGTATTAATCAATTCACCAACTGAAATCTCTGTATCAAGTTCTTCCATAATTTCACGCTTCAAAGCTTCCTCTGGAGTCTCTCCTTCTTCAATCTTGCCTCCTGGGAATTCCCAACCATCTTTAAAATCGCCATAGCCTCTCTGTGTTGCAAAGATGATTGGCTCACCATTTTCATTTATAGCTTTAATAACAGCAGCTACCACTCTTACTGTTTTCATATTGCCTCCATTTTAAGCACTTACAATGTACTCATAAATATCTTCTCGAACCGGAACGTCAAGAATCCATTCGATTTCAACCGCTGACTTTTCTGTATTAGCCATAGTAAATTCCCTAGCATTTCCACTAGCTGTCATATGTCCTAGATAATAAAATTCTTTCGAAATCTTATCGTCTTTGTTCTTTCGAACAAATAACTCCACTTGAATTCCACGCTCTTTTGCTTTTAAGAAATTCTGTACATCATCTGACTGTAGTTTCCTTCCCGATTTAGAAATTGCAATCAATCGATCCCTAGATCCTTCTACAAAATGGTCCTCGTATTTTGTAGTATCACTTATATCATCTGATTTATCATAATTAATAAAAACCGGATATGTTTTTGTTTTCTTATCCAACATATAACCATTCATCACGGAAGATAAGTTCTTTTCCCAATTCAGTAATCTACACACTTCTTCGTAGGTATATTTCTGATATAAAACCAAATCCGAATTCTCATAACAATCGCTGTAATCGCGTTTATATCTGCTAATACCGAATTCAACCAATTCCTTTAGTATGGTATAAAAATCATCATTTTTTAACATCTCAATAAAGGACTCTGTAGGTTTATAATCAGAGGTATCTTTCTCTATAAATACACACTGAGAATAGGTTTTCTTTCCAGATCCAGTTGAAAATTCGTTAGTTAAAACATTGACTATATTTTCCTTTTGATCCCTCGATATTTCTTTTCCATATTCTTTCATATCCTCAGAAAGTCCAGCAAATAATCCAATCTTTGAGAAACCACGTGCATATGTGAGAAGTCTCTTTAACATCTGCAATTCTTGCACTCGCTTTCCACTGGCCAACTTCTTAGAAACAAACTCAATAACCTTTTCCTCATCCTCTGATAATCGAATTTTATATTCCTTTTCATATTTTACAAGGAACTTGTAATACGAACCAAGGCTATTGTTATCAAAAATACGGATAACGTCCATTTCTCCATAATCATCAAAGTCTCTAAGGGAAGGAATCCTTCCAAGCTTGTTTTTTAGATTTGTATAATTCTCGCGAATGAGTTTTATATCACTGAAGTTTGCACTATCTACAGATGCAAAAATCCTCTTTCTGCTTATCTCATCAAAGTGTACTGTGGATGCACCTGGAATCACACGTCCACCTTCCATGATGTATCTTCGAATATTATCCTTGTTATATGTTCTGTCACCAGAAAGAGCAATCGGAATCATGAAGTTATTCGTGTAATTCCCAATAAAATCAAGAATTACAACGTATTCTTTCCCATTTGCTTTTCTAAGACCTCTGCCTAGCTGCTGAATGAACACGATTGGTGACTGTGTTGGGCGAAGCATAACTACCTGATTCACCTCAACAATATCCACACCTTCATTTAATATTTCTACTGAGAAAATATAATCTAAAGGTGTTTTTTCTTCATTGGCATCCCCTTCATTCATCGCCAATCGCTCAAAAGCATCCTGTCTTTCCTGCTCAGATGAACTACCATTAAGAGCAATCGTTCTGTACAATTCCCCTGTTGCGGGATTTGTTATCTGATTGAACTTAGCAGATAGCTCTTCCGTTTCCTTTATGCTGCTACAGAAAATTAACCCTTTGACCTTATCCCCGCTATATCCATAATAATTGGCCTGTGTAATGATATGTTTTACACGTTCATCACTCGTCAGCATTGAAAAATCACGATTTGCCTCCTCATCATCCCCAATAATTGCCAAGTCTGTGATACCAAAATAGTGGAATGGACAGAGCAAATTCTCTTCCATTGCCTGCTGTAAGCGAATTTCATATGCTATCTGATAATTAAAGAGTTCATACACATTTCGCCCTTCTACATTATCATCCCGCTTATCTGGAGTAGCTGTCATACCAAGCCATAGCTTAGGTGTAAAATGTTTCATTATCTTCTGATATGTATCAGCTGGAACATGGTGTGCTTCATCCAAAACAATGCAATCAAATGTATCTTTTGCGTACTTCAATAAGTGCTCATCACGATTTAACGTCTGCACGGTAGCAAATACATAATCTGCATCATAGTCATGATATCCAGCACCTACAAGTCCCATTGAAACTGTTTTTGCAAACACCTTCTCATAGGATCGCTTTGTCTGTCTTGCAAGCTGACCTCTATGAACCAAGAATAGCACTCTCTTAAATCCAAGCTCACGCATAGCGAATGCAGAAGCATATGTTTTTCCGGTTCCTGTTGCAGAGATAAGTAACGCTCTTTCTTCACCTGCATCAATTATTTTCTTCAAATTAGTAATAAACCCAACCTGCATACTATTGGGCTGTAATTTATATTTTTCAAGAGAAGTGACTTCTTCCTGCTTTGCAATATCTCGCTGATGTTTGATGATTTTATATTGCTCTTTGTAATTCTCATAGAATTCATCAAATGATAATGAATACTTAGAATTCCAAAGTTCCCTAAACTCAGCTACAATTTCTTTTGCCATCTCTCCCTGATCCGTAGAGATTAGCTTTGTGTTCCACTCACGATTACTTGTGAGCGCAGCACTTGTTATATTTGAACTACCTATAATGATACGATAGATTTCGTCTTTTCTAAAAATATATCCCTTGGTATGAAAGCCCTCATCCGCTGCTTCTACATCATACATTTTCAAGGTGATATTTGTCAGCTCATTTAACTTTGCTAATGCTCTTGGCTCGCTGAAGTTCAGATAGTTTGTAGTAAGAACTTCTCCTGGAATGTTTTTCTCCTCTAATTCTTTTAAGGTCTGAAGAAGAGGTGTAATTCCACTCATTGTGATAAATGCTACGCTAATCTGAAATTGATCGCATTTTAATAACTCATCTTCGATAGAAGATAAGACTTTCTTTCCTTCTTTGTAATTGTTAGAAACAAATTGTGGCCTGTATGCAAGAGAAGATGCTACAGAACCATCAATGTATGCTGTTTCAAAACCAGCTCTTAATTCATTATAATTTTTCATAATTTACTTGTATGATGATTCCAGAAGCTAAATCAACATTTCCCCTTCTTTTTGATTTTGTGGTTCAATACATTCAGATACTATGGAACTTTTGATGATTTCCTGTAGCTTAGACCACTTTCGGGCATTGGCATCTGTTCTGCCAACTTTTTGCTATCCCAGTATGCCGTTAACTTGGTCGGCATCTTGGTCGCTTATCTTGGTCGGTCACCGATCTGCTCGCTGATATCTCCCACAAGATTGGTTATCTTATCCGCCATGTGAAATGGCGGTTTATACTCATTCAAGAATGACACCTCTTCCATATCTGCCTGCTGCCAAATCCGTCTTTCTTGAAATCTGAATTCAGGCAGGTGATCTCTATTGGTATGATCTTCAAAAGCCACATAGGCTCTTTAAGTTTCCTTAATGCTTCCATCGGTATCTTTCTGAACTCCGCGACATTCTTATATTCATCGGAGAACAGCTCGACAGGCTCCACTGTTCCTTCGATCTGCAGGGACCTAAGTCCGCCAAAGGAAGCACTCGTCTCGAAGACCGCTGCCGCGATATGCTTATTCTCCTTCAAGGCTTTGAACTTAAGCCCGCCTTCGGTGAAGATCCAAAGTGCTCCGTTATACCAACTGTACTCAAGCGGCGTGCAGCGAATAAAGTCCTTCGTGGCAGTTGCCAGGGCAAGAACCTTATGGGATGACAAGAACTCGTCTATCCAGCTGTACAGAGCATCAGCATCCAGCTTCTTTTCGGTTTCATCTTTTCGAGTCCAGAAGGACTCAGCCTGTGTGTATTGTTCGTCAGTCATTTTTTCCCTCTATCGTAAGCAATATGCCTTCCCTCTTCGATTGCAGCGGCGGTCGTTTTGTTTGCTACATCCAGTTTCAGGGCAAATGTAGCGAACGGTAGATTAATATTCATAAGGTTATTCCAAGATTATGATCAATATCACCACATACGGCAAATTGATAAGCCGCCAACCTCATAACTCTTTCTCGTCCGTTCATAGGTCCTCAATTATAAATGGTAACATGTAAATTGGATATAATTTCAACATTTCACAGTTGCCTATATCTTTTTGTGATAACAATATTTCCTTCGAAACATGCTTAGAATATTTTTTTTGAAATTCTGTAATTGATTCATGCTTACCGATTCCAGATGACTTAACTTCAATCGAAACTATCTTTGTTTTCGAAGCAAGCAAAAAGTCAACCTCATAGTAGTGGGAACTGTTTTCTTTCTCCCATGTGTGATAATAAAGGTCTATATCCGCTCCGGCAATTATCTGAGCAACTGCATTTTCGTATAAATATCCCAAATCTGCAGGAAGTGAATCGCTCAACAATTTCGTATAAATATTTTCATCCGTCTTTTCTGATGATCTGAAAATCATGGTAGTAAATAACCCTGTATCAGCCAAATAGAGTTTGAACGTATCATCATATCTCGTTTGAGGCAAAGCAACGCTCGGATTAAGGACATTGTGACATGATAATACCGTCTTTGAATCTAGCAAATCATGTAAGCGCTCTAAATCTTTATCAATCTTTTTTTTGCCTGTGGCTGCCGAAATAACATAGCTTCTTTTATCCGTTGCCAACTGCGTCGGAACAGAATCATACATTCTTCCAATCAGTCCAGTATCATCGATCTTGAAGAAATCGTCTTTGTACAAATCTATGATTTCTCTCTTTACTTCATCGATTTCAGTAAAATTCCTGCCTTCCACATAAGCTTCTACAGCCTGAGGCATTCCACCTACCGCCATATAAATTCTGAAATCCCGCATCAGCTTTCTGTTTAAGGAATTTCCAACCGGCTTCCCAAGCTTATATAAATCCCGCAATACGCCATAGGTATCATTTCCGATGGCCCACATAAATTCTTCATAGTCCATCGGATATATCTGTATTTTCATCTCCTCAGATGGAAGCACTATATCCTTGACATTCTTTTTTATACTGATCAGAGAACCGGTCTCAATATAGTCATATCTTCCGTCCGCAACCAGGTACTTTATAGCCTGGCGCACTTTAGGCATAAGCTGGATCTCGTCAAATATAATAACGGATTCTCTTTTATACAACGTTATCCCAGTTGCAGTTTGCAGTCTAAGAAAAAAAATATCCAGATTTGCTATGTCATCGAACACATCAAGAACATCCTGCGTTATGTTAGCAAAATCCACTTTTATATATGACCTATACTCTTGCTTTGCAAATTCTTCGGCAATTGTCGATTTCCCAACACGCCTGGCCCCTTCCAGAAGCACAGAATACTTTGGTGCCTTTTTTTCTTTCCAATATTTTAGCTTTTCTAAAGCTTTTCTCTTAAACATACTATCTCCTCAAAACAACATAGTTCCATTTCTTCAAACTTATAAATTGATTATAGTACCATTTCTTCAATATTATAATGGCGTTATTCCGTTTCTTCAAGATTCATTTCTGCTTTTAGTACTGTTTCTTCCAAATCGCTGCTAAAAAGCACCCTGCATAACGCAGAGTACTCTCATCTCATCGGGTAGTTCACCTTCAAAAGTCCTTATTTTAATCCATTTCTGAGGACTCGATTTGTAATATACTTCTGCACTATCGCGCTCTGTATTTGCCTCCTCCTACAAAAAAATGGCGCCGCAGTTTCATGCGACGCCTTAATAATGTTGGTTCAGTTATCAATATGACTCGCCAAGGAATAGCTTCAGATCTGAGCTGTGTAGTTACTGAAGCAATTCCCTTTGTCGCATAGACAAGAAGGTCCTGGAGAGCTGACCCCTCCGGTGTTTTACCGCATACTCCCTAGACAGTACAGCCTTTACCGCCAAAAGTTTCCTGGCTCTGTAAACAAAACATTTTATTTTCCCAAATCCATTTTCTCCATCATTATATTTTCTCAAACATATCTTTGCTAACGCCGCATACCGGGCAGGTCCAGTCATCCGGAATATCTTCAAAAGCTGTTCCGGGTGCAATCCCGCTGTCAGGATCTCCCACCTCAGGATCGTAAATATAACCACAAGGTCCACACTGATATTTGTCCATTTTATTTACCCTTTCATTTACATGGTTCTCATTTAATCGGGTAGTCATCTCCATGGAAGCTCTCAAGTTCCCAATCGATATAACCGGCCTAACTGATATTCCCCTTTATCAGTTTTCTCATGCCCCTTCTCCTTATGCCTCTTCAATGGCACCAACTGGGCATCCGTTCATGGCATCTGCTGCAGCTGCCTCATTTTCTGCAGCAACCTCTTCAGCGATTGCTTCAGCTACCCCTTCATCCGTCATATGGAATACTTCAGGGCATGTTCCTGTGCAAAGGCCACATCCGATACATCCGTCATTTACTCTGTATTTCATGGTTTTCAACCTCCGTATTTTTTGATTAGATCTACTCTTTAACTGATGTTCTTATTTATTGAAGTTAAATGCATTTTTCCCGGGGTAGACCGCTGCATTACCAAGTTCCTCTTCGATGCGGAGCAGCTGATTATACTTAGCCACGCGCTCGGATCTGGACGGGGCACCGGTCTTGATCTCGCCGGCATTCAACGCTACAGCAAGATCTGCGATTGTCGTGTCTTCCGTTTCTCCGGAACGGTGAGACACAATTGCTCTCATACCTGCATTCTGTGCCATCTTGATGGCATCCAGGGTCTCACTGACGGAACCGATCTGATTCAGCT
>Ga0256405_10011017_pt1 | contig 11692 bp, 12 predicted proteins | sample RumenRJG_02DNA_FD_189096 | JGI IMG/M metagenome (GOLD analysis project Ga0256405, IMG submission 189096) | Bovine rumen microbial communities from Lethbridge, Alberta, Canada - RJG_02 | ecosystem: Host-associated > Mammals > Digestive system > Stomach > Rumen | place: Canada: Alberta...
AAGGGTGCTCATTTCTTATTTGCGGTTGCAAAGGTATAACTATTTTTGGAACTGACCAAATAAATCTGGCATTTTTTTTATTTTTTTTCTAATCCGCCACCATCACCATTATAATAAGGTGTAAAATTCAATTCTATAACCTTTGGACTTCTTATCAATTCACAGCCATGACCTGTTAAGGCTCCATTTGAAAAGCAAATGCCATCAGCATTAGTTGTTCCAAATACATTATGGTCATGACCAAAAAGATGAAGTTTGGGAGAAACAACCCTCACACGCTCAAGTAAAAGACTGTTACCATAATAATGGGGCTTGCCCTGATATTCTCCTCCGTCAAGAATGCCCATGGGTGGCTGATGTGTAACAAGCACATCTGTGTTTTGCGGTATAGCTGGATAAAACTTCTCGTAGTTTGTGTCGTCAATTGTAGCACGAAACATAGGAACACCATAGAAATGAATTCCTTGAATCGTAACACCTGAATGACATAGATAATAAGTATGCTCGGGTAAAAGAGCATTAATCCTTTCGCAAACATCTATACCATTACCCTTTTCGCCAACCAAGGCAAAATCATGATTCCCTGCTATAAACACCTTATATTCAAAAGGCAGACGAGAAAACCAATCTACAAAATCTATCACTTCATCATAGGTGCCATGATAAGTGATATCGCCTGAATGAACAACAACATCAGCCAGAGGCAAAGCCTCAAGCTCGCGATGATGTCCATGCGTATCTGAAAGATGTAATATTTTCATTCTATACGTTGAAACAACTATTTCTAATGCTGCAAAAATACTATTTTCTTTTGAAGAATAGCACATTCATGTGATGCAACATATTATGTTTCAACTTTTTTAGGTACATTTGCACAAGAAATAAAACAAACATTATGGCAAAGAAAGAATACGTAGAGAAAAATTTGCAATGGCTCAAGGACAAAGCTCTGGAAGAAGGCGTGATGGCATTACCAAAAGGTATATATTATAAGGTCATTAAGAAGGGCAACAGTAACGGTCCTCAGCCAACTCGTCGTAGCATCATAACAGCCCACTACACAGGATGGACTATTAATGGAAAGAAATTCGACTCAAGCAGAGGCGGAACACCATTGGCTATGCGGTTGAGCGACCTTATTGATGGTTGGATTATAGCTATACAGCAAATGCACGTGGGCGACCACTGGGAAATATATATCCCTGCCGACATGGGATACGGAAAATTCTCACAACCAGGAATCCCAGGTGGCTCTACTCTTATCTTTGACATCGAACTTTTAGGAATTGCATAATGGAAACATTTGAAATAAAATTAAATAAAGATCTTCATGAGTATTTTCTTGCAAAAGGCAAGATTGACGAACGTATGCCTGAATGTCCCGACATTGAAGACTTGTGGGAGAAGATAGGCAACGCTTATCTGCCTGATGGCGCACGAGAATTCAATTCATACCCCACTGTTGCCTTAGGCTGGATATTCTACGTGGGTATGGCACTTGCAAAATATTGGGACACCGAATGGGATGTATATTCTAAAGTGGAAAACCTATATACATACCTACGTGACAAACGTGGGTTTGACAACATGGACGACTTCATCCGAGAAGAGGTGCTACTGTTGAACGAAGAAGAACGAAAACAACTCCAAGAACTCGTTGGCGATTGCGCCGCAAGAGTTTACAACATTCTGCGACACGAGAATGTTGAAGCAGGCACAAAGGATGCTTTCCTTCTCTTTGTAGATTGCATTCACCAGATGTATTTAATGGGAATGGCTATAGAACTTTATCATCTTGGCTACAAAATGACAAAGATATAATTTATTTAACTATCTTTCGTCCGTTAACGATGAAAATGCCGTGCCCACTCATTTTGCCAACCTTCTGCCCCTGAAGATTATATATTCCGCAGTTTAGGTTGGCATTATTTTTGCCTTCAGATGATACCTGAGAAATATTGCTTGTAAGTACTGAATTGCTATTGCCCAATATAGCATTTATACCTGCCAGCGCATTAATTTTGCCATTGCCAAAATGATTAGCATTAATTCCTGTTGTTACATAGTCATCTTTTATAGCTGTTGCCATCATGATTTCTTTCACCTTAGACACTGTGAGATTCTTCATAACAGCACTCTCGTCCATAGAAGCCTGCAGCCAAAGGGCTACAATGCCTGCAACAATAGGAGTAGCCATTGATGTGCCATTCATGTTGCCATAAGGATTAGTCTTATTGTCGTTAACACGATAAAGAGAATAATTCTCATTATAATCATCAACATAACCATTCAGAACATGATATGAATTCACAGCTGCTGTAATTGTTGCTCCAGGACCACATATCCATGGCAGCAGTTTACCAGAAGCACCACAGCCCTCAACTTGATAACTTGAGAAAGGAGCTATATCATTTCGAGCATAATCATAGATATGAGAAACTCCCTTGTAGTCAGTAACTATCTTGCTTGAAACATAAGCGCCTACAGCAATAACATTCTCAATGGTTGCCTCATCACTAACCGAAGAATCATCATTACCCTTGGTCCATACATAGCCTTTAGTGAAAGGAGCATTTGTGAAGAAAGCTCCATCGCCACCCCAAATATTAACACTGCACTCGCCTTCATAAGGGTACACTTGAATAGCAAGAATATAATTACTCTTACGACCGCTTACTGACCTTGATCTGAAATTTGATGCTTCAAGAAGCAGCTGACCTTTGCCAGTATCGCTTGTATTCTTGTAAACTTTTAGCGAACCACTAAAAAAATCAGAGAGTCCCACTATGCTTGCCCCCACAGAATTACCAAGTTGCATTTGTCCCATTGCAAGAACCTCGCCTGTATAAACATCGAGAACGTAAACCCTGCACACCAAATCACCCGCATCAAATTTCTCAATTGTACATATGTTTGCTATCACATTATTATATACTCCCCCACTCTTATCACTTGTTGACATCATAACTGTTCCCAAGGGTTTTTCCTTTGAAGTTTTCCCCTGCAGATAATATCCGCCTGCATACTGATAAGTTTCCTTGCCTGCTTCATTAGCAGCAGCAAAAAGACAGATATGATTGGGGTGATTATCTCCAAAATACTGATTGATAACACGAGCCATATCACCCGTGCCATCATGAAACCCTTCCTGACTACCCCAGCTATTGCTCACTACAATAGGCTGATTATGGGCGTCAGCATATTCGCACATTTTTTGAAAGGCATTTGCTATATATGTATTTTTCAAACCTTTTATGCCTGCAAGATAAAGATCAGCAGCTGGCGCCATACCGCCATAGCTGGCAGCAGAATGATTATCGGTTACTGTTACCAACTTGCCGTCTATTATAACACTTGAACCGCCTGCCGTTGAAGATGTATGTGTACCATGATCCTCGATAGAACTATCGGTAGTAGGAACTGTGGCGGTAATTGTGTCATATTCCATAGCTGAAGAACCATTATATACATAAGCTCTCTTTATACGGCTATTCCCGTTCTTGTCCTTAAAGGCTATATGTTGAAAATCAATACCAGTATCAATAATTCCAAGCAACACTCCTCTTCCATCATAAACTGTGGAAACACCAGTTTGCAAAGCCAAAGCCGAACGAGTGAGCACATCATGAGTATAAGTAACCATTTGCGCTCTGTTGGTAGATGTGCGCATTGGAGTTGCTGCATTAATTCTACTCACATGAGCAAGCGAAGCAACTGCCATAACAGAATCAACCGGTATGAGAGCCGTTACAAGACCATCATTGAATTCACATTGAATAATTACTCCTTTCGCACGTAACAAAGACATATCATCAACATCTTTAAGATGAAGAAAAGCTGAAAGATATAGCTTACCATTCAATGTATCAGGAGCTGAATAAATACTACTTATATGTTCTGCATTGTTTTCACACCATTTTGCTGACGCTATTCTTCTAACAACTGGTTTAGAACAGCGTTCCTTTACAAACATTTGCGTTGCCAGCGACAGTTTATGCCGGGCATCTATTTGTGCAAATAACAGAGTGGCTGAAAATACGGCCACTAATAAAGACCATAATTTCCTCATAACTCATAACTCAGATAGAACCTTTTAATTTATGCGAATTAACTCTCTATATATACTTCTATGTATGCGATATATTTTGTGTGCTATATCGCAAAGATATATAATGCAACGATAAGTTCAAAACTTTTTGCCCTTTTTTTCACCTACACTTGGCTAATAAACTAATAATACTTATCTTTGCGAAGGTAAAAAGAGATGGATAAATTATGATAAGGAATACAAATCACACAAAAAAAGCATTATTTTTTGACATTGACGGAACATTGGTGAGTTTCAAAACTCATCGCATTCCGGAATCAACCGTTCTGGCGCTAACAGAAGCGAAACGCAACGGTTCAAAAATTTACATTTCAACAGGACGCCCTATCCAGTTTATAATGAACCTCGGACAGATAGAACATCTTATTGATGGATATGTAACCACAAATGGGGCACGCTGCTTTATAGGCGATAAAACCATTTCCATAAATGCTATTCCACACAACGAAGTAGAAATCCTTCTTAAAGATGCGAAGCTGAAAGACTACTGCTCTATTGTGGTGGGTGTTGATGGAATAGGCATTTTCAACGAAAAACCAATTGCTAACGAAATTTTTGTTGAATCATTGGCTGTGCCCATGACAAACATTCTAATTCCTGTAGAACAGGTGCTTAAAGGTGATATACTTCAGTTTTCACCATTTATTGATAAAGAAACAGAAGATAAACTCATGCCACAACTTCAACATTGCGTTTCAGGAAGATGGCATCCAAAATTTACAGACATCACAGCTGAAAAGGCTGATAAAGGAAAAGGCATTCTTGCACTTGCGCAACACGAAGGATTTGATATGTCAAACTGCATTGGATTTGGTGACGGAGGAAACGACACTACAATGATTAACGACTGTGGCATTGGAGTTGCCATGGGCAACGCTATACCAGAACTAAAATCCATAGCCGATTATGTAACATCATCTGTTGATGAAGATGGAATAGCAAATGCACTCCGACATTTTGGTATTATAGAATAATATAAAAATCGCGCACGACCATATATTTCTATTAAAAAATGCAAATACACACCACAAACCCTTAATTCAATTTAAAAACACATATTAGTCGTGCACGATTATTAATTATATTCCATATCTTTGCATCAGAAATAAAACAGAGAACATAACAACAACATAAACACAAAAGATATGGATACAATTTTTAACTTCAAGGCTCTCACGAGCAAAAATAAGGAACTTGATTTTTCACAATTTCAAGGTAAAGTTTTACTCATTGTAAACACTGCAAGCAAATGTGGATTCACTCCACAATTTCAGGGGCTGGAAGAATTGAACCAGAAATACAAGGATCGCGGACTGGTTGTCATAGGATTCCCTTCTGGCGATTTCGCCAATCAAGAACTTTCTGACGGCAGCAAAGCAGAAGAATTCTGTCAGCTCAACTATGGAGTTACTTTCCAGATTATGAAGAAAGTTCATGTGAATGGTGAGGGAGCTGATCCCATATTTAAATTTCTGAAGAGCAAAACAAGAGGTTTCCTCGGAAGTAGAATTAAATGGAACTTCACAAAATTCCTTATATCTCCTGATGGAAGCAAGGTAAAACGCTATAGCCCCATCACTAAACCTGAGAAGATGGAGAAAGACATTGAGCAGATGCTTGATTCTATAAAGTAAAAAACATAAGATGACATACGAACAATTAAAACTTGAAAATCAGGTGTGCTTCCGTCTATACACGGCAAGTCGCCTGATTACACAAGGTTACAGACCTTTTCTTGACAAGCTTGGCATTACTTATCCACAATATCTCGTATTGATGATTCTGTGGGAAAAGGACAATATGCTTAAAACCGATATTCAGCAGCTACTTATGCTTGAAAGCAACACTGTTACTCCTCTACTTCAGAGAATGGAAAAAGAGGGACTGATTATTCGCACCAATGGTCCTGCCAACAATCGTCAAAAGCTTATTTCTCTAACAAAAAAAGGGAAAGAACTCAAAGAGCAAGCTAAAGACATTCCATCCTGCCTGCTTGAGAATATGCAGAATTGTGGTGTTGATCTTGAAAAAATCAAAAATCTCATTCCTGGACTTGACGAAATCATATGCAAGTTTCATAAAGAAAACATGTGATTCAAGTATAGTGTAATGAATAGAACAATCCATAAACTAATATAGCTTACGGATTGCTTTTATACATTTCGCTCTATCATTATCTGTTATTTCAGGATTCTTCGCAGTACCTCCACGCTCTATTGTCTTCACTATCTTGAAACCAGAATAACGACACACTTCGCGCATAGCACGAATTGCTCCATGCGACTGATTAAAGAGTATATTAAAAGGCCACGGCGTGGTACAAGAACTAAGCAAAATGCACTTTTTACCTTTCATCAAAGGTTCTGGAAAGCGAGGAGTATCACGCATCATGCCATACACCATTCGATCAAACAGCACCTTCATCTGCCCTGGAATATTTCCCCAATAACATGGAGCACCCAAAATAATGGCATCAGAGTCCTGAATCTTTCTCAACACACTAACAGAATCATCTTCAGGCAATATACAAGCCCCTTTGCTTCTGCAAGCCATACATCCCATACATGGCTTTATATTAAGATCATTTGTTCTAACTATTTCTACCTGTCCACCAAGCTTTTTTGCTTCCTCGCACATAATATCAAGCATGCCCGAGATAAATCCTCTCTTGCGTGGACTGCCGTTCAGAATCAGTATTTTCATTTCGTTGATTTTAAGAATTAAATACAAAACTACAACTTTTTCGAATTAAAACCAACAACAAATCATCAAAATAATACATTTAGGAACAAAACTATGCGATATATCAACAAATATCACTATTTTTGTATCTCAATACAAACATATATAAAGAGAGAATAAATTATGAATACAAAAGACATCTACCTTGCTGGAGGTTGTTTCTGGGGTACAGAACACTTCTTTAAGCAAATTGAAGGCGTTGTGGAAACAGAAGTGGGGTTTGCCAACGGAAACACAGAAAACCCAACTTATAAAGAGGTTTATACAGATCAAACTGGTTTTGCAGAGACTGTACACGTAAAGTATAATCCAGATGTTGTAAGTCTTAGTTTCCTTCTGCAAATGTTCTTCAAAGCCATAGACCCAACAAGTCTCAACAAACAAGGACACGATGAGGGCACACGCTATCGTACTGGCGTATATTATACTAACGATGAAGATCTTCAGATAATCGAAAAAGCATTTTCTGAAGAACAGAAAAAATATCAGCAGACAATGGTTGTTGAAAAACTGCCTTTGCAGAATTTCTTCACAGCCGAAGAATATCATCAGGACTATCTGGACAAGAATCCCGATGGATATTGCCATTTGCCTTTAGCTCTGTTTGAGTTTGCAAAAAAAGCAAAGGACAACACAAAGCAAAGTTTCGCTAAATGAAAATGAAAGACGAATTAAAAATAGCCACCTCCATCCCCCCTTGACGCATTGCAAGCAATGCTAATTAATAATGAATATTGAATAATATTTCAATATTAAATCACAGTTTCCTGTTTGCATACTGCTGTATACATTCTGGCACAATACGTGTATAAGCCTCATTTCCCAAAAGAGCCGAAGTAAGCAGCATATCTGCCGTTGTACGATTGGTTGCAAACGCAATATTATAAAGTGATGCCAAGCGGCTCAATGCAGAAACATCATTTTGATGCCCCTGCATCACAAGGTTATCACAGAAGAAAATAAGCATATCTATCTTGCCTTCTGCAATCATAGCACCAATTTGCTGGTCACCTCCCAATGGTCCGCTAAGCAATCGCGTAACCTTATTCTTGAACGGATACTCAAAACCTTCATCTGTCCCTAAAGCCAGTTCACTTATAAGCTTACCGGTAGTTCCTGTCGCATATAGCTGATGTTTTGACAACAAATCGGCATTATAGCGCACCCAATCTATCAACTCACTCTTTCTTGAATCATGAGCAACAAGTGCAATGTTCAATAGCTCTTTCATGATTAATTCCTTTCTATAATATTATTCAATCCAAAAGTATGAGTATTATAACTCATCACCAAACATTATATCATAATAAATTTATAAAATAATAAATACTTATCATATATCAAGACTATTATAATCTGGGGAACACGCCCCCAGATCATAATTAAAGAAAGGCTACAGTTAAACCAGCCATGACAATACTTACCATTGACATCAGTTTAATAAGAATATTAAGAGAAGGCCCTGAGGTGTCTTTGAAAGGATCACCAACGGTGTCACCAACTATAGTTGCCTTATGAGCAAACGAACCCTTACCACCAAAGTTACCTTCTTCAACCATCTTCTTGGCATTATCCCATGCGCCACCTGCATTTGCCATAAACACAGCAAGTGTAAAACCTGCTGAAAGTCCGCCTACAAGAAGCCCTAACACACCTGCAACACCAAGCACACACCCCACAACAATAGGAATAACTATGGCAAGAAAAGCTGGAAGAATCATCTCATGCTGAGCTGCCTTGGTAGATATCTCCACACAACGCCCATAGTCGGGAGTTGCCTTTCCTTCAAGTATGCCTGCAATGGTTTTGAACTGACGTCGCACCTCAACAACCATTTTCTGTGCAGCACGTCCCACAGCCTCCATGGTGAGACCACAGAACAAAAAAGCAGCCATTGCTCCAATGAATGCGCCGACAAGAACTGTTGGATTCATAAGTGTTACTTGGAAGAAATTCATGAAATCAGGCATTGTGGCTGACGACGGATCAAAGATATTTCCTGCTGAGTCAAAAAACTGCTGTCCACCTTGCACAGCATGAATCATAGCCATTTTCACCTCTTCCACATAACTTGCAAGAAGTGCAAGAGCTGTTAGAGCAGCCGAACCAATAGCAAAGCCCTTTCCTGTTGCTGCCGTGGTGTTACCAAGAGCATCAAGAGCATCTGTGCGATGACGAATATCCTCGCCAAGCTCACTCATTTCGGCATTTCCTCCAGCATTATCGGCAATAGGCCCATAAGCATCTGTGGCAAGGGTGATTCCAAGAGTAGAAAGCATTCCTACTGCTGCTATACCTATTCCATATAATCCATGAGAAATACTTTCTGCCGACAAACTCATGTCAAAACCATTGGCACACAGATAGCTCAACATAATGGCTATTCCAATTGTAAGAACAGGAATACAAGTTGAAATCATCCCTGTACCTATACCTTTTATTATAACAGTTGCTGAACCTGTTTGCCCTGCTTCAGCAATCTTCTTTGTGGGACGATAGCTATGCGAAGTGTAATATTCTGTTGCTTGCCCTATGATGACTCCAGCCACAAGACCCGAGATAACAGAGAACGAAAGTCCTATCCAATTAGAAATTCCAAGCAGATAAAGAATAACAAAGGAAGCTATAGCTATTAGCAAAGCTGCTGTATTTGTGCCAAGGGCCAAAGAGTTAAGCAAATTTTTCATAGTGGCACCTTCCTTGGTGTGAACAAGAAATATACCTATAATACTAAGGAATATGCCCACTGCCGCTATAATCATTGGAGCTATAATAGCCTTTATCTGTACATCGGGAGTCATAGCAAAAGCTGTCGCACCAAGAGCAGCTGTTGAAAGAATAGAACCGCAATAGCTCTCATACAAATCTGCTCCCATGCCAGCAACATCACCCACATTATCACCCACATTATCTGCTATCGTTGCAGGATTACGGGGATCATCCTCAGGAATGTCAGCTTCAACCTTTCCTACAATATCAGCCCCCACATCGGCTGCCTTTGTGTATATTCCACCACCAACGCGGGCAAAAAGAGCCTGGGTAGAAGCGCCCATACCAAAAGTGAGCATTGTTGTTGTAATGGTTACAAGGCCCATTGGTTCGCCCTCATAGAAATAATTAAGTATGAGAAACCACATAGCTATATCAAGAAGGCCCAATCCCACAACAACAAGTCCCATAACTGCCCCAGAACGGAAAGCAATACTGAGTCCTTTATCGAGTCCCTGACGGGCTGCATTGGCTGTACGCCCAGAGGCATAAGTGGCAGTTTTCATACCAAAAAATCCTGCAAGTCCCGAAAAGAAACCTCCTGTTAAAAAAGCAACAGGAACCCACGGATTCTGCACTTTCAGCACATAAGCCATGAAGGCAAAGATAATGGCAAGAGCTATAAACACATAGCACACCACCTTATACTGCTGTTTAAGATAAGCCATTGCACCCTCGCGCACATATCGCGCAATTTCACGCATACGAGGTGTTCCTTCGTCGCACTTCATCATGCTGCAAAAGAAATACCATGCCATTAACAAGGCTACTATAGAAGCTACTGGTACAAGCCAGAATACTGTTGGAATGTTTGTCATAAGCGTATTATTAAAGTTATATCACGAGGGCTAAGATATAAAAAATTACAATAGGTTGTACCACATAACCAAAGTTTTTTTTACTACAGAGAAGATTGTTCTCTTTCTTGTCTTATTTCACGTGGAGTCTTTCCTATATACCTCTTACAGAAAGCAGCAAGATTGCTTATTGTTGAAAATCTAAGATCTTGATAGGCTACCTTCAAAGGCACATCGTGAGTATGAAAATAGGAAACAATATCATTGCAGCGCCTACGCAATAACCAACTACTTGGAGTTTCATTAAATTCAGCCTTGAATACTAACAGAAAATTACTACGTGTCATACCTACAGCAGCAGCAAGTTGATTGACACTCATAGTGTTGTCAACTACTCTCAGCACACGCGCCTTGAAATTTCCTCGGATTGAGGCAAGAGGTTTTAGAAAACGAGAGAATTCCTCTACAGAAAGCGTTTTTCTTAGAAGAAAAAAAAGTTCTTTCATACGCATGAGCCGTATCTCACTGCTGTTTATCCCCTTACGAAGAAGATTGGCCGTGTGTTGAAAGAAAGACTTTATTAAATCAGGCGAGTTAATAACATTCCTATAATGAGGATGCTGTTGTTTATCCTCTACAGCAGAAACAATGCTCTCATCAATATCAATTGTTTTTGGTATTTCATCAAAACAAATAGATACGATTTCTGTTTCTGCAGACAAAGATTGTAACGTGACCTTGCTCTCAACAGGCAAAGCCATTAGATACCCCTCAGGCAACATACGAAGATTATTGCCGATATGGGCTACCATATTTCCTTGAGTTACATAAATTAAATAACAGTTTGACGTGCTATCAATATAATGTTTTTCATCAAGGCAAAATGTATTTAGAACGAACTGTGGATCCATTCTCTAATCAATTGCGAAGTAAATAACTACTAAAATCTAATAAAATATTCTTAACACAAATGTAAGAAAAAAAACAAATACTTCAAAATTTTTTAGCAACTATTTTTGTTTTTGATACAACACATATCCTTATTGACATAAAAAACTGGAAATATTATATCTTAAACATTATAATTTGTTACATCAACACATAAATGTAACATAGCACAAAGTTTATGAAACCATCAAGTAATAGCGTAAAAAAAATATTATTTATCTTTGCATCATCAAAAAGATAAATCAAACAATACACAAATAAGAATAGTTAGAAATAGTGTTTTTTTAGGTTTACTCCTTAATTCTAAGGATATTTGTATTAGTGGTTA
>Ga0256405_10011018_pt1 | contig 11690 bp, 1 predicted proteins | sample RumenRJG_02DNA_FD_189096 | JGI IMG/M metagenome (GOLD analysis project Ga0256405, IMG submission 189096) | Bovine rumen microbial communities from Lethbridge, Alberta, Canada - RJG_02 | ecosystem: Host-associated > Mammals > Digestive system > Stomach > Rumen | place: Canada: Alberta | collected...
AATCCCCAATCCCCAATCCCCAATCCCCAATCCCCAATTATACTTAAATTTGCTATTTATTTTTTAAAATAAATCTATTTAATTATACTTAAATATATTAATTAAGTGGCATAATTAATAAGTATATATAAATGGAAGAAGAAACATATTTTAACATTGATAAATTATTTGATATTCAAAATTTGGAAAAATTTGAAAAGAATGAAGATAAAGATAAAGATTATTCCTTATCTGAATTACTAACATGGGCATTTAATTCGTATTTTTTCCCAAAAAATATTTTGACTGGTAAGCCTTATGAAGATAGAAGCCATTTAAGTCTTGATAAATTTAAGGAAAAAAATATCAGAAATGCTAAAGAAGATATGATGTATTATTGCACTCCTGTAGATATTCTTGCTAAATTAGACGGACAAAATAGTGGTTATGCTGCAATTGAAAGCCAAAACGAATTTGTGGAAGATTTAGGAATTGTATCTTTTTTGCAAAATGAGAAAATAATTGAAAAAAATATAAAGGATGAATTTCAGGCCGAAAAAATAAGAAAACATAAAAGTTCGATAAATTGGAATAAAAAATTAGATAATAATGGTAATAATATTGATGAAAATATAATTGATAAATGTAATAAAATCATAATATTAATACAAAATACAATGAAAAAATTTAGCGCAAAAAATATAAAGAAAGAAGAAATCATGGAAAATATTAATCAAATAATATTAGAAACAAAAAATAATCAAGTAACATTAGAAAAAATTGGATTCAAAATGCTAATTATTCTAGAAAACAATTTATTATTTTTATTCGGACTACTTGATAAATATTTTCGAAAAGAAACAGAAGATATGTGTAAATTTCTAGAAAAATATTTAGAATTATTTAATATAATAAAATCAAATAGAATATTTTTTGCTGTCATTCAATATTTGAATAAGAATGAAAATATTTCTAAACAAATTAAAATTGATAAACCATTCGAATTATTTTCCAAAAATTGCATTAATATTTCAGAAATCATTAACAATATTGATAATAATAAATACGAAATTATTGAAAATAAATTAATTTTACCAAATCCATCTAAATCATTCGATTTATCTTCTGAAAAAGAAAAAGATACTTCTAATTTAATTAAATGCGATTATTATGCAATGAATAATACCGAAGAAATATTCATTTTCAAAATTGCTGAACTTGAGCCAAAAATAAAAATATTATTTTATAGAATAAATCTTCGAAATGAAGAAAATGAAATTAATAATGATATTTCAAAGTTAGATAAAGATGGAAATTTAAGACTCCTTGATTTTGGTGAGATTTATTTAGAAAAAAATGAAGGAGATGATATTATTGATATAAATATTTCAATTAAAAATGACTTAATTTATGTTTGCTCTTTCATTAACAAAAAATTAAAAGATTCTGGAAATGAATTAAAAGTAGCAAACTTTGAATTAGATTATAAAATATATACAACATCAATGAGCTTAATTAAAGAAGATAAAATAAAATTAAATAATTTTGAATGTCAAAATGCTTCCTTATGTTCAGATAAAAATAATTTATATATAATTACTAATGAAAATAAAATTTTTGTCATGAAAAAAGAATATTCGATGAATTCCTTCCAACAATACGAATTTTCAATAAAAAATGAAAATAAAGATATTTCAATTACAGATTATAAATATTATAATAGTTTCAATTTAGAAAATTTATTAATTTTAGAAAACAGGAAAGATATAAACGATTTATTACTAGTTCAAGTTGAACAAGAAAATAATAAATATATTTTCAATTTATTTCCTATAAAACAAAATACATCAAATCAAGTTTTCAAATATATATTTTCATATAATGAAAGCATGTTTGTTTTTATAAAAATTAATAATGACGAAATTTATTTTTCTTATACTGATGCATATAATACTAAATTTTTTGAAACGGATTTTAAATTTGTTTCTTTTGAATCAAGTTTAATAAAAGATGCATATAAACAAGATCAAACAAATGACCTTTATAGAAAGCTAATAAAGAATTATGCTTATTATGTTAATTTATATGGAAATTTTGACGAAATTGATTTGGAAAAAATAGAATTAACAAATTTTCCTTTTTCTTTAAGCTTTAATATCAATACTAATAATATGAATTTTATCATTGAACAATTACTAAATTGTAAAGATATTGAAATGAGTTATTATTATATCATTATATTAAAACAATTTTTGTGCTGTATCTACAAAGCTGATTTATTAAAAGATGAAACTTTCACCAAAGTTTTAGAATATTTCAAAAATTTCATTTCGAACATCAAAACTGATAAAGACAAAAGATTTCGAATAAAAATATTAAAAGAAATAATTTTCATCTCAGCATATTTTAACGACAAAAATATTATCGAAATTGAAGATATCGAAAAACTTTTATCAATAAAAGACGAGAAAAAAGACATAAAAATTAATTTACTTCTTTTAGATTTATTACTTACGCAACCAAAAACTCAACAAAATGAAAAAGTATATGAACTTATTTACGACTATGAAAAAAAATTCTTTTCTTATATTTATCAAGAAAAAATAGCCCCTGCTTTGGAAAATAAAATTATTTCGTCATTGTTTAAATTATACAAAAAAGTCATGTTAAAAGCGATGGTTTTAATTGATAATTATTACTTAAATATTGATGATAAACTTTTTAGTTACATAAAGAAAATCGCGGATAATGTCGCTTATATATGCAATTTATATAAAAATATTAGAGAAACAAAAATAGGGAAAATGCCTTTCTTATTCAATAGTGTTAATTTTTCTTTTTTCTTTATGATTATTCATAAAAGAATAATTAATACAGGTTTTGAAAAAAATTTTGAAATTTTTTCTTCATTGTATAATGCGTTGATAACTTTGGATAAATTAAATATAAATAAAAATATGAACAAAGCACTTGATTTAAATAATTTAGTTGAAATCACAAATTCAAAAGCTGAAAGCATTGTTGATGATAATGATATATCTATTAAAGTAATTAATTTTAAATCTAGACAAAATATTACTTTAAGAAGCAACTTTATAAATTATGTAGGAACAGTTAATTTGAAATCATATTTTGAAAAAATATTATTAATAAGAAAAAATAAAGATTCTAAAGAAGAAAAAATTGATATAGATATAAATCATTGTATTGATGATATTTTTTATGACGTAGATGGTTTAGAAATTCATATTAAAGAAAACATTGATTTTAATTGGAGAGTAATTCTAGATATAATACCAATAAAAGATATTAATGAATTTCTAGAAATTAAATATAATGATAATAATCGATTAATCAATTTAATTCAAAAAACTCTTTTATATTACTTTTTGTCTTTGTTTAAATCAGTGATTTCTAAAATAAATATTAACTTAAAAAAGGATAAAATAAAAAATTTTTGTAAATCATACCATAATGAATTTCTCCAATTTATTTATACAGATAAAATAGATATAGATATGAGTTTATTTGAAAAAAAAGAAGGCGTAAAATCAGACAAAAAAAAAGAAAACGGAGAAGAAAAAAAAGAAGATATTTTTTCACTAACATCATTAATATATAATTTTAAAAATGATTTAAAAAATTCTCTAAACCTTTGCAAAAATGAAGAAAATAAAGAGAATAATAAAGACCAAAATGATACTAATACTATTATGGAATTGTTGAATAAATTCATTTCATTTTTTGGAGATTTTAACAAGGGAGAAAATAAAAATGTTATAAATTTCGAAAGTTATTATAATAAAGCAGATATTACTCTGAATCAGATCAAGTCTTATAAAGAAATTAATTTAGAAGATAAATCTTATGAAAAATTGTTTGAACAATTTGAAAAAGATATAGCGAAAAAAAATAAAATTTTAAGTTCTTTGAGAGCTAATGAATCGATTAAAAAAATAATTCTGAAAATATTTCAAATTATCATTAAATATTATAATTACAATTCCAAATTTTTAGATTTAATAAAAAAAGAAAATTTCACTTCGGAAAATGAGGATTATACCCTATTTTTAGACATTTATGAAAAATGCTCCAAAATGAAAATGATTTATAATCAAGAAAAAAGTCGTTTTGTAGATGAAAAATTCGAAGAACAATCCCAAAATTATTTTAAAGTTACCAGTGCAAAATTAGACTTTTTATATCAGATAATAATTCCATCATTTAATGAAAATTTGAAATATGATAAATATATTGTGCAAAATTTGATCGAATTAATAAAAAATGAAAGCTTTAATCCAAAGGAATTATTACAATATTCAGAAATCCAAAATATCAATTGCAATATCAAAGTAATTGAAATGATTATTATAAATAATCTATTATTAAATTTAAATGATGAAGAAAATATAAAACTCATTTTGCATACTATAAATGATTTATATAACAAAAACAAGGAAAATTCAAATTATTCAATATCAATGTCTTTATTAGATTCAATATATGGTGCAGATTATTCCCAAATGCAACAAGTGAAAAATCAATTCCATCTTTTAATTGGAATAATACTCGAAAAATATATCAAAAATAAAAACAACAATGAAAATTTGGGAATCACAACAAAAATTCTTTTATATCAAACTCTTTTATGGAAATATAAAGGCAGAGATTTTCATATAATGCCAAAAATATTATCTTCTTTCGATGACTTAAAAAAATTGGAATTAGATAAAAGTAAAATTATTTTCGATTTAAAACATGATAAAATTCATAGAATTAATAATTATAATTTGGAAAGCTTTAATGATATCAAATTCGAAATATTTAAAATTATAACAAGCCAAATATTTTGGAAAATAAAAGAAAATGCTGAAAATAATAAATTAACAAAAGATTTAAATGCCGAACTTAATTTAAAAAGAAGTCTGTCTAATATTGATAATTCTGATAGTATTGCAAATTTATTAATGTCATTTTTCTTAACGATACAACAAAATAATAAATATTATTTCGATTTAATCTTATTTTTCTATAAAAATATTATAAATTCTCGAAAATTAATAAATATACTAAATACTGAATCTTTCTCCGGAGTTATCGTTAAAATTTTGAAAATCATTTTCGATGATGAAAAACCTTATCAAAATAGTGAAATATCAACTGAGAAAAATAATTATACTAAATTTATTATATTAAAATTATTCTTACAAATATTAGAAAACGTAGATAATGAAGACAAAATATTAAATTTATTCGAGTGTTGTTCAGACTATGATAAAAACGCCTTTAACGAAAACGAGGAAGAATCAAATCCATTCATATATTTAACAATAAAATTTAATAATATGATAAGTAAAGAGCAATGCCCATTCTTAAAGCAATATTATCTAAAACTATTTTTATTTTGCTTAAATAAAATTGATAAATCTGAATCATTAATTGAAAAAAATAAATTATTAGATATAAACTTTATATTAACATTAGATGAAAATTTAAACCAATTCGAATCTAAATTTTATGTGAAAGATAATGCAGGAAATAAATTTGAAGAATTCGCCTTGTTTTCTAGCGATGAAAAATTAAAAAGTTTAAAATCGGGAACATTATTATGCTATAATAGAGAAAATAATTTATTCAAAAAATATTTAGAAAGTCAAGATATTTCTCATTTTGATTATAATGATTTTCAATTTATTATACAACAAAATAAAAATTGCGAAAATATGATAGTAATAATGGATGAAGCTTTGAATGAGAACAATTATGAAAAAGAAAATAATCTTTCAGATAAAAATAGCAATGATATAATTCTTATTCCAGGACAAAATAATAATCAATTTTATAATAAATATCTCGAAAAAAATTCTGGTTATATTTATGAAAAATTATTTGGACTATTAATTGAAAATAAAATTAATTACAAAGGAATAAATTATATCCTAAAAATGATTTACAATTTATTAGATTATATCACCATAGAAAATGCGGAATGGCTTATAAAATATATATTTGATTATATATCCGATAAAAATGTCGAAGAAAATAATAATGAATTTAATTTTTCATCCTTTGAATATATTGATAATGAAATAAATTCTTTCAAAAATGTATTTTATTCTCAATCATTTGATATCAATAAAGAAATTAAAAAAGAAAAAGACATAAAAGAAAACAAAGACGAAGAAAAGCCGATTAAAGAAGCACCTTTATTATTAAGTTGTTTATTCAATTACTCTATTATTAATGATAAAGATTTCTATATTGAATATAAATCGAATAAAAATATGAATAAGTCTTTTCTTAAAAAATTAGAGTTGGTAAACGTTGATATCAATAAACAAAAAGAAAAAAGAGAAATTAATATGACAAATTTATCTTTTTATAAATCATCACCAATAAATGATTTAACATATATTAATGATAATTCATTACTTTTAACTATTAAATTATCTCCTGATGAAGAATTATTAAAAATAATCCAAGAAAATTCCGGAAAAATTAAAGCAATAATTGCATCAGATATAGATGATTCAAAAAAAGAAGAATATGACCAATTTTTAAAAAAAATAAATATTCCGATTTATTCAGTTTCTATTCATTTTTATAATAAGTTAACCAAATTTTTCATTGAAGGAAATGGAGGTTCATATATAGGTACTAATAAAAATGATGAATCAAATATGATACCTATATATTATCCAAGTCTTTATTGCAAATTTAAATCGTCTGAAAACAAAGAAAAAGAAATAAATATTAAAAAAGATAATTTACAAGGAAGTCAAATTAGTATAAAAAGTCAAAATGATAATAATTATTTTGATGAAGATTTATGCTTGGATATTTTATTCAATGAAGAAACAACAAATGTGCAATTAGATGAAAATAAAATTAATGAATATTTAATGCAAAATAAAAAAGATATTTTAAATAGAAAGAAAGAAATAGAATTTGATATAAGCAAAATATTTTGTTTAGAAAATGTAAAAATATGTCATCGAATCTTATATGAATTACTTCAAAAAACTGATATAATAAATAAAATGAACAATGATATATTGCTTAAAAATATTGATATATTAATCGATATCTTTGATTCATTATGTAAGGAATATTATTCAAATATTAATCAAAATATTCCAATTTATAAACTGCAAAACTTATTAAAGAATTATCTAAAATCTTTAGTCAAATTAGACAAATTGGGTAAAAAATTTAGTCAATGTCTCATTCAATCTATCCATAATATTATCGTTAAATTAAATGAAACAAAAAAAGAAGAAGGTAAAGACAAAGAAAATAAAGAAGAAAAAGTTGATGAAAAAATAGAAAAAAAAAATTTTAAAAATGAATTAAGTTCAGATATGAGTGAATCTGATAAGAGCAAGGTATCTCTTGAAGATGAAGATGATGATAAAAGTATCAGTATTAATATTAAAAAAATGAGAAATAAAAATTATAATAAAATAAGCCGTTATGCAAATGACAAAACAACTTTTGAAAATTGTAAAAAATATGATATATTATTATTCATATTTAAAAATTGTAGCGAAGTAATTTTTGACGAATATTCACTCAATATTTGTTTTGAAATAATAAATCAAATTTTGGAACAATCAAATAAAAAAAAATTAAACATTATAAAATCCCTATATAATGAATTTATCTCTTCTTTCTTATTTGAAGTAATGGATTCGATATATAAAATAATAATTAATAATAAACATAATTCGAAACTTTTTATTAATTATTTCATAAATAATAATAAAATTCATGATTTAATGAGACAATTTATTGATAGAGCAATAGAAATAAAGAGTTATTTCTTAAACGAAGAAGAAAAGAAAAATAAAAAGACAATACCAAAAAGTAAAACTTTATTGATTCAATTTGGATTTAGATATTTAGATATATGCATTTATATATTTTTAAAAGAAAAACAAAATAATATTTTTAGATATTGGATTAAAAGTAAAAATGAATTTTTCAAATTTTATTCGAGTTATAAATTGCTTGCAACAGATTTACATTACGAAGAAGCTGATTATAAAGAATTATTATCTATATTAGCTTATATATCTGATTCGATATCCAGTTTCGAAAAAAGTGATATTGATAAAAATAATTTAGATAAAAAAATTATTCAAATGAAATCAAATGAATTTAATAAAGTTAAATTAGATTTCAAAAAAGATGCTAAAACTCATATAAATTTAACTTCGTTTTCCTTCGATAATTTGAAAAATTCAAAAGATAGCAATATCAATTTCAGTAAATTAGCTATTTTTAGTTTGAATAAAAAAGAAGATAAATATAATTTATTGGATATAATAGATTGTTCAGAATTTAGTTCAATGAAATCGCTGAAAAATTATATACAGATATTTAATTCAGAAGAAATATACTTAGTTCCTTTAGAAAATCTTTCAACATCATTATATGCATTTGGTAGTAATTTCAATCATTCATTAGGAATCGGAGGAAAACTAGCCAAATTTTATGATAAACCAACTAAATGCCAAGGTCTTCCGAATAATATATGGAATATAGGTTATGGAAATAATTATTGTTTGGCCTTGGATGAAAAAAATAAAAAGATATATGCATGCGGATGTAATAAAGGTGGTGGATTTAATTCGACTCCAAGAGCATCATTTACTGATGACACTAAAATAAATAAAAATAAAAATTCAGAAGATGTTAATAAATTTGTGAATTTTGCTACGGGTAATTGCGACTCGACTTTATTAATGAATGAAAAAGGTGAATTATTCGGTATTGGTAATAATGAAGAAAAAATTTTCGGATTCGAAGATGAAAAGAAAATAAAATATCCGCAAAAATTAGATATGAAAATATGGACAAAAAAAGAAGATGAAGATGATAATGAAAAAGAAAATAAAAATGAAATAAAAGAAGAATTGATTATAAAAAATATTAAATCATTTTATATAGGATATCAAAATAGTTATATAATAGACAATGAAGGAAAATTATATGGTATTGGTAAAAATGAAAATTATCAAATATCATCGGACGAAGATAGAACATCCTATACAACTTGGAGAAATATACCCTTACCTGAAAATTGCACTAAATTTGTAGATGTAGTAGTAGGTGAATGCTTTATATTATGTTTAATCGAAGACAAGGATGGAAATAATAAATTATATGCAAAAGGAAAAAATAATCTTAATCAATGCGGAGTTTCATCAAAAGAAAAAAATATTAAAAATTTAACCATGTGCGATAATTCTAAAAATATGAATTTCAAAAAAATATTTGCAAGAAATAAAGAAGCAGCTGCTATAACAACAGATGGAAATTTATATATGATAAATATGTATCAAGGCCAAGCTTTAACTTTGATATCTTTTAATGAGAATGATAATTTAAAAAATAAAAATAATTCTGAAAAAAAAGAAAATAAAGATAAAAATGAAATAAAAGACATAAATGAAATAAAGGAAGAAAATGATAAACAAGAAGGTCAAAAAATAATAGTAGATGATGTTGCTCTTTCATTATCACATATGTTAATAATAGCAAGACAATACGATAAAGAAAAGGGTGTTTACATAAAAAAATTATTTGGTCTAGGTGATAATTCAAAAGGTGCCTTAGGACTCCCAATAAAAACAGACAAAGATGAAAATACAATTTATACAATAACAGAAATTCCATTACTTGATGAAAATAACAAAAAATTAATTCCAATTAAATTGACTATAGGTAAAGATAAGTCATATGTATTATGTGTTGATGAAGAAGAATTAATTCAAAATATTAAAAATAATAATAAAAAAGAAAAAGTTAATTATGCGATAAATATTTCAAATAAATCAATCGAAAGAGAAGAAAATAATATTTTGAATTTTTATTATTCGAAAAATATCGATTCATTTATTAATATTTTTAGAACAATTTCAAACAAGGTTATTTCAAGTTTTATTGAATCGATTGATGAAATTAAAATGAACAATCAAGACTTAATAGATAAAGGAATAATGCTATCTGTTACATATCAAATGTTTTATGAATATATAACAAAACATCAAAAATTAAAAGAACTTTCACATATATTTATTCAAAGTAATGTTTCAGAAAAAGAAATAAATATAAATAAAGGCATCAATCCTGAATTAGAAAGCATATTTAATTATTTGAAAACTAAAATGAAATTTATAACAACTGATATATTTAAATATTGCTCAACTAACGAAATTTCAGAATATAAACAATTCTTACAAAAAGTAATCGGAAATAATATTTCATATTTGAATGCCCAACTTAGATTAGATAGATTTAACGAATTATTTTCAAAACTAACAAGAAAACGTGGAGGAGATTATGATATCGACGTGGATAGATTTAAAGCGAATAAATTTTATGATAAATTTAATGAGGATCCGAAAAATAAAGTGCCCGATATAGAACTAAAAGAAACAATATTCGGTCAAGTGTTCCAAAGATTAAATGATGTAAGAGGAGAGAATTTCCTACTTCAAAAAGATAAAAGATTATTCGTAGTTAATTTAAAAAATGAATATGCAAGTGATTCCGGAGGACCTTATCACGAGGTCATTTCAGGTATGTGTCAAGAATTGCAAAGTGATTATTTGAATATGTTCATAAAAACTCCAAATAATAAAAATGATATTGGATTATTAAGAGATAAATATATCCCAAACCCAGATGCAAAAAGAAAAATATATGAAAAAGGGTATGAATTCTTAGGAAAAATGATGGCTTCTTCGGTTGCTTCGAATGAAGTTTTAGATTTAAATTTACATCCTATTTTATGGCAAGGCTTATTAGGAAATGAAATTACTTTTTATGATTATGAAAATATCGATATTACTTTCTTTAGCTTAATTAATAATTTGGAAGCAGAATTAAAGCAGGCAATGGAAAGTGAAGAAAAAAAAGATGAGTCACAAGATAATATCTCAACTCAAAATACAATAAGAATATTTAGACCAGAAGAAAATGAAAAATTCAAAGAAAAATATAATCTTAATTTCGTAATTAAAAATAGTAATGGAGGTGATATCATATTAAAACCTGAAGGAGAAAAGATACCAGTTACCTTAGACAATTTAAACGAATATATCACTTTATCTAAAAAAATGAGAACATCAGAATTTGAAACCCAAATTGAATTTATAAAAAAAGGATTTAATTCAGTTATTCCTTCATCAATATTCCAGCATTTATATTGGAGACAATTAGAAGAAATGGTCTGCGGTAAGGCGACATTAGATATAAGAGCTTTGAAAGAGAATACAAGATATGAGGACTTCAAAAAAGATGATGAAGTTATTAAATGGTTCTGGGAATGGCTTGAAAAATGCAGTGATCATGAAAAGTCACTTTATCTTAAATTTGTTTGCGGAAGAACAAGACTGCCTAAGGATAAGAACTTTAGCTATAATCATATTATTAAAAGAAATTATTATAATGATAAGGATTCTTTCCCACATTCAGCCACTTGTTTCTTTACTTTAAAGTTACCTGTGTATAAGGATAGAGAAACTTTGGAGAAGAAGATGAATTATGCTATTCTTAATTGTGATGAAATCGATGCAGATTAAATATTTAAAAAATAATTATTACAATTAATTAAATTAAATTTAGAACTTAATGAAATTTAAAAAAATTTTAAAATAGATAAATGGGGATTGGGGATTGGGGATTGGGGATTGGGGATTGGG
>Ga0256405_10011020_pt1 | contig 11688 bp, 10 predicted proteins | sample RumenRJG_02DNA_FD_189096 | JGI IMG/M metagenome (GOLD analysis project Ga0256405, IMG submission 189096) | Bovine rumen microbial communities from Lethbridge, Alberta, Canada - RJG_02 | ecosystem: Host-associated > Mammals > Digestive system > Stomach > Rumen | place: Canada: Alberta...
AGGCTGAGATGACAACAAGAAATCACTGGTTGAACCTTGCGACAAGCCTGAAATGGGACTGGACAACAGGAAATCCATGACTTGATTTCCTATTTTGCACGTTGCGCGGGATATGGCTTTGTCAAGAGAAATCAGCGCAGCGCAGGTCCCGAACATAATATGCGGGGCAAGAAAAAAGGCGACAGCACACGTGTGCCGTCGCCTTTTATGGTTTCTCTGTATGGTTCTTGATCTAAGAACTAACAGAACTGCTGTTAGAAATAGTAAGCCAGACTGACCTGCCAGCTGTTGTTGCGGCTCTTGGACTTGCTGGTGACCAGATCCGCCACCGTTGACGTAGCGCTCTGCCACGTCACGTCGGCTGTCTTGCCACAGGCGATGTTGTAGTTGGCTGACAACTGCAAGTGGGAGGCAAGCATCAGACCGGCACCGAGGTTGACGCTGAAATTGGACTTACGGAACTCATAGTTCGACGTGTCTGACCACTTGAAGCTCTTGTCACCGACGTTGATACCCCACTGCGGACCACCAAAGAAATAGAGACTGGCCAGGTCGCCCAAGCCGAAGCCATAGCGGAGGTTGACGGGAATGGCGATCTGCTGCTGCTTGATGGTCTTGTCTTCTTTGCCTGCATTCTCCACCTTGGCGGAGCGCTCGTCATAGAGAGCACTGGCATCTACACCCAGCCCAACGATAGGCAAGGTGAACTTCACGGTAGGACCGAAGAAGAAACCAGCACGGTTGGAGGCGTCCAAGACATCGTTGGACAAGGACATGTTGGTGACATTCAAGCCGCCCTTCACACCAAAATTGACTTGTGCCTGCGCCGTCGTTGCAGTCAGCAACATGCCGGCAGCGAGCACGAACATTGCGAATAACTTTTTCATTTTTTACTTACCTTTTATGTTTGCTATCTATGTGTATGCTGCAATATCTATTGTATTGCTGTCCGACAAGATCAATGACGCTGACGGCGTACGGTGACACGGGCCTGACCGCCTGGGGTGACAGTGCCCGAGGAGAGAGGCTTTGTGCGCACGGAAGAGCGACGGCTGCGAGGTCGTGCACTCTTGAGCTTGATCTTGCCCTTCTTGTCGAGTTTCGCGATACTGTCCAACGAGTCACGCTTGGCCGGATCGCCCCATATATGGGTTTCAAAAGCCTCAATCTCCTTGTCGATGCGCAACTGCTCCTTGCTGAGCTTCACCGAGTCGCCGCCTGCTATCTGTGCCAGCGTCTTGCCGAGCATGTTGGTGGTCTTGTAGATCTTGCCACGGTAGCTGTTGGTGGCGAAATAGTCCTCAAGGCTCATCGTGGCAGCATTGTTGAGGTTGCTCGTCATGATCGTCTGCTTGGCCAAATAGGGGGCAAGGTCGTCATAACGTATCCAAAACAGCGGGTATTTGGTAGCGCCATCGCCGAAGTCGTCCTCACGGTACATCACCGGACAGAGCGCCAGGACCTTGGTATGGAAAGTGGCTGTGTTCTGGTCGTAATAGGAACTCTCCTTAATATAATAGCTTTTGACCTGAGCCGAGGGAATGTCGCTGTCGTCGATATGCACACCACGGTCGGTGCACTCATAGAAGATGTGGTAGTCGTCGAGAAACTTCAACGGCTGGATGCGCACACTCTCGTCGAATCGCTCGTTGCCCGTATTGACATCGTAAGCGTAGGCGGCAATACCGCCATGACGCGGACCTGCCATGACAAGTTTAAAGATATAGGTGAAGAGATTCATCTGCGTGCCTAAGGGCTCCGTGGGATAGTAGAGACCCGAGTTGGCCTCGTCCTCCAACTTGATCTCGCGGTAGACATCACGGCGCCATACCACGTCCTCGTTCATCTTCTGCTCCGTTGGGAACGAGATCTGCGCCCGCACCGTCATGTTGTTGGCATTGGACTTCTGGGCCGCGGCAGCTTGTTGCTCAGCGCGGCGCGCCTTAGGCTGTGCTGCCATCCCCTGCGAGAAGAGGACCACCAGCATCAGGAAGAATATCTTTTTCATCAACTCTTTCATTGGATCTATCTGTCTTTGTATACTGTCTGAAATATGTTTATCTCACCTTCACCTCCATGGCACCGGGCAGACTGCGCGTGATGCCGTCAGGACCAACGGCCTTGATCTCCGTGATATAAAAGCGGCGGCCATGTGACAGATGACGGAACTGCTCGCGCATGCGGTCGCTGAACGAGGCACCGGAAGTGGTCATCTGCACGGCATTGCCCATATTGTCATAGAACACAGTAGAGAAGCTTACCACCCGGAACTGTATGTCAAGAATGCCGTCATCAATGGCTGCGTTGAGCTGGTGAGCGCCCATCAGGCTGCCCTTCATCAGCCAGCCACCTTTAAAACGGTCGGTGCCCACGGAAAGATATGCCGTGGGATCGGGCAACTTGCGCACGTGGAACGTGAAAGGCGGGAAGGAGCGCACCTGCTTGCCGTCGCGCGCTGAGACACGGAAAGTGACATCGTGACCGACAGCAGACGGCACAGCGACATAGCGGCCCGGGCCGACCATTGACAGTCTGCCACCCGTCATGCTCAACGACACGGCATTCTGTGGCACGCCCGGCACACTGACGCTCATCGGATTTTTATAGCCTGCATAGAGCACATTCATCAAGTCGGCAGCAATCGTAGCGCCTCCCGGCACGGGAATGACCGTGTACTTTTGCAGGAAGTTACGCCGCAGCACGTCGCCCTTGGTGTTGTGCATGAGAATGTAACCGCTGAACTGATGCTCGCCGACACCTCCTGCTGTGAAGCTGTATTGTCCGTTGCGTGTATTCACCCGGGAACCGTTGACATAGATCTCGGGCTGCTGGGTCGTGTCGACCGCCGCCATGACTATGTTGGCAGAGAATCGCTCACCGGGATAGAGCGTGGTCTTCTCCGGGACAACAAACGCGCTGAGCTTGTTGACGCGGATGTCTTTCATGTCGATATTCGACACCAGCGTGTGAAGCACTTCGCCTTCGGCATAGCGCACATCGTTTTGCAGTTTGGAGAGAAGCGTGACAGCGGCTGCCACCGGCATATTCTCAAACATGTATTCCTGCCAGTTCTTGCCAAGGGTATTGGGCTTGCGCGGCACTTTGGTGGAAAGGTTGCTGGCTATGATTTTGCGCTGACGCGGATCGGTGACATATTGCAGAATGTTCTCGCGATAGGCATTGATGGCTTGAAAGAGCTTTTTGCCCTTGCCGGTGATCGGTGCCAGCATCACCTCGCCTGCTGCATCGATATTGTCGTCGTTCTTGATATTGTGGACGTCGCCGTCAGCACCGTCGGCCTTGCGGACGATCGCCTCCTTGAGTTGCTGGGCAAAGTCATAGAGAGAGTCACTCATATTCTTCACATGAGTGGCTTTCTCAAACCATTCGCGAACCTTTTCGGGATTGGCTTCCATCTGATGGCGGAAGTCGCCATAGATGGCTTCGTTCTCCGAAGAGGCGTTGGCAGTAGTGCGGTTGAGACTCTCCTCGACAACGGAAAAGCCGTTGAGCACCTCGGTAGAGATGTTCAAGGCAAGCATGGCCAACAAGACGATATACATCAAGTTGATCATCTTCTGACGGGGAGAGACCGGTCTTTTCTTGATTGCCATAGCTTATTGTTGTTCTTGCTGCAAAGGAGCGGCAGCCTTCATATTCACGGTCATGGCCTGAATCATGCGGGCGTAGATCTGATTGAGTTGCTCGATCTGCTGCGCCATCTTGCGTGTCTGGTCATTGATCTGGTCGATTGTGCCAATCTGCTGGCTGGCACCTTTGAGTTGCATCTCATAGACTTTGCTGATACCGGTGAGCGTACGGTTGAGATTCTCCATTTCCTCGCTGTCGCGCGTCAGTCGCTCGCTTTGCTCATTGACCTTCTTCAGCGTCTCAACCAGTGCCTTGAGTTCTTCGACATAGTTGCCTTGAGCCTCGTTGAGCGCCTTGGCTTCTTCCTCGCTCATCTGTGGCACAAAGTTAGGCTGTGGCTGTGCCGTCACTTGCGGTTGAGCCATCGGCTGTGACGAGGCTGCATACAAAGGAGCTGACTGTGGAGCAACAGTACCTGCAGACTGACTTTGAGCAGTCGCTGAAGCCTGGGCCGGCTCATAGGTAGCCGTTTCCTCGGCAGCGGCTTTTTGTTCCTCTCTGGTATAGGAGAACTGTCCGCTGGCAAGGTATTCCTCTGTCATGTGCGTGGGAATGTCGCGCCCGTCTGCCGTCTTGTCGAAAGGACGGTCAAAGGCAGAGATGAAGAACACGAAAACCTCCGTGCCCATACCGACAAACAACATGATATTGGCGCCCGGCAAATGCGTGAGCTTGAACAATGCACCCAAAATAACGACAGAAGCACCCCAGCTATAGGCATAGTTGAGGAAGGTCTGACCATCTACCGTGTCCATCCACTTTTGGAGACGGTACACCAAATTGTATTTGCTATGCTTTGTCATAATACTTATCTTTTCTGTTTTCCTGTCACGGAGTTTGCCAACGATCTGACACAACGGAAGCCAATATAGGAGCGCGGCTGGTTTTGATATTCCCATGAGCGCCATGCCGAGCGGATGAAGCTCTCGGGATCTTTCCACGAACCGCCACGCACACTCTTCTTTTTCAGTTTATAGGGATCCTCCTTTGCAGCATTGTAGCGCAACTGAGGGTTGAGATCGTTCATCGCGTCCACGCCGGCTTCGGTATAAACGGTGCTGGTCCATTCGGCTACATTGCCGGCCATGTCGTAAAGACCGTTGGTATTGGCAGAATAGCTGCCCACCTTAGCGGTGATCAGATTGCCGTCCTTGGTGTAGTTACCGCGATCGGGCTTAAAGTTGGCATAGAAGCATCCGTTGCCGTTCACCACATCCTGGTTCTCCCAAGGGAACTCGTTCTGGTCCTTGCCACGCGCGGCATACTCCCATTCGGCCTCTGTCGGCAGACGGTAACGCTGTACATAGCGTGCCTCAGGGCCCAAGCCCTTGAGCAAATAATCAGTACGCCAAGCGCAGAAGGCGTTGGCCTGCTCCCATGTCACGCCGACAACAGGATAATCGTTGTAGGCGGGATTGGAGAAATAATTGCGCAGGTAGACCTCGTTATCAGAGTTTTGGAAGTCATTGACCCAGCAAGTGGTGTCGGGATAGATGTTTACGATGTAAGTATTGAGGAAGTCCCAAGGTCCGGTCAGCGGACGGTTGATCGTCTGCCGCACGATATTGCCATCGTCGTCGACGTAGGCTGTATCCTTACTGATCATCACCTCCTCGTTAGGATCCACCGTGACGTCCGTGTTGAGATTGCGGTCTGCCGGGTTCAGTCGGTTGCGGCGCAAGGCTGCTGTGACGTAGTCGTAGACCTCATACTTATAGTTCATCTGCTTCCAGTCGAGCAGTTTCTCACCCGTCACAGGATTGGTGACATACAGGCTCTCGATAGCCCGCTGCTCATCTTCGTTGGGTTTACGCGGCAAGCGCTTGTTCCAGTTGAGATGCGGCTTCACGGGATCACCATTCTTGTCCTCTGTGATCATATAGGACTCGTCGCCGCCATAAGAAGGATCGGCCAGGCGGGTACGCAGAATGCTGTCGCGTACCCAATAGAGAAACTGCTTATACTGTGAATTGGTGATCTCGGTCTGGTCCATCCAAAAGCCGTCCACAGAGATATCCTTGGTCGGTGTAGACTTGCCCCAAAGACTGTCCTGCTTGCTCAGTCCCATCTTCAGGAAGCCACGGTTGATGCGAACCATGCCATAAGGAGTAGGCTCGTTCATGACCTTTCCGCCAACGCCGACAACTTCACCACCGCGACCGGACGATGAAGCGGACTTGGCACTGAAGCATCCTGTCAAGAGCAGGGAGCAGGTCAGAACACTCATTAATATAAAGATATATCTTCTCATATTCATCTTGATTTCATATTGTCGATCGACAGCAACATCAGAGGATTCTCACGCTCTTATGGAGGTTGCGTCCCTTTTTCGTCAGGTTGAGATCATGCTGATAGCCGATGAACAGCTCATGGCTGCCATTGCCTATGCTGATCGCTGACGTGTAGACTTCATAGCTGTAGCCCACCACGATGCCATGGAAAGAGCCGCCAAGCAGCACCGTCACGGAATTCGTGGGACTGTAGCCTACGCCGCCATACAGCACTTTACCATTGTTTTGATAATACAGCCGGCCCGTGACATCAGCGCGATAAGCAGTGCCGTCGGTACGGGCGAGCATTGACGTTCGCAATGATAAAAACGGAGAGCGGAATTGAATATTGTATCCACCGGTCAAATAATAGGTGCGATCAATTTGCAATTCCTGGCGATCACCCAGCGTGATCAATGGAGCTGTGGCATGCTGAACGGAAAGGCCGGCATACCAATTACGGCGCTGAAAATACAGACCGGCGGCAAGGTCAATGCTATTGCCCGAAGCTGTAGCAAAAGCAGGATCGTTGGCATCTTCCACATCCAGTTTGGAAGCATCGAAACTCTCGTTCAAGAAAGATACCTGGCCGCCGATGCCGAGTTGTCCGCCAAAGAGTTTGGTACGAAAAGCATACTGAAGGCCTAACTTCTGATGGGTGAACAGACCGAGCTTATCGTTCTGGAACTGAGCACCGACACCGTGATAGGTCTTCAACGCATAGAAAGGCATGTCGGCCGAGAGATAAGCCGTCTGAGGATTGTGCTCGAAACCTGCGAAATCCAACGCGTAGGCCGCCACGACATTCAACTTGCTCTGCTTACCGACAGCAGCCGGATTGAAAGAAGTCTCCATGTCGAAATAATGACTGAAGGAAGGGTCATACTGAGCCTTGGAAATGCAGACGCATCCCCATAGCATAAACAATATGATGTATAACTTCTTTCTCACAACACAATAACGTTTCAAGCCTTTCTTTATTGTTTTCTTGGGGTGATCAGACTAAAAAAGCCGTCCCTTACGGAACGGCTTCATCAGTCAGGCACTATCGTAAATGCCCGTTAGTATTCGTCCTCATTCCACAAAAAGTCGTCTTTTGTTGGGTAATCAGGCCATAGATCTTCTATACTGTCGTAGACATCACCCTCGTCCTCAATCTCTTGAAGATTCTGAATCACTTCATCTGGAGCGCCAGAACGTACAGCATAGTCAATTAACTCATCCTTCGTGGCTGGCCATGGAGCATCCTCCAACTTGGAAGCCAAATCTAGTGTCCAATACATAGTCTTAAGTGTTAGTCAATTAAATTTGTGGCGCAAAAATAAGCAAATTATTCGAAAAGCCAAATTATTCGCTTATTTTTTTAGCCGCTTATCCTTATTATAATAGTTTTTTATACAAACAGAGTGGTTATTAACGACTCTTTAATCATCATCCCCATCAACTAATAGTTGACTTTGTAGATGTGAGGGTGTAACTTGGAATTGAAAAAGATGATAGCCTCATTGTACAGATCAAAACACGCAGTGGCACCTGCATCAATGGCCTGTCGCATCGTATCTCTACAAGAAAGGGAACGAGAACGAAGATCAAGAAGTATCAAAACGGAATCGTCAGACACATGCTGCAACGCTTCCTGCAAAGAGCCATTTGCTGATAGCAAAGCTATCTCTACCTTATTTGGTAACTCAGAAATACATTGGGTCCGGTGGCACCCAGCAGAAACATAAGCCTTATATCTTCGTAAGATGTCATCGCTACCAAAGTACCACTGACGCGGTCCAAAGTGATTGGATAACCTCAACAGCAACTGCCCCAACTTTCTTTCATCCTCGTCTCTTGACAACGTTTTCAAATCGTCGTAAGCATAATAGGGCCACCGCTCCGTGATCACTTCACGAAGAAAACGATAAGCAAAGGGTGACTGCACGCCAAAACCTCTCGTACGCGGCAGGCGCAAGAGTGTAGACAAGAACTTATGTAACGAAGATAATATTGTTAGCATAAGTAAGAAACGAAGTCTACACGAATATATTGTCTGTCTTTCGAGCCTAACCAAACGAACATAAAAGACTCGCCAATAGAATGAAAATGAAGAATTGAGGTAGACGAGGCCCTTCGGTATTGACTTTCTAACATCTAATAAACACAAAAAAAACCTAGAAGAAGTATTTAGAGCCCTACTGCTGTGTGTTATCTGAAAGAAAACTCGTATTTTTGCACCAGTTAACAAGTTGGGCGTTCTCCCCGTCCCATCGATCTGATGGTGACAGGAAGCCCTATATATAATAATGTGTAACGAGGTACCGACAACGACAGCAAGGATGGAAGCGCTCTTCAAGCGTTTCTACAAGCCGCTATATCTCTATGCGCTGACTTTTCTCTGCGACGAGGAGCAGGCCAAAGACATTACGGGCGGCGTCTTTCAGACCGTTTGGGAGATGCTGCGTGAGGGCAGTCTGGCCCCCGACGACCGGCAGGCTGTCGGATTTCTCTACACGACCGTACGCCACCGCTGCCTTGACAAGCTGCGACACGACAAGGCCATAGACCGCTACACACGCCTGCAAGTTGGCACGACGCCACTCGGCACTGAGGAAGAAGTTATGGAGTTTGAGCAACGCATACAGCAGGTCAAAGAAGCCATAGAACAGTTGCCCGAGCCTGAGAAGTCCATCCTCAAGTGCACCTATTTCAGAAAGATGACTTACCAGGAAACGGCAGAACTGCTCCACACTTCGGTGAACATGATTCACAAACGGATGAGCAAAGTGTTCAAGATGATGCGAAAAATGTTAAAAGAAGAATACACATAGGCACCAACAGCACGTACTCGGAGTAATATTACCAAAATTGCACCATCTATGACAACACGCAACAGCAATATTCCTTCCAAAGAAGCCCAAGGAACATCCCCGCAGGAAAGCACTATCCAAGATGCCCGTCTCACGTTTCTCGTTGAGCGCGCGCTCCTCGACGACACGCCGTCGCCCGATGTCGAGGTGGCATTTCAGACTTGTCGATGCCGGATAGAAGCGCAGGAAAAGTCGGTGAAAGCAGACGGAGAAGCACAGGAGACAACTCAAAAAACTAAAGAAGCAAGCGAGAACGCAACCGTCACTGCAAATCCTTCGCGATGGGCCGTGGTGGGTAAAGTGGCACTGGCCCTCGCTGCGTCCCTATTGCTATTCTTCACCCTCTTACCTAAGGGATGGTTACACAATGACAACCAGTCTTCACAAACCATCACTGCTAAGAAGATGACGACCATCGACGATGCCCACCAGCAAGGCGGCGTGTCGCTCATAGCTGGCGACAAAGTTCTCTCTAACGTCTCGGCCCGGGACCGAGGCATCACTGTTCTACCCGACAACATCATCAAGGTGGAACGCAGTGCACAGCGTGATGCAGAGACCTACACCCTGCATGTGGCCAAGGGCAAGACGGCACAGCTGATTCTGCCCGACGGCACTCATGTATGGCTCAGCGTGGACAGTGAGATTGCCTTCAACAGCCACTTCGGCGAAGGCGCCCCACGACGTGTGACTCTCCGCGGCGAGGCATTCTTCGACGTTCACCACGACACCGCATCACCCTTCACCGTTGATGCCGGCGACTGTCACACTACTGTCTACGGCACACGCTTCAACGTTCGCAACATTGAGGGTGACGCACCACAGGTGACACTCGTCAGCGGCAAGGTCGGCGTAAGCTATCACAGCAAGACCGTCATGCTCAGTCCGGGACATCAGGCCGTACTCGACAACGGAGACTTGATGACGCAGGAGGCCGACATGGACGTGGCGCTGAGCTGGAAGGAAGGACACTTCTATTTTGACGGGCAGTCGCTGCGGGATATCGTCAGCGAGATAGGACGATGGTATGGTATGCCCGTGAGCTATATGTCGGACGCTGACATCAACACACGTCTGCATTTCAATGCCGAGCGCAGCTGGCCGGTATCACGCGTCATCGATGAGCTTAACAAGATTAGCCATACAAAGGTAGAGATTCACGACAACAGACTTCGAATAGATTGATTTTAGTTTTAACATTTATTTAGGGCACAATACTTTGAGGCTTAGCGTATTGACAATAAGTAAGAGAGCAGAATAAACATTTAATAAGTCACAATACTTTATTACCGATGAATCATGCAATGAGAAAAGCCGGGGACCGGCAGGGACGACAAAGGTGCACACTGCTGTGCCTCATGCTGCTCTGCTGGTGCACCATAGCCCTGGCACAGGTGAGAAACCGTATCTCCGTATCGTTCAGCAACGAGAAAGCCACCACAGCTCTAAAGAAGGTGGAAAAGCTTTCGGGGCTGAAGATACAGTACAACTATGATGATGTCAACTTCCGCGTCACGCTCAAGGCTGACAACCAGCCCCCCGTGGCCGTCGTCAACCGGCTTATCAGCGGGCACGGCCTCCACGCAGACCGCAAGGACGACTACATCGTCATCATGCGCACTGCCAACATTCCTCACGACAAGAATATCGGTGACGGCAAGCACCTTGTGGGTATCGTCATCGATGAGAGCGGCGAGCCTATCATCGGTGCTGTCATCCGCGACCGCGCCAATGGTGTGGGCACGGTGACCGATGCCGACGGCAAGTTCTCCATCGACGCTAAGAGCGACCGCATTGTGCTCAACGTCAGCAGCATAGGCATGAAGGACAATCAGTGGCGGGGCAACCGCGACGACTACGCTGTGGTGGTGCTGGAAGACAACGCGCAGGAGCTCGACAATGTCGTCATCACAGGTTACCAGCAACTCGACCGCCGCAACCTCACCAGTTCGGTCACCAGTGTGAAAATGAGTGATATAGACCGCCCCGGAATGAGCAGCCTTGACAAGATGCTGCAAGGACGCATCCCCGACCTCGTCGTCAGCAATGCCAGTGGTGAAATCAATGCTGTGCCGAAGATACGCATCCGCGGTACCAGCACTCTCATCGGCGACCGCGAGCCTCTTTGGGTCGTCGACGGCATTATCGTCAGCAATCCCGTCAACCTCTCGGCCAGCGTACTCAACGATCCTGACTATGTCAACCGCATCGGTAACGCCATCTCAGGTATCAACCCTCAAGACATAGACCGTATCGACGTCCTCAAGGATGCCTCGGCAACAGCACTGTATGGTACTCGCGCTGCCAATGGCGTCATTGTCATCACCACAAAGAAGGGTCGTGAGGGCAAGCCCATCATCTCCTACAACTATACAGGTACCTACCGTCGTCGTCCACGATATTCCGACCGGAAGATAGATCTCATGGACTCCAAAGAGCGCACTGCCGTTTCCCGCGATATGGTCGGCATGCACTATAAGTATCCTTCCTCCATGGTCCTCGTGGGCTATGAGGATGCTATCGACAAATACTACAGCGGACAGTATTCCTGGCAGCAGTTCCAGGATGCCGTCAACGCCGATGAGACACGCAACACGGACTGGTTTAAGTTGCTCTGCCGCGATGCCGTCTCCTCTGACCACAGCGTCAACATCTCCGGCGGCTCCGACAAGTTCCGATACTACGCCTCCGTGGGCTACACCGACGACGAGGATGTCATCAAGAGCAACTACAACAACAGGATCACCTCTGCCACCAACCTCGACTTCAACCTCAGTCAGAAGTTTGCGCTCTCGCTGCAGCTCAGCAGCTACCACAGCAGAAAACGCTATGACAAAGTCAATGCCATCGACTACGCCTATAACACCAGCCGTGTCATACCGGCCTACAACGACGACGGCACCTACTACTAT
>Ga0256405_10011021_pt1 | contig 11688 bp, 8 predicted proteins | sample RumenRJG_02DNA_FD_189096 | JGI IMG/M metagenome (GOLD analysis project Ga0256405, IMG submission 189096) | Bovine rumen microbial communities from Lethbridge, Alberta, Canada - RJG_02 | ecosystem: Host-associated > Mammals > Digestive system > Stomach > Rumen | place: Canada: Alberta | collected...
AGTTGGAGGCGGATGATAGCAATAACCTCATAGCAATGTTCATAGCCGCCAAGCGGATCGAAGGCTGCTCGGAGAAGACGCTGAAGTATTACCAGACCACGATTGATGCAATGGTAGCATCTCTCCGCAAAGATGTACGGCGTATCTTCACGGAGGACTTGCGTACATACCTTACCGAGTATCAAAGCAGGAAGCACTCGAGCCGCGTAACGATTGACAATATCCGGCGCATTCTCTCCAGTTTCTTTTCCTGGCTAGAGGATGAGGATTACATCATCAAAAGCCCGGTACGTCGTATCCACAAGGTGAAGACGGCAAGCAGTATCAAGGAAACCTACTCCGATGAGGAGTTGGAGAAGATGCGGGATAACTGCGCGGAACTGCGGGACTTGGCAATGATCGATATGCTGGCTTCAACCGGAATGCGTGTCGGCGAAATGGTACTTCTGAACCGAGCCGATATCAACTTTGCTGAGCGAGAGTGCGTAGTGTTCGGTAAAGGTGACAAGGAGCGGATTGTGTACTTTGATGCCAGGGCAAAGCTGCATCTGCAGGAGTATCTGGACAGTCGGACGGATGACAATCCAGCGCTCTTCGTTACGTTACGAGCTCCGCATGAGAGGATACAGATTGGCGGTATTGAACATCGGCTCCGTGAAATGGGTAAGCGGCTGTGTATACAAAAGGTGCATCCGCATAAGTTCAGGCGGACACTTGCAACAATGGCCATTGATAAAGGGATGCCTATCGAGCAGCTTCAACGGCTCCTTGGGCATCAGAGAATAGATACGACCTTGCAGTACGCAATGGTTAAACAGAGCAACGTGAAGACGGCTCATAGGAAATATATAGGTTAGGACGGTGACATGATGGAAATCCAGAACGCGACTTTAGCTTCCTTATCTGTGGATGGACGAGGATCATACGGAATTGGAGCATCAGCAGTTGAACGCTCAGAGGACTTATATACCTATCTGCGCATCACAGACATACGAGATGATGGGACGCTCAATATGGCTGATTTGAAATCAGTCGATGATGAAAAAGCCTCTCAATATCTTCTCAAGCCGAACGATATCGTATTTGCAAGAACTGGAGCAAGTACGGGTAGGAATTATTTCTATGATGGGACAGACGGTGAGTTTGTATACGCAGGATTCCTTATCAAATTCAGTATTGACCCGCAAAAGGTGAATCCTAAATATGTGAAATACTACTGCATGTCTGATGCTTATAAAGGCTGGATACACTCTTTTAACACAGGAAGTACCAGAGGTAACATTAATGCTCAAACCTTGGGGGGAATGCCTATACCGATTCCATCTCGTCAGCAGCAGGATGGGATTGTGGAGGTACTCTCAAGTTTGGATAAAAAGATTCGAAATAATACGGAGATAAACGAGAATTTACTTCAGCAAGCAGGTGCTGTCTTCAACAAATTCTATGAAGAATCACCTAATCAGCAGCCGTTTACTTCATTGATCAGTGTTCTCGGAGGCGGAACCCCAAAAACGGGGAATCCTGACTTCTGGGATGGTCCTATTCCTTTTTTTACCCCGAAGGATGTAGGAGCACCGTATACCTTCCAGACGGAAAAGTATATTACAGAAGATGGCTTAGCTCACTGCAATAGTCGTCTTTATCAGAAAGATACAACCTTCGTAACAGCACGAGGTACCGTTGGTAAAGTCAGCCTGGCTGGGACTCCGATGGCAATGAACCAATCTTGCTACGCACTGGCAAGCGAAACAGTTGATTCGTTACTCGTGTATTTCTACGTGCTTAAAGCCGTAGCCTCGCTGAAGCATAAAGCCTCCGGAGCAGTTTTTGATGCAATAGTTACCCGAGACTTTGACGGCGAAACCATTAACATTCTCTCTGATAACGATTCAAAATTGGCGTTATCCATTATTAAACCGATGATGGATACTATACACAACAATAGCCAGGAGAATATGCGGCTTGCCGCGATTAGAGATTCGCTGCTCCCTAAGCTGGTGTCTGGTGAATTGGATGTCTCCGACCTGGACCTCTAAGACGCTAAATTCTCGTTTAGGGCTGTAAAGCCTATCGCATATAGAAACTAAAGGACAGACGAGTCCTGATGACATGTAGGAGGTAGACAATGCCAAGTTTGTTTACAGAAGACACCTTTGAACAGGCTGTCATTGAATTATTAGAGAATATGGGCTATGGTCATATCTATGCTCCTGATATGGATCGGGATTACAGTAGCCCCTTCTTGGATTCAGTGTTGAGGGACAGCCTGGTTCGGATCAATAAAGGTCTTGCAATAGATGCTATTGAAGAGGCGATCTCAAAACTGAAGAACTTTGATTCCGGCAGCCTGGTTCAAAAGAACATGGCTTTCATGGATTACCTTCAGAATGGCGTCACGGTCAAGTTCTATGTCAAGGGTGAAGAGCGGTCTTCGATTGTGAAGCTGGTTGATTTTAACCGGACAGAAAACAACACATTCTATGTTGTGAATCAGTTTACCTTCCTGGAAAACGGGAACAATCGTAGGCCGGATATCATTCTCTTTATCAACGGCCTTCCTTTGGTACTGATGGAGTTGAAGAGCCCCTCCAAGGATGAAGTCGGTGCGGAGAACGCCTTCAACCAAATTCGCAACTACATGCAGGACATCCCGTCGATATTCTACTATAACGCTATTTGCGTCATCAGTGATCTTTCCACCAATAAAGCGGGTACTATTACATCCGGTTTTGATCGCTTCATGGAATGGAAGACCAAGGATGGCGATTATGAGAATACTGCCTACGCAGCATTTGATACTTTCTATGAAGGAATGTTCCAGAAGGATCGCCTGCTGGACATTCTGAAGAACTTTATTCTCTTCTCTCACGATGGCAAGCAGAACATAAAGATTCTTGCAGGCTATCACCAGTACTTTGCGGTCAAGAAGGCTATAGAAAAAGCAAAGATTGCTACAAAGACCGATGGTAAAGGCGGTGTATTCTGGCATACCCAAGGCAGTGGTAAGTCCCTCTCTATGGTCTTTTATGCGCATCTGCTACAGGAAGCTTTGGATAGTCCCACGATCGTAGTGATGACGGACCGCATTGACCTTGATGATCAGCTCTATGCTCAGTTTGCTCACTGTGCGGCATTCCTTCGTCAGACACCGGTTCAGGCTGAGAGCAAAGAGCATCTGAAATCCTTGCTGGATGGTCGTGAGGCCAACGGCATCATCTTTACCACGATGTTCAAGTTTGAGCGCGGTGAACGACCACTGTCCGAACGAAGAAATATCGTAGTTATGGCAGATGAGGCCCATCGTGGCCAGTATGGCTTTGATGAGCGGATTGTCATCTCTGAAAATGAAGAGGGCGAAAAGGAAGCCAGAACAGTTGTCGGCAATGCGTTGATCATTCATGAAGCCCTGCCTAATGCAACTTTCATCGGCTTTACCGGAACGCCTATCTCCTCTAAGGATCGTAATACCAGAGAAGTCTTTGGTGATTATATTGATATCTATGACATGACCCAGGCAGTGGAGGATGGTGCAACTCGCCCGGTTTATTATGAGAGCCGTGTTGTTCATCTGAAACTGGATCAGAATACCTTGGCGCTGATTGACTCTACATACGATATTCTTGAACAGCAGTCCGATGCAGCTACCATCGAAAAGAGCAAGAAGATGCTTGGACAGATGGAGAGCGTTCTGGGGGCTGATTCCACGATCGATTCTCTCTGCAATGATATCGTCGAGCATTATGAGAAATACAGAGCAAACCTTCTGACCGGAAAGGCGATGATCGTTGCCTATTCCAGACCGATTGCCATGAAGATCTATCGGAAGCTTCTGGAGCTGCGTCCGGAATGGAATGAGAAAATCGGTGTCGTCATGACTGGCGGCAATAACGATCCGGAAGATTGGAAAGAGATTATTGGGACCAAGTCTCACAAGGAAGAATTGGCCAGGAAGTTCAAAGACAACAACGATCCGATGAAGATCGCTATTGTCGTGGATATGTGGCTGACGGGATTTGACGTTCCTTCTCTTGCTACAATGTATGTCTATAAACCGATGCATGGCTATAACCTAATGCAGGCGATAGCCCGTGTAAACCGTGTCTTCAGAGACAAGGAAGGTGGCCTGATCGTCGACTATGTAGGCATTGCCTCTGCTTTGAAGGCTGCAATGAAGGAATACACCAAACGAGATCAGTCCAAGTACGGTGACATGAACATCGCTCTGGTTGCCTATCCGAAGTTCAAGGAAAAGCTGCAGGTCTGCAAAGATCTGCTTCACGGATACAATTTCAGCGCATTCTTCGGTGGATCTCCTCTTGCAATGGCAAAGGCCGTCACTGGTGGCGTGAACTTTGTCCTGGATCCTCATGCTTCGGATCGTAAGGATCTGTTCCTGAAAGAAGCAATGCTCCTGAAACAGTCTCATTCCCTCTGCTCCAGCATGGTAACAGATCAGGAGCGGCATGAGGCAGCCTATATGGAGGCTGTTAGGTCCACTGTTATAAAAATCACCTATGGTGGAACCGGCGGAAAGACTCTTTCCCTGAAGGAAATCAATGCTCAGATCAATGAACTTCTGAAGGCAAGCGTGCAGAGTGAAGGCGTCATCAGCTTGTTTGACAGCAAATCGGTTGGTGAGAATTTCAACCTATTTGATCCAGCAATCATGGATGAGATCTCCAGGATGAAGGAGAAGAATATCGCGGTTGAGATCCTGAAGAAGCTGATGGCGGAGCAGGTTGCAATCTATAAGCGGACCAACGTCGTTCAGTCGGAGAAGTTTTCTGAGAAAATCACCAAGCTGATGAACGCATATTACAATGGACTGATTACCAACGAAGAGGTTATCAAGGAGCTATTAAAGGCTGCGGAGGAAATCACCCAGCTCTATAAGAACGGTAAGAAGCTTGGCCTTACGCAAGAAGAACTTGCTTTCTATGACGCCTTGACCAAGCCGGAACATATCCAGGATTTCTATCAGAACAATGAGCTTATTGCTCTTACCCGGGAGCTTACGGAAATGCTCCGCAAGAACCGCACAATTGACTGGCAGAAGAAAGAAACGGCTAGGGCAAGCATGCGAAAGATGGTCAAGCGGCTTCTGAAGAAATACAAGTATCCGCCCGAGGATTACGAGGAGGCCATCAGCACCGTCATCAGCCAGTGCGAAATGTGGACTGATAATATGGATGCGGCGCCAGCACCGATTGTTTACAGTTTTGAAAAACCGGAGTTACAGATGGTGGCAGAACCTACTGTTGAGTACGGTAAGAAGGACGGAGAGTGAGGTCCCAGTATGAATAAGATCGATAAAACAGATTCACTAACAAAAATTCTTTCACATAGACGCTTTACAGTTGACGTCTTTCAGAGAGAATACCGATGGGGGCGGAAGCAGATAGAACAGATGCTCTCTGATTTCCAGGATACCTTTGAGGAATTCTATGATCCGAAGGATCATGATACGCCTGAAGAAGTCGAGAATTATGGCTACTATTACATGGGTTGCATCATCTGCACAGGCGGATCTCCGAATAAGATTATCGATGGCCAGCAGCGTCTGACTTCACTGACCTTGCTCTTGATCTATCTGAACAACCTTCAGATGGAACAGGCTGCACAGGGGTTTCGGACTGTAAAGTTTGAGGACATGATCTACGATGATCATTACGGAAAGAAAAGTTTCAATATTGATGTTGATGACCGCCAGCTTTGTCTTGAAGCTTTGCTTTCAAACAATAGTACATATCAGCCCAATAATGAAAGCGCTCAGAACATGATGGACCGGTATAGGGATATTGAAGATCTTTTTCCGGATGATTTGAAGGGTGAAGCGCTGGAGTATTTCATATATTGGCTGAAAGAAAAAGTTCTTCTTTTGGAGATTGATACTCCATCAGAAGATGAGGCGCATACAATTTTCCTGACCATGAACGACCGTGGCCTCAGCCTGAACAGTGCTGAGATGATGAAGGCATATGTGATGCAGCAGATTGTCGAGGCAGACAGAGCCCTGGTCAATCATCGGTGGCAGGATAATATCAATCGAATCAAGAGTGCTTCTTCCTATGATTCCAGTGGTGTTGTAAACACGGAAGATGTCGAGTTTATTTCGACGTGGCTCCGTGCTAAGTATGCACAGACTCTTCGTGAAGGTAAACGTGGCGCTAATGATGAGGACTTCGAGCTTCTGGGTGAAAAATTCCATACTTGGGTGCGCAGTAATGCTAAAGCTAAGATGGGGCTCAGCAAGTCTGTAGATTATAAGAATCTCGTGATGACGGAGATGACTCGTGTCACGGAGCTTTATCTAAAGCTGAAGGAATATGGCTCTACTCTGACCCCTGGATACGAGGAGGTGTTCTATAATGCGAATCGGGATTTGAACTACCAGATCAGCATGATTATTTCTGCTGTGTGTAATGATGATTCAGAAGAAGACATCAAGCGGAAAATTCAGATGGTCTCCAAGTTCGTCGACGATTTTGCGTCCATCCGTATCTTCAATTTCAAGAAGGTCAACTGGAACACTAATAAATATCTTTTGTTCCGTGTTATGCGCGAAATCCGCAATCAGGATTGCCGAACAGTGGGCATGGTACTCGTAAGAACGCTACGCCGTATGGATGTAAGTATCGATGCTATCACCAAATTCAGCCTGAATCAGTTCTCCGGAAGATATATGTTGCACCTATTGGCAAGGTTCACATCTTATGTGAATACAAAGATGGGTAATCCTTCCCAGTTCGATGTATATGTTGATCGGAAACGTAAGGGCAACACCTATGATATAGAGCACATCTTGCCTGACGATTACGACAGTTATCAGGATGATTTTGCAACGGCTGATGAGTTCCAGACAAGCAGGCAGATGATTGGCAACCTTATTATCCTGACAAGGGATAAAAACCGTAGCTACCAGGCTATGAAGTATCAGGAAAAAGTTGAGAAATATGTCGGGGATAACGTTTTGGCGCAAGCGCTGAATGATACGGCATATCATAACAATCCGAAGTTTTTGGCGGTTGCTTCTCAGTATGGCTTTACAGCTATTCCAAAGTTCACGAAAGACAGCATCAATGATCGTGCAAATATCTATCTTCAGATGGCAGTAGATATCTGGGATCCGAATGCAATTAAAGAAATTGCAGGCGGTTGGGAAGATGAAACAGAAAAGGAATTCTTCAAGAACGAGAAGGCACAGGAATTCACTGTAGAATACTACGATAAGAGTTGGCCTGATGCCCTTAAGTACGGATTCCTCTCAGCGAATATCGGCGGCTCCGGAAGGTACCTGAAAAACATTCAGGAAGGAGACGTGGTTTACTGTCATATTGCTGGTTCCGGATTTGTTGGGATTGGAATTTGTACTGCTACTGCTGTTCCAATGTCTGAATTTATGGTCAGCGTGGACGGTACGATGCTTCCCATAAAGGATGTAGAATGGCTAAAGCCTACATACAAAGATGCACTGAAAGTTGATCAGGAGATTTTCATTCGTGTTGATTGGAAAAACTATGTGGAAGAACAGAGCGACGGATACTGGGAAAAAGGGATGACTTCAATTCCGCTTGTGGCCTATATGCTCAATGATCCAACAACACATAGAAAAGTAAGACAGCACTTTGGGTACAAGGATTGATAAACCATGAACAAAGACCCCAAACTTCGCCCGTTATATCTGGCTCAAATACTATATGAACGCACCGACGAGGATCATTATCTGACCACTGCTGAACTGATGGAGATTCTCGAAAAGGAGCACGGCATCAAAGTCCACCGGCAGACAATTCCTGCCGATGTCGCTGCGTTGCGCTCTTTTGGTATGGAGATCCAGGAAGTGATGTCCTCCCAGAAGCGCTATAACCTGATCAGCCGAGAGTACGATATCGCGGAGATCAAGCTGCTGATCGATGCGGTGGAATCCTCCAAGTTCATCACCAAGAAGAAAAGCGAGGAGCTGGTGGCCAAGCTCTCAAAGATGGCTGGCCGGAACCAGGCGGAGCAGCTGAGGCGGAATATCTCTGCAGAGGATCGGATCAAATATGACAACGAGAGCATTTACCTGATCATTGACGGCATCAACGAGGCTATCAATGCCGGAAAGAAGATATCCTTCCTGTACTTCAAGTACGATGTCCGGAAGGAGCCAAAGCTGCGCAACGACGGAAAGCCGTGGATCTTCAGCCCTCACAAGCTGGTCTGGAACGGCGATTTCTATTACATGGTCGGTGTATTCGACAGTAAGAGAGTCGGGACGTTCCGCTTAGACCGGATCTTGAAGCGTCCGGATATTCTGGATGAGGCTGCTCTTCCCTTCCCGGCAGACTTTGATTTCGAGAAGCACCTTCAGACAAGCTTCCGGATGTTCGGGACCAAATACACAACAGTTGATCTTATCTGTGCGAACGATCTGATGGACGCAATCATGGACAAGTTCGGCAAGGACGTCACCACTTATGCCTATGACATGGAGAACTTTCGTGCCGAGGTGGATGTTGTACCCAGCAGCGTGTTCTATTCCTGGGTGTTTGGTTTCGGCGGAGATGTCGTAATCAACGGACCGGCCGATGTCAAAGAGGAGTATAAACAGCTGGTGAAGAAAGTGGCGGAAGGACTGTAAACAGGAAAAAGGTGTACCGCTATGCAAGATAGATATGCAGGTGATATCGGAGATTATGGCAAGTTTTCACTGCTGTCTGAATTGGCAAAACAAGGGCTATCAATTGGTATCAATTGGTATAAAACAGAGCCTTTGGCCGCAGAAAGAAACAATGACGGTGGCTATATCGACATCCCTCAATCCTTAAGAGAATGCAATCCAGCTCTCGCTGATAAGCTCTCTGTAATTTCAAAACGTGAAGACCGTTCCATTCAGGCACTTGAGAAATCGCAGCTTATACCAGATACAGTGTATTATAGTAAGCCTGTATCTGTTAGTGATCGGGTTAACTGGCACAATCAGGCACTTGCATTTTTCAAAAAGAATAGAGTTAATCTGGTGTTCCTGGATCCCGACAACGGATTTCTTGTTCCGTCAGTGAAAAAACACCAGCCTCGCAGCGCAAAGTACTGCTTCTACGAAGAGGTAGCGCAGTACATAGAACAAGGCTGCAGTGTTCTGGTATATAACCACAGAAGCAGAAAACCAGAGATCAAGTATTTCAGGGATATTGAGACACGGATTCATTCTTGTCTGCCGAATACGGATGTTGAGATATTTGAAATTACTTTTCCCCGCTTTTCTGTCAGGGATTATTTTGCAATAGCAAAACCTGAGCACTCTAAGAAGATACGAGAAGCCTTTTCTGTGATGATGTCAGGGAAATGGGTTGAAACTCACTTGTGCCAAAAACCATTGACTATGGGGATAGCATATTCTGAGTATCGCGCACGGTTCTCTTCAAAAAAGGAATTTCTTCGGCATTACAAAGCACTGCCTGAAGAGTGTGTACGTGAAATGATAAGAAATACCGATTCATCAACAACAATTAAGGCTTGTATGTTTTCCACTTGGAAAGGCACAATCGAAGATGATTTACATTGATTCAAAAAAAGTTATCGAAACTCGTATTGCCGAGAGCATGGGGTTTGACAAATATAAGCAGATCATGGAAACAGTCCGGAAGACGAACGTTTCTACGGACTTGGACTTCCAGCGTGCTTTTAATGCATTCTACAGGGTGCGCAGGAATGCAGAATGGCGGAAAACATATTATGACCTGTTCGAGACTTCAAAGAACAGTACTCCTTCTTTCGAATCTATCATCAGGACAATGTATGAAGCCACCGGAAACATTGAAGCCTCGTTCTCCAGTAAAATGCTTGCGACAATCAATCCTGAGATGCCAATCTGGGATCGTTATGTTATCCAAAATCTTTGCCTGGAGATGCGAGGAAAAACAAAAGTAGATCAGCTGAAATGTGCAGTTGATCTCTATAACAAGATGATCAGTTGGTATGAGGGCTTTCTTCAAACAGAGAATGGTAGAGATTGTATTGCAGAATTTGATCGGATATTACCTGGGTATGTGTGGATGAGTGATGTAAAAAAGATTGACTTCTACCTTTGGAGCATCCGAGACTAAATGACAAATCGAAGTTTTGCGGAGTTATAAGCAAATGAGACTACTGTTTGAAATGGATAAAAAGGATTATGGTAATTGCACGCATACTTTTTCGCGGGATTCTGCCAGAAGTATCATTATCAAAAATGGGAAGATCGCCATGATCCATAGCCTGAAGTATGACTACTACAAATTCCCGGGTGGAGGGATCGAACCAGGGGAAGGCGCCACCGACGCGTTGATCAGGGAAACAGCTGAGGAAGCCGGACTGACCGTGATTCCGGATTCTATACGGGAATACGGGTGTGTCCACCGGATTCAGAAGAGCACGGTGAAAGAGGACGAATATTTCGTACAGGACAACTATTATTTCCTGTGCGACGTGGAAGAAGGCGTCAAGCCGCAGAAACTGGATGACTACGAATCAGACGAACATTTTACCCTGAAATATGTAAAGCCTGAAACCGCTATTCTCAGCAACCGGACTAAAGACCATGGGCCGAAGGATCCCGTAATGCTTGAACGGGAAGCGCGAGTCCTTGAAATGCTACTTTCAGAAGGGCTGATATAGTGAAAAACCGGGATTTGCAAAGGTGAATGGGATGCAGTTGAAAGTTAATTGGGTCTTCTTTGACCTCGGCTCAACTTTGATTGATGAAACAACGGCAGACACTCGACGAATCAGAGAGATGATTTCGGGAACGGATGTCACAGAGGAAGAGTATCGTGATAAACGTCTTGAGATGATTCGAGAAGGCCGAAACGGAGACCTCTCTGCAATAGAATACTTTGCTCTGACCAAGACGCCGTGGCACAGCGAGGATGAGATTCCATATCCTGACGCTGTTCCGACCTTGACAAAGCTGAGGAGACATGGATATAAGCTCGGTGTGATTGCCAATCAGAACTACGGAACAGAGCAGCGTCTGAAAAAATGGAATCTGCATCGTTTTTTTGAAATGATTGCTGCTTCTGCAGAACTCGGTATGGCAAAACCTGATCCGGCGATTTTTGAATGGGCTTTGAAGCAAGCAGATTGCAGCCCACAAAACGCAGTCATGGTTGGCGATCGTATGGACAATGATATAGCCCCTGCAAATCGTCTTGGAATTCATACGGTTCGCTTGAAGCGTGGACTCGGTGCTTACCATGAACCTCAGTCGGACGATGAAACGCCGGAATATACAATTTCAACGCTTGAAGAACTGCTCGATCTTCTGCAATAGGTCAAACAGACAAATTACCGTTTGTCGGGAGTTAAAAGGAAAATGAGTATTAGACAAGAGGCCCTGGAGTGATGACTCCAAGGTCTCTTTCTCTACGTTGACGCCTGCAACCGTCAACGTGCCTGTCCGGAGCAAAAACCGCCTCCGATCCTATTGCATTCTCCGGAATCCTGAGTATAATAGCCTTATCTGGAACGAACCGTTCTCGATAGACTCAATGAAAGGAATACCGCCATGAGATCCAAAAGCCAGCAGCTGATGAATGAAATCAGCGCATATGTTGATCAGTACTATAGCGAGAGGCATACGGCCCCTTCGGTGAATGAGATCGCCAAGGGTGTCGGGATTGCCAAGACAACCTCCTATCGCTACCTGGTTGCCATGAATGATCTCGG
>Ga0256405_10011022_pt1 | contig 11688 bp, 7 predicted proteins | sample RumenRJG_02DNA_FD_189096 | JGI IMG/M metagenome (GOLD analysis project Ga0256405, IMG submission 189096) | Bovine rumen microbial communities from Lethbridge, Alberta, Canada - RJG_02 | ecosystem: Host-associated > Mammals > Digestive system > Stomach > Rumen | place: Canada: Alberta | collected...
ATTAAAGCAAATATTGAAAATGCTTCAGTCAGACTCAACGATTGCAAATTATTCCTCTTCACAACTCCAACTTGTTCAAACTGCAGAATGATTGAAAAAGTATTTGATCAAAAAGGTATTAAATATGAAATTATCGACGCAACAGAACACCAAGACTTAGTCGAAAAATACGGAGTTGTCAGCGCACCAACCCTCTTAATTCAAGAAGGAAATGGTAGCGAAACAGTCATTGCAACAGTTCCAAAGATCATGAATTTCGTTGCAAAAAACCATTAATTTTAGAAAATTTCTTGACTGAGATTTACTTAAGTTAATATAATAATCGCATAATAGAGTTCCTACATCTACCCGCTTTGTAGGAACTCATTTTTTTATAGAAGGAGTTAAATAGACTAGAAAGGAAACAACAAGGGGGACATTGGTCAAACTGAGAAACCAATATCAGTGAGAAAGAGAGTTGTTCTAGCGGGTAGTGTACTCATTATAAAACTTTATATGTACCAAAATTGGTACATGAAAATATTTTTTGAAGAAAATTAAAAAATAAATTTTTTATATAAAAATCTTGTTTTTGAAATCATAGTCGCAAAAGTCCATAAACAAGTAATTTTAAAACGCAAAATTTAGAAAAATAATGGACTTTTGCAGCGTTTTTGCTGTTTTTCGTATCTAAAATTGACATGTTAACCATCAGTAATTTGGCAATTCAGAATAAATACTTTGTGTACAAAATTTCGGAAGCTAATATATAATATATCTAGTATATATAATTTCTATTAAAAAATTTTACTAAGTTATTTTTTAATAGAAATTATGGGTGTAAAATATAAATGTAAAGTCCAGTGTAGTTCAAAGATGTTTGTAAATCACAAGAAATATACAAAAATATACGAATTTAATCGAAAAAAATTAGTATTGTAAATACTAATATTAAATTCGCATAAAAAAACACAAAAAGATTAAGACAAATATTTAAATTTTAATATCATTATTGAGCACGCAAGAGGGACGTAATATGAAATTGAAAACCCCATTATTAATCTTAGCAAGTTGTTTACTTGTTGGTTGCGCAAATGCAGCTGATTTTATGCCAGGTGGCAAAACAGATGAACCAACAGGTGAAGTAGATGATAAATCAGGAACAGACGAAGGCGGCGAACAAGGCGGAAGCCAAGGCGGCGAGTCTGGTGGTGAACAAGGTGGAGAATCTGGAGGCGAACAAGGAGGAAGCTCCCAAGGTGAAGGCTCTGAAGGTGGTTCACAAGGAGGCGGTTCTGAAGGTGGATCTGAAGGCGGATCACAAGGCGGCGGAAGCGGCGAAGGTGGCAGCACAGTCATCGACCCAGAAACTGGCGAAGAAATCAATCTTGATGAATATACAGAATACGCAGCTGCACCAGAAGGTGTTACTTTAACTGACTGGACAGATGAAATGAAAGCTATTTTAAGCGGACATTTAAGAGGATATATTCCACCATTCTTTTTCATGACAAATATGAGAGTCACCTATGATGAACTCGAAATCTTACAATGTAGAGGTGATTCAAGAACTGGAATTGCAGCAGATTATGAAGCTTTATTACTTGAAAGTGGTTGGGCAGCATATACTGAGGCTGATTCAAAAGGCCACACACACGTCTATGGTAGATTACTTGGACAAGGTTTCTTACTTGAACTTGATGCTTTAGATGCAAATGGTATTTTCTCAATTAACTACAACTACATCGCAGCAAGTAGTTCATGGCCATCTGAATGGATTAGTGAAGTCTTTAGTGTTGAGTATGAATCTTCAACAGAAGGACTCCCAGCTCTTGTTTATGAAAATGCGCAATACATTGTTGAAACAAACCCAATGTTCTATGAATTCATGATCTATTGTATGGGTGCACCAAAATCAATGGTTGAAGGCTATGCTACAGTCTTACAAGAAGCAAAATTCAGTGTTCAAGCAATGACTGGCGACTATGAAGGCTATTGGACAGCACTTTCAAGAGACCATAAAGTTTTAGTAATGTGGTATTATGACGGAACAGGTATTGTTATCCAAGTTGGTCAAGGTGAAGGCGAAGTTTATGAATCTTGGGAAGATTGTTTCCCAGCACTCAACGACTTTGGTAGAAACGAACTTAGATTAGATTATGACGTTACAGAACAACTCGTAAATGTCAATCTCCCAGAACATATTACATACACAATCGATAGAAGTAGAGCAAATAGAGGCGCCTTACAAGTTGTTGCTCATACAAATAGAGAAGACAGTTTAGATGAAGAAGATATCATCAATATGGCTTTAGAGCTTGCTTCAGCAGGTTATAAAGTTAAATCAAGTCAAGGCGTCTTATGGTTCTATGATGATTCACATGACTACGCATTCTATTTCCAACTCAAAGAATACGAAGATGATTTAGGAGATATCTGGTACGACCTTGTCTTAGGACTTTGTGATTATAGAATTTTTGATGGCTATTATGTCTATTATGGCGAATGGCCAACAGCAAGAGTTGCAACAGTTTTAAGAACAATTGATAGTTCATTAAATGCTGCAAAAGACATTCCAGCAGTCGAATGTGCAGATGCAACTTATTATGTTAGCAACGAAGTTTCTGACAATCTTACAATTGACATTGTCAATTTACCAGAAGGTACAATTGGTGGTTATACACAAGCCTTACGCGACTTAAGATACACAGTTACTGAAGAAGATGGCAGATATGTTGCACTAAATAGAGGAAAAACTGTCGAATTAACTTATTACATTAATGAAGAGGGTGAATTCCATTGGGAAATGCACAAACACATCGAATCTACAGAAACCGATGAATCAGCATTATTTACATTAACTAATACCGCTCAAATGAGCGAACATGATAATGGTTGGACATACGCAACTTGGACAAACGGAAACACAACTCTTAAAGTTGAAAAAAGTTCAAGCAGCGTTGATGTAGGAAACCATGGCGACTATCTTGCACCACTTAGAATCTATAAATATCAAAAGATTACAATTGAGAATTCAAAGAATGCAAAAATCTCATCAATCCTCTTTGTTGGAAACACTGATGAAAATAAAGCACATAACATTTATTTCGACAATCTTTCCAACCTCACAATTGATGGAGCAACAAAGAAGGTTATAAATGAAAATGTCGAATTCACATTCGATGAACCAGTTGATAAATTCGAATTCACCATGGGCAACTATGGTTTCAGCTTAAACGAAATCGAAGTATTCTTTGCAGATTAATCAAAGGCCCTTTCTAATTCGAGGGGGTATTGGTGGGGTATCCGCTTAAAATCTATTTGCATAAAGAGGATCTAAACGTAAAAGATCCTCTTTTATAATGGGATAACCAGGGCTATTTTACAGGCATATAAAATGCGATAAATTAGGGAAATTAATGCTTTTTATAAATACAATAGATTTCTTTTTTTAATTATAAAGACGTGAATATTGTATGATAATTGGTGAATTTTTAGGTATTGTCAAAACCCCAAATACCCCCCTCAATTCGAAAGCCCCTAATCAAATTGAAGTCAATTCAAACGACACCAACACGGTGTCGTTTTTTGCTGCAAAAAAGCTCGAATTTAATCGATTATTTTGTAGATTTTGTAAATCGTTTTACTAATAGCCATAATTTTGCACATTATTTTATTAAAATAATTGAATATCGTATTTAATAAGATATATAATAAACTTAGTAAAACGATTTAGTGGAGATAATATGAGCACTTTATCATTAAAGCATCTGTACAAGATCTACGATAATGGCACCAAAGCTGTTAACGATTTTAATTTGGAAATTGGAGAAAACGAGTTTATCGTTTTTGTTGGCCCATCAGGCTGTGGAAAATCCACAACACTTAGAATGATTGCTGGCTTAGAAGATATTACTGCTGGAGATTTTTATATTGATGGCGTTTTATCAAACAATTTAGAACCAAAAGATAGAGATATGGCAATGGTTTTCCAAAACTATGCACTTTATCCTCATATGTCAGTTTATGACAACATGGCTTTTGGCTTAAAAATCAAACACGTTCCTAAGGAAGAAATCTCAAAAAGAATTCATGAAGCTGCAAAGATTTTAGATATTGAATCTCAACTTGTTAAAAAACCAAAGGAAATGTCAGGTGGTCAAAAGCAACGTGTTGCTTTAGGAAGAGCCATCGTAAGAAAACCAAAAGTTTTCTTACTAGATGAACCATTATCAAACTTAGATGCAAAGCTTAGAAGCTCAATGAGAAGTGAAATCACAAGACTTCACAATGTTTTAGGCACAACATTTATTTATGTTACTCACGACCAAATTGAAGCTATGACAATGGGCACCAAAATCGTTGTTATGGAAACTGGCGTCATCAAACAAGTTGATACACCAATGAACCTTTATGATTACCCAGCAAACGAATTTGTCGCAGGATTTATTGGCACACCTCAAATGAATTTCTATAAAGCTCATTTAGAGTATAGAGATAAAGAAATCGTGATTTCATCGGAATTTAAGGATGTTTTAACTGATATTGATACCCTCAAAAAGATGGATATCGTAAACATAATTAAGAAGAAGGACATCACAGTTGGTGTTAGACCAGAACACATCAAGATTTCAGATAAAAAAGATAAGAATGCTTTTGAAGTAGAAATCATTGTTGTTGAAGCCTTAGGTAATGAATCTAACTTGATTGTCGAAACAGTCGCTGATAGAACAAGATTTACAATTAGAACACTTAGAAACGATAGTTTTGCAATCGGACAAAGAATCTTTATTGCTTTAGATTTAGATCACGTTCACATTTTTGATAGCGAAACCAAAAATACATTACTTCCAAGAAACCCACTTGCTTACTCAGTAAAAGCAAAAGTAGTAGATAAAGAACACATCGAACTTGTTGGCAAGAAAATAAAAATCACACCATACATTTATGAAGCAATCAAAGATCATAAAGAACTTTTGGTAAGAATTAACCAAAAAGCTATAAAAGAAGGCAAAGATTTCAAATTAGACTTCGTGAATAAAGAAAAAGCAGTCGATAGATGGATTTTCACACTTAAACACGAAGATGAATACGTTTATTACAGCCAAAAAGAATACATTGATGGCACCGATTTTGAGTTCAATTTAAGACTTAGTTGCTTAAGTTTCTACTCAAAAGATGGTGAACTTTTACTTGATGAATTCAATCCATATTCAGAAGTAGAAGGAGCACTTGATCCTGTTAAACGTGAACTCCCAACACTTAATTCAAACCTTTTAGAGGCAGAAGCTTTTGAAAGAATTAAGGCTGAAAATTACCTTGATAAAGATGGCAAAAAGATCAAAGTAAAGATTAAAAATTATAAGGTTTTTAACTACAAAATCTTTGATAAAATTGTAGAACCTTCACTCAATCATTTAATCAAAATTTATTCACTTTTAGGCAAGAAATTTGCCCTACATCACATCAAGTTTGTAGTTGATGCAAATGATGTAAAATTAGCAGAAAAAGGGCAGTTCTGCGGCGTTATTTCTAAAATAATGGACTTTTTCGATGAAAAATACTACTACGTAAATGCTAATGGAAACGAGATTTTAATCAACGCCCAAGGCACCGATTTTAAAGAAAACGACACTATCAATTTTGATATTGAAACTGATGCAATTGGTGTCATCGATACAGACTTTGGAGTAAGGATCTTATAATGTCAAAAATCACAATTAAAGACATAGCTAAAGAGTGTGGCGTTTCAATTACAGCTGTCAGTTTTGTCTTAAATGGTAAGGTTGATTCAGTATCAAAAGAGACGGCTGAAAGGATTTTAAATGTCTGTAAAAAGCACTCATATCATCCAAATTATTTTGCTTCAGCTTTAAAGAGCAAAGCTACAAAATTTATAGGCATCTTAATTCCTGATTTAGAGAACGGCTACTACGCAAGAATCTTAAAATCACTCGAAAATATCTTTGATGAAAAGGGATATTCGCTTTTAATTGAGTCATCTGGCTATGATTTTGACAAATTTTTATCAAACATTGACCAATTAGTATCAAAAAGTCCTGAATATTGTATCGTAATTCCACCATCAAACTTCCAAGAATCAAATCCAAAAGAACTTGCTAAATTAAAAGAGTTAATCAATGTTCCTTTTGTGATTTTCGATAGAAAAATTGACTATTGTGAATGCCCACTTATCGTTAATGATGATGAAAAAGGCGGCTATATTGCAACCGAATATCTCATTAATAAAGGCCATAAAAAGATCTATTGTATCACTGGTCCTAGAGGCATTTCATCATCAGAAGATCGTTATAAAGGATACTGCGATGCCCTTAAAAATCATGGTATAGAATTAGACAAAAATTTAGTTTTCGAAGGCAACTATCAATATGAAAATGCACTTGAAATTGCACGAAAAATTATAAAAAAAGGCGAGTTCTGCAGCGTTTTTGCCTTTAATGACCTCATGGCATACGCATTTTATAAGACCGCACACGAGTTAGGAATGCAAATTGGAAAAGAGATTTCTATCGTCGGTTTTGATGACAACTCGTTCTCAAATTTAATCACTCCAGGACTAACAACTGTTAGACAAAATATAGAAAAGCTTTGTGAAGCTGTCGTTGATCAACTCTTCTTAAAAGAAGAATTTTTGAAGACAATCACAATCGAACCAACACTTATAGAAAGAGGAAGTGTCAATGATACCACTATTAAAGAATAAGAGGGTTAATGCTTATCAAAAGTCTCTTTCTGAAATCTCTCCTCTAGCTGCTCGCCACAAGAAAAAGAGACTCACAAAGAGTAATTTGGAATTATCATCAATGGTTTCAATTGGTGTAGTTTTCATTGCAATCTTTGCATACTTACCAATGTTTGGTTTAATTTTAGCTTTTAAGAGTGGCGATGGATATTTAAATATCATGGATGCAATTTTCTCAAGTGAATTTGCAGGATTTGACAACTTTATGGCCTTCTTTGAAGACCCAGACTTCAAAAATGTCATTCTGAACACACTTGGCCTAAATATTTTGCAACTTTGCATCAACTTCCCAATGCCAATTCTCTTTGCAATTCTATTAAGTGAATTGCCATGGAAGAAAATCAGAAAAACTGTTCAAGTTATCACATATTTCCCATATTTCTTATCCTGGATCGTTTATGGTGGCATTATTCTTGCTCTCATCAACTCAGATGGTATTATCAATGTCATCTTATTGAATATGGGACTCGTAAATGAGCCAATTAACTTTGGTGAAGCTCAATATTTCTGGGCAACAATCATTATTACCTCTTTATTAAAAGGTATGGGATGGGGTTCCATCATCTACGTTGCAGCAATTGCTGGAATTGATCCTCAACTTTATGAAGCAGCAGATATGGATGGCGCAACAAGATGGCATAGAATTATGCACATCACAATTCCATCAATTGCACCAACAATTATTTTATTCTTCATTCTTTCGGTTTCTGGAATTTTAAATAATGGTTTTGACCACATTTGGACATTCCAAAACCAAATCAACCTTGCTCGAAGTGAAGTTTTAGATACCTTCATTTATAAATATGGTGTCGTTAACCTTCAATATTCATATACAACCGCAGCTGGTTTCTTTAAATCGGTGGTTGCCATCGTTTTACTTGGTGTTGGTAATTTTGTAGCTAAAAAAACTACAGGAAACGGAGTTTTCTAGTATGGTTTTGAAGAAAGTTTACAAAAAGAAGCAATTAATGATTGGAAGTAGTGGCCGTAAACAAAGAAAACACATTTTCGATTGGATTAACGGGATCGTTCTTGTCACTTTTGCTTTGATGAGTGTTTATCCTCTTATTTATGTTCTTGCAGGTTCCTTCAATGAAGGTGCAGATTACATCAATGGAGGTATTTGGTTATTCCCAAGAGTTTTCTCAACTGAAAACTACCAAGTTGTTTTAAACGATGAAAGACTTTGGAAATCGTATGGAATAACGATTTTAAGAACGGTTGTTGGCACAGTTACTGCACTTTTATACACAGCAATTGTTGCTTACGCCATGAGTCGACCATCCTTAATTGGGAAATCTATCATTTATAGATTCTTCATTTTCACAATGTTCTTTGGTGGCGGACTTATTCCTTATTTCTGGGTCATCAATTTACTTGGATTATTTGATACATTCTTTGTTTATATCATCCCTGCACTGTTCTCGGTTTATAACATGCTGGTTTTCGTCAATTTCTTTAAGACAATTCCTGAAGAAATCCATGAATCAGCCGTTATGGACGGGGCAAGTGAATTCAAAATTTTATTTAGAATCATCCTTCCACTTTCTGGACCAGTCGTTTCGACAGTTGCCTTATGGATCGCAGTTGGTCACTGGAATTCATTCTTTGATACGATGATTTATACTTCAAACGAAAATTTATGGACCCTTCAATATTACTTAATGAAGGTCATCAACGAATCATCAATGCCTGCAGCTGGCGTTTCTTTACCTTACGAGTTACTCCAAAAAGTTGCTCCAGAAACAGTCTCACTTGCCGCAATTGTTGTTTCGGTCATTCCAATTTTCATTTTATATCCATTAATTTTAAAAACCCTTACCAAGGGTGTTGTTATAGGTAGTCTTAAAGGCTAGGAGGAGAATTTTATGAAGACTAGTGTTAAACGTTTAGTATTATTCTTAACATTACCAGTGATGCTCACAAGTTGTTTCAATAAAGGAAATAACGGCGGAGGCGGCGGAAATTGGGGAGAAGATGATGAAGGAAAAGTTGATCTTCCAGATTTCCCAAAAACTCCAGGCGATAAAGACTCATGGGAATATTTAAAAGGAGATGATGGCAAAGTCGAAGAATGGGACCTTGAATGGTACGTTAATGACTCAACTTTTGCTTGGAACTCATATGGAAGCGATAGAGTCAGCGAAGTTTTAAAAGAAAAAACTGGTGTAAAAATCAAATTCACTGTCCCAGTTACTGACGATGGTCAAAAACTTTCAACCTTAATTTCAGGCAACAAACTTCCAGACATGATTTCAGTTCAATGCTGGTATCCTCAATGCTCCCAACTTGCTAGCCAAGGATATTTATATAGCTTAGATGACCTCATTGAAGAATGGGCACCATCATTTAAAGCTAAAGAACAAAAAGACATTTGGGCCTACTTTACCGAAGGTAATGGCAAATGTTATGGCGTTCCAAATTTTGCTTATTCAACTCAATACGTCAATGACACCGACAAAATGGAACCAAATGGCTGCTTAATGGTCAGAGAAGATTGGTACCAAGAAGCTCTTGCTGAAGGTTATGACATGACAAATGCAAGTTCATTCATCTCAGGTTGCCAATATATTGCAACAAGACATAGCGATGCAATTCCATTCCAACTCGATGCATTCACATCTGAAGGAAATGAATCAATTGACTGGTTATCACAATATTTCTGTGCACCATTTGAAGATGAAAATGGCAACTATTTAGACACAAAAACTACTGCAAGATATCAAGAAATGCTCGAATTCTTAAATAATTGCCATAAAGCAGGCATTATTAAGTCACAAAACTACTCCGATAAAGCCGCTGCAATTAGAACCAACATTTCTAGAGGCAAATGTTTTGTCACCGCAGTCACTCCACAAGATTATCAATCAGCATTCTTAAATGCCTATGGTTCAAATGTTAAATATGTACCTTTAATTTTAAGAAACAAAGACAACCAAGCTCCTGTTTTACAAGACATTTCAGGTAACGGCTATCTCTTAACAATGATTACCAAAAACTGCAAAAGACCTGATAAAGCAATCAAACTTCTTGAATATTTATATAGTGAAGAAGGACAAAGACTTGTTGCCTTTGGTGTTGAAGGCGAATCTTATGTTTGGGATGATGAAGCACACACATCACTTTCTTGGACACAAAGATACGTTGACGGAGTCAACGGCAACGCCGAAGATCAAGCTTGGATTAACACACTTGGTTTATTCAATATGACGCTTTTGATGAATCTTGCTTACATTAACAAATATAAACCATTAAATGGAAGAAGAGACACCGACATCTATATCGACAACATGAAACGTCCTCTTACTCCATATTCATACAATTTCAAACCTACATTCTTAAAACACGATACTTCAAAATCAAATTATTTTCAAATCACAACAAACTACAACAAAATCAAAACAAAATGGGCTGAAGCTTTAGTTGAAATTATCAGATCAAATGATTGGAAATCAACTTATGATAGTGCAATTGCTTACGCAAAACGTCAAAAATTAGATGAAGTTACAGCATTCTATGCAGAAAGCTATCAAGCAACTAAGGCATTACTTGGTGTTGAATATGGCTATCCACAACATAAAGCTGATTATCAAGAACCAGAATGGAAAGGTCCAAACGGAGACTTCTCATATTGGAGAAGCGCAGTTCACCGCTTTTAAGGATTAAATATGGCAGAAAAACTTAAAAAAGTTATTTTAGACACTGATATTGGCGACGATATTGATGACTCATTTGCCTTGTTGCTTCTTTTAGAGAGCAAAAAGTTTGATGTTTTAGGCATCACAACGGTTTTCCGCAATGCGGAAAAGCGCGCGTTAATGGCAAAACATATCATCAATGCACTTGGATACGACACCAAAGTTTATGCTGGCATTGATGAGCCTATGAAAGTATCAGTTGATAAACTTATTGTTCCTGAAATCAAAGCTAGAGAAAAGTTAGATGAAAAAGGAAAATACCTCATACCACAACGGGATGAAGCAATGAGAAACAACATCATTGAAAAAGAAAATGCTGTTGATTTTATCATTGAACAAATCCACAAATATCCAAATGAAGTTACTTTAATTCCAATCGGACCAATGACCAATATTGCCTCAGCAATTTTAAAAGATCCAACCATTATTCCTTTAATTAAAGAGATTAGATTTATGGGTGGTGGTCTTGATTTAAATTTTGTTGAATGGAACATTTATTGTGATCCAGATGCAGCAAAAATTGTTCTTGCAAGTTGCGTCAAAAAGATTACTGCAATCACATTTAATGTCACAAGCCAAACTCCATTATCTGATGATTTAATGGAAAAACTCCGCAAAAGTGAGGTAAAACCATTAAAAATCATTTACGATGCAATGATGAAATGGTTTGAGCATTATAAATATGCAGTCCCAGTTATGCATGACCCACTTTGTGTTGCTTCGCTTTTAGATGAAAGCATCATCGGAACTAAGTTATTAAAGATGGACGTTGATTTATCTCGCGACGGATACACGTACATCAATGATAAATGCAACAATAATATCAATGTTGCGCTCTCTGTAAACAGAGATGATTTTTTCAATATTTTTAAGAAAACATTGAAGATTTAATTTATTTACAATTTTTGAAAGGAGAAATGAATGAAGAAAATTGCTAAATGCAGCCTATGTTTAGCTAGTATTGCATTCCTAACCTCCATTGCGCCATCAATTTCTAGAGGCGCAAGTGACGCATGGAAAGATGGCGACTTATATGGTGCTGCAAGAATCCATTGTACGACTGCAAGAAGTGCGGACATTGGAAACGTTACTGAGATTAACCTAAATGGTGGTGCTCTTACCGGAACTGGTATTTATTTCAGAATCAGAAATAATACTGGAATTGACACACCATTGACAATTAAACTCAATTCAACAAATGGTGTTGGAATTGCCGCAAAGACTAATGTAAAGCAAACATATTACAAT
>Ga0256405_10011023_pt1 | contig 11688 bp, 12 predicted proteins | sample RumenRJG_02DNA_FD_189096 | JGI IMG/M metagenome (GOLD analysis project Ga0256405, IMG submission 189096) | Bovine rumen microbial communities from Lethbridge, Alberta, Canada - RJG_02 | ecosystem: Host-associated > Mammals > Digestive system > Stomach > Rumen | place: Canada: Alberta...
CTCTCAATGATGTAATTGCTTCCCTCACGCCGTATTGTCAGGTTGTCAACATATGACCCGGCGGCCTGTCTTTGGTTTCCAGTCCAACCACGCCGCAAGGTCCCGCCTTTTTTACCTGATTCTTTCGGATATTGCCCCACTGGTGTTCTTTTGATAACCATGCGTAGCAACCTCGCCGCAAGTTCTTTCGTACAATCTTCAAGAAAAGCATCCACTTCATTCTGATTCAGCTTTTCAAGTTTCTGCTGAAAATCTTTCAGGGCTTGTGGGTCAAATTTTCCCATTTTTGCCATTATGTCCACTCTCCAAACAATTCAAGAATAATCTGCTGGTGTGTAGCATAGACAGCCGGAACACCACTGTATGTGTAATCAGTGGTCACACCTTCCTGTGTTACCGTGATTTTTGATCCCGGTCTAATGGTCACGTCAGGTGATATAATCAGTTCCGTGGTCTGTTCGACTGCTGCCGCCGATTCTGATTGTGCCGCACTGGTTACGGTCTTGAATACAAGATGACAGGGCTGATTCTCTAAAACAACTACATCCTGAAAACTTGTGATCTTGGTGTTTGGGTCTGTCACTTTCTTATGTTCCGTGACCGTGCAAACACCGTCATAATGATATTTTTCAATAACTTTCCGTGCGGCTTTCCTTGCCTTTTCAACTGCCGTCATATTACCACCTTATCCTTCTGAATGAATTGAACTCTGAACGCCCATAGTTCAGCAGATAGTCTATAAATGACACAAGCCTTTGTTCATCAGACTGTGTTCCGTCACCGACTGCAAAAACTGTTGTTGTGTCACCTGTGTTGATCTGCTTGACTGCAACATCCAAATCCAAACTTTCAAGGTCATCCGGGGCAAAGGTCTTTTTAGCGTTCAGGAACTCACCACACGCCATATCAATAGCAATGTGTTCAAGCCCTTCGGGTACATCTTGCCAGTTGATTTCATTTTTCACCGTGCTTCGTACCTTTTCCACGCAAAAAGTCAAGGCCGCAATATCGTCAGCCTTGACTTCATAACCTAATGACAGTAGCCTTGCCCTTACTGCATCCACGTCATACATATACGATCACCTGACCTTTTCCCATTATCCCCTTGACTTGATCCTTGCAATGGGGATTGCCTTGTGGTTGATGTAACTGCGGTTTGCTGCCACACTCTCACCGGAATGTACAAGTGACCAATTTGCACCGTTCTTCAACTCTGCATCTGTCGGTGAAAGGCTTGCCTGTGAAGATTTCTCATAGGAAATGCCAAAAGGTGCAAAAACCTTTCTCTGACGTGTATAAAGAAGGTCAACACCACCGTCAGTTTTTGCATCACGATCCATTTCATACGGCACTTTCGCACCAATATCCTCATAGCTGATTGAACCGTTACCAAGAACATATGTGGTGTACTCTGTGAAGTCATCCACAAACACAACATAGTCACCTTCTGCCGGGGCTGTATAAGATTCTGCAACCGGGGTCACATCCTCTAACTTGATCTCATTGGCAGCCGGGGTTGCAGTATTGGCAACAATCTTCTTTGCCCCTTCTGCACTGGAAGTTGCCTTGATATAGAATCCTTCCTGCTGAACTGCGGGCATATCGTCATCAACAACAACCAACTTCCCATTCCATGTGTACAGGTCAAGGTCACGCTGAATGCCGTCCTTGTCCGTGTATTTCAGGTGTGCGACAAGGTTCAGGTTTTCAAGGTTGGTGGAAACATCACTGTGCATGAATACAAGTGTGAACTTCTTCTTGTTTGCCCCGCAAGCCTTGTTTGTGGCACTGTTCAGCGTGGTTGCTGACATATTGCCGTCAACCTGTTCCGTAATGTCATAGGTGTGGTTGTTGACAAATTCAAGGTTCTTTGCCCCAGTCATGCTGAAAATACCGTCAAGGACCGCAAGAATGGTGTTCTGATCGACTTCATCCCAGTATTCCCCTACCTGATTAGCGATATTCTGCATGAAATCAACGCCGCCTGTAATGTCATAGGAAAAATCCTTTTCTTTCCAAGCCTTTGCACGTCCAACAACTACAACGCCCTGTTCAAAGGTCTTGGTACTGGTTGCGGTAATGTCAGTTTCACCGTCATAGTTGACCGCCTGACCGTCAAGCAAGCCACGCATAGCGATCCTTGCGTAACTTGTACCGTTCTGACTGGTTAGCACATCCCTAATGTCAGGATTGCTTGCCAATGCCCTTGACTTCTTGATCTCGTTCATGTGAAGGTTTGGCAAACGCCCAACCATATACTTGAACGCTTCTGCATTGAAACTCTTTGAATCAAACTTCGTGTTCGGCATATTTATTCACCTTCCTTTTCTGATTTTGCCGTGATCACTCTAATGTTGCATCAGGATTTGCTTCAAGGTAGGCACAAAGTTCATCATAGTTCATCTTGCTTGTGTCAACCCCCGCACCCGGCTTGTTTTCAGCGGGTGTTCCCGGCTGAAATCCCTTGAATGTCTGCTGCCCCTGACCCTGATTCTGTTCAGGAACTTCAAAAAGGAACTTGGTATCATCAGCAGCAGTCAGTTTGTCGATTTGCTCCTGTAACCCCTTGACGTTCCCTTCCTTGTCAAGTTTTGCATCTTCAAGGTCAAGCAATGCCTTGACCGCCTTGACGTTCTTTGCATTTGCCCCAGCAAGTGCCTTTTCAACTGCAAAATCCACTTTCAGGCGTGTCATTTCAGATTCATGGGCTTCTTTCGCCGTTGCGTTTTCTGCCTGTAAATCTGCGATCTGCTTTGTCAGGGCTTCATTATCGCCCGCCGTTGCTTTCAGGTTTTCAAGCTGCTTGTCACGTTCCTTGACCTGACCTTTCAGTGAATCAACCTCTTTCTGAACATTCTGCGTTTCTGCTTCTGCCGTCTTTTTGGCATTCTCTATGTCAGCACCGTTGATCTTGATTACCTCGTCAACCTGTTCCTTGTTCAGTCCTAATGCTTCAAGTTCTGATCTTTTCATTGTTCTGTTACCTCACTTTCTCAAATACGTTTTTATACGGGGTCACTCCCATATGACAATAGTGGTTGTGTCGGTTTTACGCCTTGCCACACCCGGCAAATACTATTTCACCCATAGTTGGAAGATATTTGGATCACCGTTCCTTTCTTATGTGCTGTTGCCCGGTTTCATCCTGTTTCACCCCTTTCTTTGTAATAGTGACCGCCGCCTGACTGATACCGATACATCTTTTGTGCGGCCCTTCCAGTTCTTTCCTGATATATGCCAGTTCATCTTTAATGCCTGATAAATCCTTTTCGATTTTTTCAAGCACCCTGACACCCTTTTCAAGTATGCGTTCCATCAAATCACCCTTTCAAATATACTCACTAAAAAAGCACCGTCTTATATGACAGTGCCTTTTCAGTAAATCACATCTTTTTCACCGGGGATTTCTTCAATATCCCCTTCCACAACCGCCTGAACCTTTTCGTCAAAAAAATAATGCTCCAACACATTCAAGGCGTTTATCATACTTTCCTGTGGTGGGTGGTAGGTCCCGCCGACTGCATGACATTTGTTCAGTTCATACCTGAACCGTTGTTCAAACTGTTCATCTTCTTCACCGTTGAAGTCAATGACCAATCCTTCCCCGGTATCAGAACATTCAACCTCACATTCATAGCCGTTGACTTTGCCTGTTGCTTTGATTTTTGCCATCTGATCACCACCTTTACAACAATGACAGTATTCCATAAATCCATGCTTCCATATCAGGATCAGTTGCCAGTTTCAAAGGGTCTGTATATGCGTATTCAAATCCCATTGACACAAGTTCATAAGCCGTGCCGTTGTAATCTTTCCCCATGTATGGGGAAATAAAATCATCTTTCCTTGACTTTTCATCACGTCCATAGCCACGCCCAAGCCATTGAAGGGCTTCACCTTTGGTTCTGCGATCATAAAACAGTTTTTCCATTTCCTTGATTGCCGGGACCGCCCTTTCAAACCTGTGTCCTAACTCATGGATTGCCGTTTCAATCGAACTTTCATCAGTCCACCCGGATATTGCAATAATTTTTCGCCATTCACTATAATAGCCCCGGTCAACTTTCTTTGGTGTCAGATTGCCCTTGTCAATGGACTTCTGCACCCATTCAGTAGGATAATGGGAATATGCTGTTTCAATATACTTCCTGACAGGTGATCTTGAATTGTTCAGGTGTGCTTTGACAGGAAGATTACCACTTCCCATGTTCCTGATTTCTGCAAGTTTGGCTTTCAGCCATGCCATGTTATCAGCCTGTTTACCGTTATATGTCTTGTTTGCTTCAAACCAATTATCATATGCCTTGGTATATTCAGGATCAGCCTTGATCTGAACAATCCTGTCCGTCAACCTCTTGTATTCTTCTTCAACCTTAACAATGGTATCATACCCGATTTCTTCCGGGGTCTTGAACCCACGCCTTGCATAACTCAATTCCTTTCGTTTAGCGTCAAGTTCGTCCAACTCTTTCTGATACTTGTCAAGCCCGTCCTTTGCCCGGTCAACTTCCTGTTTCAGCGGTTCCTTGAATGCCGCAAAGTCAGCTGCAAGTGCCTTTCCCGCTTCCATCAGGTGTTTTTCTTCCACCTTGCCGCCATTCGCTGAAATATCGTCCTTGACTTTCTGAACCTTTTCTTTGAAAGTCTTTGGTTTATCTTTCATTGTATCATCAGGCGTGATTTCTTTCAATCCTGACTTGTCACCGTCAACAAAGGACTTCTGCCATTCTTTATATGTCATAGTTGACGGTACATAATAGGTCTTGCCATCTTCACCCCTTGCGGCACGTTCACCAATCAGGTCAAATTCATCATCAAACGCCGGAACAGTAGTTGAACGGCAATAAACATGAAAAGGCGGGGCAGTTGCTCCAACTTCCCATTCTGACATTTTGAACTTTTTGCCGTCCATATCCTGACAGATTTCAGACGTGTGGGAATCAAGGGTTGCGACAATCTCATACAGTTCAACCCCAAGTTCACCAAAGGAATCATGCTGTGCCGTTTCGCTGAAAAATGCCTGTTCCGTCATCACAAGCCGCCCGGCATTGTTCTTTGACGTGTTCATTTTCCGGGCAATCGTGTCAATCGTTTTCTGCGGGTCCTGACCAAGAACGACCCCTTGTGTCAGGGTGGTGTTCAGTTCGTTCACCAACTTCTGCTTGTTATCCCACACCCTTGAAGAAAAGTTCTTCCCATCAGCCGCCCAAGGTTTGTTGATGATCTTCGCAATCTGCTTTTCGTCCAGTGTTCCAAAATCCCAACCGACCCCAAAACCTTTCTGAACTTCAAAAGCCGTTCTGTAAAAGCCGTCTTTGTAGATCGCCCTCATGGTTTGGTCAATGCCGTCAAGTTGGTTTCCAAACAACGCTTCAATGGACTGCTGCATCTGCAACCGTAGGGATTCAAGCCTATTGATGTGATACCGGGATGACGCATTTTCCAGTTGCTTCACCCATTGGCCGCTGACCGCATTTTCTTGACCGTACCTAATATATTCCTGAACATCCCATTTCAATTCAGCCAGTTCCTTTTTCGTCAACAGGCGTTTGGCTTCCGTCAGGGTGATCCCATTGTTGTCAGCAAACCGACCGTACCACGCTTCAATCTGACCTTCAATCTGCCTTTGTGCCTTGCGGTAAAGGTTTTCAATGTCTGCGTAGCACTTCACGCCCTGACCGTATTCAATCTGTTCAATCTGACTGAACCTTTTCGCCCAGTAATCACGGTTTTTCGTTGCCATTCAGACCACCGCCTTTGTCATCATCCGGGAAACTGCCCTGACCCGGCTGCATGAATGGGTTGTATTGCTTTTCAAGTTCTTCCTGTTCTTTCTTCTTCTGTTCTTCCAATCTGTCAAGTTCTTCCTGAACGTCATCAACCCAAGGGTGCATTGACAGGATCGTTTCAAGTGACAGGATTTCCATTGACTTCTGACAGTTCTCAATGGTTTCGGATTCATTGACAAGCACATCCCGGTTGAAGATGATTTCCACTTCTTCATTCTCAAAATCGCCTTTGCCTGTGTTCGCCAAGTGTGCATTGACGAACCAAAGAATATCATCAAAGGCCGCCTGAAATTCCGTTTCCGTATCGTCTGCATCATTGTCAATGTCAGAATACATTGACTGGATGTTCATTTGGTTGGGGTTGCCGGATAACCTGTCATCCTTCGCATCATACCCCATGCCGTTTTCAATCAGGGCTTTCTTGAATATCTCCACAATGACCTTGTAGTTTTCTGCATTGACCGTGATTTCAAGCGTTTCAACCCCGCCCTTTGCAGAATCGTCATTCCTGACCTTGACCGCCCCATAGGTTGCAAGGTTCTTCCTGAACTCCCCAAGGTTCGTACCGTCATAGTTTTTCAATACAAGAATCGTGTTCCTTGCGTCCTCTTGCATATTGTTTTCAAAATCGGACAACATCACGTTGATACCGTCCTGTAATGACTTGACCCTTTTCAGCAAAGGGATTTCATCACTATTGCATTTGACCGGGATCAGCGGGACCCTTGACCAATTAAAGCCTGTGACCTTCCCCTGACCGTCAACCATTGTGACGTGTGGAACGTCTGCCTGTTCACCGTTCACTATGTCAGGAATCAACGAACCGTGATCATAGATGAACTTGTGAACGCCATCAAGATCGTACACTTCCACCTTCTTAATCAGTTCCGGCGTAGTTCCCTGATAACCAATCACAATGTACATCCTGATAAAGAAGTCAAGCGTGGTGTGTTCAGAATCTTTCCAAAAAGGCAGCACTTCATAAGCCGGGAACATACGAAAAGCAAATTCCCCATCTTCTTTGTAGTACGGATATAACCAAGCAATCCCGCCGTTATATGCCGCCTTGCCACACACTTTCAATGTACGCTGAAAACGCCTGTTGAACACCTTCTGCAACAGTTCAACATACTGTTCATTGTCACCGTGGACCGCAACAGGCTGACCCAACAGGTAATTGGTCTTTTGGTTCACAAGTTTGGCGTACTGGTTATCAATGATGTGGTTGTTCGGCAAATTTTCCACTACTTCCAGTTTGCCGTCATCCCCTATCATTGTACGCTTGCGGGTCAGTATGTCGTGATCGCCGCCATAATACAGGAATCCCTTGATCTGCATTATCCTTTTGGGTGAACCTTCCCACTTTTGGATTTCCTTTTCAAGAAATTCCCTGTCAGTCATCCTTGAATGAACGCCCTGCAATATAAAGTTGCTGACCCTCATGGTCAGATTGTCTAACAAGTTTGAGAACATTGGTCTGTTTCACCCCTTTTCATTGCACAATATCACAAAAGCCCCATGAAACAGGCGTTTCCGGGGCTATGTGTTACTAATTTGTTACTTTTAATCAAAACTGTATGTGTCACCACGGCTGTCATCTTCCAAGGCATACCGCATTGCATCCATAAGGTGGTTGAAGTCATCAACAGGCTTGTTTATCTTTCTCCCGGTCTTGGGGTCAACATCCCATTGGTAGTTGCCTATCTCCGTCAGGAAGTTCACACACCTTGGGTGGATGATGATGTGGTAATCCTGAATGAAGTCAATGCCGTTCAGTATGCTGTCCTTACCCTTTCGGGCTTTCCTGATATGCGACAACCCAAGGACCCGCAACCTGTCAATGCTTTTCGGTTCAGCAGAATCAGCCGTGATCTTTTCCTTTGCGTAGCCCATCCGTGTGACTTCTGCCGCAATCGCTTCATTGCTCATGCCCGGCTTGTACATTTCATCAAACACCCACATTGTCCTTGTGGCGTGGTCAACCATTCCACAATACAATGCACTTGGGTCATTCGTGTAACCAAAGTCAAGACCGAACTTTGAAGAAACGCCTGTGACGGCACGAACGTCATCAATACTGAATAGTTTTTCTTCCCAGTTCTCATAAACAAGACCGTCAACAATGCCCCAGTCACCAAGACCCGCCACCTTGTAACGTCTTGGATTCTGTTTCTTCATGGTTTCAAACACCTTGCGGTCCGCCGCATCCAACCATTCATTGCACAAGTAGTTGGTGGTCATTGCAAGTGTTTCATCATCCGGCTTGTCAAAAAACCTTTTCTTGATCCAGTGGTGTTCATTCCAAGGGTTCAAGGTCAAAGTAATCTGCTTGAATAGTCCTGAACTGTCGGGGATTGCACCACGGATTGATTCATCAAGCATATTGAAATCATCTTCTGAACCAATCTCGTATGCTTCTTCAATCCACATCCAACACAAGTAACCGTGTTCGACCGTGATTGACGTTACTTTCAGGGGATCGTCAAGCCCCCTGAAATAAATCTTCTGACCTGTCGGCTTGTAGGTCATTTCAAGGGGTGATTCTTTCACATCCCAGTGTGCATCAACCCCCAACCTGTGAATAGCCCATTTCAATTCAGTAAAACATGAATCTTTCAGGGTTCGGAAAGTCTTTCTGACTACAAGGGAATTTGCATCAGGGTACTTCATCATGTTAGTAATGAACCATAAAGCCGTTGTCTTGGATTTCTTGGAAGCACGGCTTCCTTTCACAACCCTGTATCTTCTCCGGTAACGCCAAAAAGTGCCGTAACCCTTGCCGACAACATCAGGCAGCCTTACACTCAATCTGCCTGAACTGTTTTTGTATCGTTCCGGGTAGATCATGCGTTTCTGATAATCAAAAACGTACTGTGAACTAATCTTCAAGTGCATCTTCCCCGGAAATGACAACAGGCAATGAAACATTCACATCCAGTTTGTCATTCCACATACCCAAGTGCTTACCAAGCAATTCAAGGGCTTTTAACTTTGAACCAATCTTGACTTCCCTTTCAACACTTGACCCGGTATCTGTGTCCGAACTCTTGTACTTGATTGATTCAATACAGGCAAGGTCATCATCCGTTGCATCACTCCTGATCTGTCCTTCTTCGTCAACAACGTCCGTCATCTTGACAAAACCTATCCGGGCAAGTTCAAGAATAACCCTGTCCTGATTGATCCCGGTTCGTTTGCTCCGTTCTGCCATTGCCTGACTGACTGCTTGTTGAACCTTAACATTTGACAACATCCGTGACCCTTGCTGTTCTGCTGTTTTCGCTGAATAACCCGCCCGGATAGCGGCCTGTGTGGCGTTCAGGTCAATCAGGTATTCGTCAACGAACGCCTGTTGTTTCGCCGTCAATTTTACTTCATTCTTCACAAAAACCGCCCCCTTTCCATCAGATTACAAAAGAAAAACCCTCAAAACCATTCGTTTCAAGGGTGTTTTTCATCAAATTTTGAATTTTCACTATACACAATATCACATTTGCAAAATAGGTTTCAATGGGAATCGTATTGGTTTTTATTGGATTTCATAGGTAATTTTAAATTCTTGTAATGCGTAGCCGTGTATTTCAATCACATACTGGTATGATAACATCATTTCAACGGCTATGGTTTCAAAAGATTTGTATTCTACATATCGCCTGAAAAGCACCTCAATGTATTTGGACTTGGAAAGTCCTTGAATCTGATTGATGATCCTATGCTTTTTATCAACAAACTGGTCAATCTCTCTGTTGATTTCATCCTGTAATTCACATATTTTTTCGATTGTCTTAACAAAAGGTGCATCACCGTCAGGACTTGTCTGCACTCTGTCTTTGGAATAATCAAACGAACCTATACTTGTACTCATAGTTTTAAGATTATCAAGTTCTTTAATCTTCTGATCAATGACTGTATCTAATTTTTTAAGATTCTGCAAATATTCTTTCGCATTCATATTTTATCAACCGCCTTTCTGCATCCGTTACGGTTCTGTTACACATCAGAACATCAAACCGTAACAACTCTAAAGCCTTGAAAATAAAGGCTTTCGGTGTTTTGGTTACGGTAGTTACGGTTGAAACGCTTATTCTCTTATATTTTTATTTTTTATAATCTTAATATTATATTTTTTTTATTCTTATAAAGTTTTAATAAAGAATTTCTCTCGAACCGTAACCAACCGTAACCACCCCAATATATAAAGGTTTTAACCGTAACCTATAAACCGTAACTAACCGTAACCAACCACTACTACCTAACATGAACCACCGTCTGCACCGTGAAATGCTCCAACAGGATATTTCCAAACATCCACAATCACATCATCTTTTTTGAAGTCACCTGTTAAGATTGAATGAAGTGCTTGCTTGTCTGTCCTGACAACACAACTTTCAGCACCTTCAATGAACTGGTCAAGATTCTTTTTGTTATCCAAGGTAAACCCAAGCACTTCTTCATCATGCCGTAGTTGTGCAAAATCATCAGGAAATAGTTCAGCAAATCCTTTGAAAAGTCTTGGGGTTGAAAAGATACACATTGCACAACTGCACCTATTCCAACCAATCCGATAACAGGGGTGTGGGTTTACTTTATGCCTTTTCAATAATTCCCACACATCTTTTTCCGTGTAATCTATGCAGCAACGCCATTGATGAACAATTCTGTGTGATCTCTTTTCTGCATTGGTTCTGTGGATTTCCATTTCATTATACTTTGCCCTTCCCGCTGATTCTCCACGCCGTTCACCTGATATGATTAGAATTTTCTTGTTTTCCTTAGTTTCTTCAAGATTAGCCGTCACACTATCCTGAACCGCTGCTTTCAAATTTCCACTGCACCATCTTCCTTGATGGGTCCCGCCTTTTGCCGGGAACTTGTGTCTTTTACCCCCAAGGGCTTCTAATTCACCAAGCCTGTCAAGATTACTGACAACACTATCTGCAACACATATTTTCAAGTATGCTGAACACCAACGTCTTGAAAGATCAGGGGATTTTGCCGGGAATTTCATTCTGTACCCATATTTTTTCAAAAGTTCTTCCATTTCTTCCGTTGCCTGTTCTTTCAATTCTTTGCATTTCAGATAATTGCTTGAAAGTCTGCATTGCTTCACTTCTCCTGTGTCCGGATCAATCCATTCAATAGGTTCACTTGCACCTATTCTGTATAATTCGCCAAAAAATCCATTCACCCGGTATGATACACGCAATGGAACACCAAAGGTATCTGCAACCGCCTGAACATAATTCTGTGTACATTTCCAATCCATTCGCCTTGATGGGTGGCCGCCGTCTATATCGTGATGCCATAGTTCCAGTTTTTCTTTAGGAACTCCCATTTCAAGCAATTTCAGGAAACACGCTGTTGAATCTTTACCACCTGAAAACAACACAACTATCAGATCATATTCTTCCAACGGCAGCAGTTCAGGAAGAAAAATCTTTTTGAAATGTTCTGAATCTGTTCTGCCTTTTATTCTTGGGGAAATCTTGACCCCTTTTCCATAAATCGGTACATCAGGAACACCAAGGGTAACAGGTGTGTCAATCGTACAGTCAACATCTTTTATCATACTATTTGTACTCCCTTCCTGATTTTATTTCCCTGACCTGAATCCGTGTGATAAGTTCAAACCCGCATGAACGGATGATGAACTTCAACACTTTTATCAGTTCAGCCGCTTTTCTGTCTAATTCATTCTCACATTTGACCACGCTTTTCATTCCGGCGTATGCCGTAGGGTCATAATATCCTGAACCATTCCTTTTCAAATCATTTATCTGCATTCTTTTCCCTTTCTTTTTCCAATCTTTTGATTGCCCGGTCAAGTGAAGCAATACACCCACACCTATAATACAGTGAACCGTGCATAATCCCATAACGCATATATTGAAGGTTGAAC
>Ga0256405_10011024_pt1 | contig 11687 bp, 18 predicted proteins | sample RumenRJG_02DNA_FD_189096 | JGI IMG/M metagenome (GOLD analysis project Ga0256405, IMG submission 189096) | Bovine rumen microbial communities from Lethbridge, Alberta, Canada - RJG_02 | ecosystem: Host-associated > Mammals > Digestive system > Stomach > Rumen | place: Canada: Alberta...
TGGTATTCAGGTACGGCACTCCAATGCCATTTGCAATGCCGATGAAGGCCGATCCAAGCAGGAGCCAGACAAGACTTCCGCCAATGGCCATGCATAGATAGCCTGCGGCAAATCCCAGCGGAGCGACATACTTCATCTGTGCCGCAAAGCGTTTCATCAGGGCGCCGAAAACCAGTCCCGCCATAAAAGCCACCACGTCCAGCCCGACCATCGTAAGCGTTACGCCCATCTCCGAAAGCATTCCCGAGGCCGTTAAGGCAAAGTTAGTAGGATAGATGAAGAAGAGAACCATCACCAGGAACATGCCCACCACGGACGGATGGAAGCGCTTAAGCAATGACAGAGATACTCTCCCACGCCCGGAGAGGCGCTCATTCGGCAGGAAAGCGGCCACCAGGATGACGGCGATGAGCCCCAGCAGATATACCAGGAAGGCATAGTTCCAGCTGATTCCGGCCAGCATCCCGGCCAGGAAGGTAGCGACCACGCCGCCCATCTGGTTCATGGCAGCCGACAGCCCCATCAGTCCCGCCTGCTCCTCCAGCGGGAAATAATATGCCAAGAGCCCGGTCGAGAGCGGCATGATCATCCCGACACTCACGCCCATCAGGGCACGGAGAACCAGCAACATCCAAATATTGTCCACAAAGAACGCTCCGGCACCGGAGAGCACGTATAGGGCAAGCCCTGTCAGCGCCAGCGTGCGCGTCTTCATCAAACGGCATAGCCAGGGAAATAACAGGTTAGTAAGGATGATAAACAATGCGGGAAGGCTGACAATCAGTTGAATAAGCAGCGGATTACGTCCCTCGAAATGGGCACTGATGACGCCCAGCGCCGGGGCGATGGCGGCACCCGCCATGACTGTGAGCAGACTGATGGAGAGAATGGTATACAGCAATCTCTTTTTCATAATAAACGGTTTAAAAATCGATGGAGATTGCAGCTCTACCAAGCTGCGAAAAGAGCCTTTTCGCGGCTGCAAAGGTAGCATTTTTTTTACAAAAGATTCACCCCGGCAATCCGTAACCGGACTGTAGGGGTGTAATCATTTCGATAAACATGGAATTTACCGAGTGTACACCTGGCTCTCCCTGGAAGGGCACTCCGTATGCCCAAAAGAGGGCATATCCGGAGCAATCAGATGATACTTGTCGGCCAGTTCGGGCATCAGGTCCCGGAACATGTGGCTTGCCGAAGGGAATCCGTGCAGCAGAAGGATGGTGGGATTCTCCGGATTCCCGGCTTCGCGGTAGAAGATTTTGCAGTTATTGACAGACAGATATTGATATTTCATTTTCAACTCTCGATTTATCAGTCACCAAGTTACGAAAAATATGCAGAGATGAAGACATGGTTCCCTATTTCCAGTGTTTCAACCGGGACAGGTGGGTGTCAAATAGTGCCCGACGCTCACTTTTCGATTGGTTCTCCGGATTCGGCATGTGATCGACCAGGAAGTCCAGCAGGGATTCCTTGCTTTCGTATGCGAACTGGCCATCGGCATAGCACCATTTGCAATAATCCTCATTGAGACTACCGTCCGCTTCACGGCTGATCATCGCGTCATCCGATAGCGGCATTCCGCAGCACTGACAGTAAAGCGTCCGGGGCGAGCCCAAAAGCGTATTGATTGATACTCCGAATTCTCGGGACAAGACCTTGAGCAACTCCGGATTGGGTTGCGTCATGCCGGTCTCCCAACGACTTACAGCCTGTCTGGTGACGCCGATGCGCTCGGCCAACTGTTCCTGTGTCAGGTGGTTCTTTTCGCGCAGATTCCGTAAAATGTCTTTTACTTCCATTGTCTTATCGTCTTAGTTGATGGAGCAAAGTTACGAAGTCTGAAAATACGTGTCAAGAAACAAGTTGTTGCTTTTTGCCGATGCTCTGACAATAAGAGGGAATGCACTGCTTTAAAAGAAGTTGTCTTTCCGATACAGCTTCACATCCCGCGCCATTCCGCTTTTAATCACTTTTTCAACAACTGTTTCTTCCAGCCGGAAGCCATTTTTCTCCAGCACGCGCACTGATGCCACATTCTCAGGGAACACCTGGCCGATAATCCTGTCAAGTGCCAATTCCTGAAATGCAATCCCGCAGATCTGTCTTACTGCCTCCGTACCAATCCCCTGCGCCCAGAACGGAGTCAGGATCATATAGCCAATCGATCCGACATTGCGCTGTTCATCAGAGTTCCTCTCCACGGAGATGCTGCCGACAAGTTCGCTGTCGGCCCAAATGGACCGCCAGATACCCTCCTTCCCATCATTCTCCACAACCATTCCGAGCCACCAATCGGCATCCACCTCAGTGTATGGATATGGCAGCCGGTCCGACAGGAAGGTCCTATCCACGGCGTTCACATCGACATCAGCGCCGGCTTGTCTGATGTGCTCCAGGTATGAAGGGTAAACGTCATCGGTATTCAGACTGATAAAATGGAATTTACTTGAGCGGATTCTTCATCGCTTTCGGCTTAGGAAGAGCCATAATCGTGACTTTGACGAGCGACATCATATACTCCCTATCATCTACATCGCTGATGTAGAAATAGTCCTTGGCACCATCGTATGGTGACCGGAGGATGACTTCCTTCAGTACTGCTCTTCCTGGCTCTGTTACCTTCACGTAGAAGTTATTGTCGCAGATGAGACCAAAGAGAACGCCATCGCAATAGACACAGTAATCTCCCATCATTTTCTTCACGGCAATCTCACCGGCGTCGGAGCACTGGTCGATGACATATTGAACGAAGTCAGGATTGCAAGCCATAAATCACGATTTGTCGAATTGATTCTTGCTAATACTTGATCATGAAATAATCCAGCAAGGCCTTGTAGTTGTCCTGCGCTGTAAGGCAGGTGTCCATAAAGTAACCGTTCACGTGTCCCCATTCCCGGAGACCGCGGTAATAGAAGAGTTTGAGTTCTTCGGTGATGATGAACGGTACGATACCGTTTGCCAGGCATTCCTTGAACATCAGGAGCCTTCCAACGCGCCCGTTCCCGTCTTGGAAGGGATGGATCGTCTCGAACTTCTGATGCAGGTCGATGATATCCTCCAGTGTCTTTACAGTCTTGGCATTATAGGAAGAGAGCAACGCTTTCATCCGGGCATGCACTTGCTCCGGAGGGCACGTGGCGTTCCCTCCCACCTCATTGGGCAGTTTCTTATAGTCACCCACATTGAACCAGGCTTTCCTGCTGTCGGATGTACATGTCTTCAGGATCCGGTGAATCTCCTTGATCAGCGGCTCGGTCAGTTTATCGCCGGCACGGTCGATGATGAGGTCGATGCACCGGAAATGGTTTGTCGTCTCGACAATGTCATCGACGTTGACGCTCTCGTCCGTAATGCCGATCGTGTTCGTCTCAAAAATGAAACGCGTTTGTTCGTGGGTCAGACGGCTGCCCTCGATGTGATTGGAGTTATAGGTGAGGTCGATCTGAGTGCGATGATAGATACCCCCGCTCACCTTTCCCTCCTTTTCTTCACGAAGTCGCTTCAGCAGGGGGCTCTCCATGGACTTCCCTTTCCTGGGAAGCGGAGCATCGGCCGGGATATTCCATGTCTTGCCGACGAGGATCGCCCTCTCCATCTTTCCCGTAGCGCACCAGTTTCTGATGGTTCGCTCGGAGATTCCATTTTGTTCGGCATACTGACTTACGGATAACATTTCCATGGCATCGGCAAATAAAGGGTTGAACCAGTTACAAATATAGTAAAATTTGCCGACATCGGCAAATAACTATGACTATTCGTCTTGAAAGCCTCTTATTCTTGCCGATTTGTTGACCGATTCCTCGACCTCGTGAGCAGGTATGGCTGCACGGAACACCAGATATCGTTCTATGCAGACAGGCTGCATCTCACCCCGAACCGCCTGTCGACGCTCGTGAAGGATTACAGCGGACGGACGGTGGCCGACTGGGTCAATATCGCCATCATACACGAGGCGAAGGTGCTGCTTCGTTATTCCGACCTGTCATCTTATGAGATAGCCGACCGGCTCAATTTCTCGGCGGCATCGGCCTTTTCTGCCTTCTTCAAGAGACAGACGAGCCTCACGCCAGGGCAATACCGCAAAGCGTGAGGCTCATTCAAATGGCTATCGGTGTCGTTCAGACGTGTGCAGCCGGATCGGGCTGACCCATATAGGCATATTCATAAATCATGTCACCGTGTGCCTCATTCGTCTCACCTCCCGCAGGAGTGAAGCGGACACCGCCTTTGGCATAGTAACGGCAATACTGCATCCTCATTCCGATGGCATCGTAACGCTTGCGCATGTTCTCTCCGGCCAGTTCGTACATATCCCAGAACTCCAGCTGGTCTTCCCATGTGACATTGAATTCAACTCTTGAACCGTCCTCGTTCGTGAACACATAGTGACTTGTCTTGGGGAACTCCCGGCCTTTGTGGACCTCCGGTTCCAGGACTGTGTTGAGCTCGAAGTGCCCGTCCGTCATGAAGACGACTTTCCCGGTCTTGATGTCCATCAGGCCGAACATCGGGAGCTGCTTGTAACCATACTGCCGGGCGGCCACGAAATCATAGATGTACACGGTGTAAAGGTCGGTGTACATGCGGCCCCAGAGCCAATGGTGATACAGCGCGAAATGCATCGTATTCATCCACTGATGGTCGTGGTAACCGACGCCTTTCACTTCGTGCCATGCCCCGTCATAGAACAGACGGCCGCTGACTTGGTTTTTGGGGACAGCAAGATCCGTATGATAGAACTCGTCGTTGTCACCGAAGGCAAGGAGGCTGGTTCCCTGCCGGAACGGATCGGTCAGGGCATCGTAATGGAGTTCAAGCCCGACCCCGTGGACGGGCTCGAAGTGAATGTCATACTGCTTGAAGTCACCCTTACACCAGTGGGGGCCGCACTTGCTGTCGCACTGTTCACGGGAGAAGCTGCCCTCAGCGGCACCATAGCAGATATCATCGCGGAACTCCTTCCCTTCAGGAGACTTGATATAAATGTTCACATGAGGGCTATCTTCGAACTTGGCCATTCCCTCCGGTGACTTGGGACGAAACCCCACCATGTACTTGGTCCCATCCTCCATGGTTCCGTCGAAATACCAGATTTCGCTGCCGACCTCTTCGGTCTTGGTCCGGCGGCAGTCCTCCCATTTCTCGACTTTTTCGGGATTGATCCCCAGTTACTTGAAATCCTCAGGCTGATCCATGAGCCGTGCGCGAAGCACCTTTGCATTGTTTGTTTCCATATCACCGAATTGTTAATGAAATTCTGGATGCAAAGGTAAAGCGAATGATCCATGAGGTTGTTAATCGAAATTGTGAATAAATTATTTATTCCTACTATTATTTGCTTATTTCAAGAAGAAATTCGACTTTATTTCTTAAACCCTACGCCAAAGGCGCTCTGCTCGGTAAGGGCATAGCCAGGCTTCTTGCCCAGATTCCAATACAGTTTGGAACGGAAGAAGAAAACAAAGTTGACGATGAACCAAACGACGGCGAGAAGATAGTCGTACCAGAAGAACATACTTGCATCAAAAACACCGCCGAAAAAGTAGCAGCAAGCTATGACGCCACATCCCACGGACGTGGCCATTCCGGCATTATAGAATGCCTTTAGCCTGACGGGGAAAGCCAACAGTGCATCAGCACCTCGGCATAAAGGAACATCATTGCCGCAAGGGTAAGGAACCGGACATCCGGCAGGCATATCGCTGAGCGTAGCAGCGTCAATCCCGAAGAAGAAATGTTTCAATCAATGAATGAGCGATTGATGGATCTTCTCAGCTTGCAAATCATTCTTGAGATAATGTATGAGATGGCGGTAAATAATCGCCCATCCAACGAGAAGCCATCCAGAGGTGAACAGGTATTCATCGGGTTCATGCAGTCCCTCGGCCTGCATTATGCCGAAAGGTATCCGGTATCCAGATATGCGGAGGAGTCGCATCTGACAGTCCGTCATTTCTCAGCGCTCATTCACCAATACTCCGGGCAGACACCGATGCAGTGGATAGTTTCCTACACAATCAGCCAAGCGAAACATCTGCTGTCACAAACGGAACTCTCTGTCAAGGTAATAGCAGAAAAACTCGGCTTTCCGGAACAGTTCACTTTCCGTAAATACTTCAAGACCCACGCAGGGGAATCTCCAACGGCATTCCGGCGTAAATAATAAGGAAAAGGGATAATGTGAAGTCATCAAGTCAAATGGCCTTACCCGGCTGTTGATCAGATCTTGTATATCATCCTCTGGAAGTCGACGCCGAACACATGACGATGATCTGCCGGGACAAAACCGATCGATTCATATAAGCGGACGAGGTGCTGCATCTCGCTGTCAGCCACCAGGGCAATCTGGTCGTATCCAAGGTCTCTCCCCTTTCTTATCCCCTCCAGCAGCAATGCTTTCCCGATGCCATGATGGCGACAGGACGGTATTACGGCCAGCGAATCGAGATAATATTCCCCAGGACCGGTTTCCATCTCCGAATCGGCATCCATCTGCGCCATGTCCGGCCAGAGCTCACTAAAAGTCTTGTGGCGCATCTCCCTATAGATCTCTCCTGGATAGGAAAGCAGGGATCCGACTTGGGCACCATCCAATTCCGCGACACGTGTGTATCGGAAACTATAGAGAAGATCTTCCCGCCGTTCACTTTCGATGAGCCGCTCATATATGTCCGCATCATCAGGAACGTCCGTTTCGAAGTCATAGAAATGCATCCCGGCCATGATGCATTTGGCCAGGAAAGAAGCGTCGTCCGGACGTGCATCCCGTATGATATAGTCTGCCATTCGATTGTCAGGCACAAATTTACTGCTTTATCCACAACTAGACAAAGGTTGTAAAAAACGCTGCTTTGCACATAAGGAAGAAAGAATTATCATTTGATGTGTAGTCAATTATTTGTAAATTAGCGGTATTGCCAATTGGGCAAACGCATCATGAAAAAACATAAGTAAGAGGAACGGCACTCGGTGAGAAAGTACAAGGACGAACCCATCCCCGAGGAGATCCTTGTCATCCTGCGCGACAGAATCCGCGAAATCAATGAGAAGGCAGGTCTTCACATCCACTTGGTGAGCGGAGAACCCAAGGCCTTCAGCGGCCTAATGGCCTACAGCTCTTTCTCCGGTGTGAAGTATTATTTGGTGATGGTCGGAAAAAAGGGAGATGAAGCGCAGCGAGATTCGCCAGGCAGCTGGAGCCAGAAGAAAGTAATTGTAAAATGACGCTAGAAGTTATCAATGAAGTCTTTTCCATCTGCAAGCTGAATGATTACTCGCAGACGGATATCAATGTTCCCTTAATATTCACAGGCTCGACAGATAAGGAAAAGTCCATGGTCTGCCCTACACGTCTCTTGCCTCCGAATGTTGTTGAACGATCTGACGGATGGCGGGCTTTCCGGATAGAAGGTGTACTGGATTTCTCACTGATAGGGATTCTCGCAAAGATCTCTGCCATCCTAGCCGGGAACGGAATCGGTATATTCGCGGTTTCTACTTTCAATACAGACTATATTCTCACCAAAGCCGACCGGTTCGAGGAGGTATTGCAGTTGCTTTCATCCGCCGGATATGCTATTAAATACTGAAACAGGCAATGAAAGCATTCAACATCCGTCCAGCCAGGCCCGATGAAGCCGGCGTCGTCCTCGATCTGATAAAACAGCTCGCTGTCTATGAAAGATGCGAGAATGATGTCGTCGCCGACGAAGCTACCATACTCCAGTCCCTATTCGTGGAGCGGTCTGCCGAGGTCGTCCTTGCCGAGGAGGAGGGTATGGTCGTGGGCTTTGCCCTTTTCTTCCATAACTTCTCTACCTTTGTCGGTCGGAAAGGGATGTATTTGGAAGACCTATTTGTCATCCCCGAGAAACGTGGTCTGGGCTATGGGAAGGCCCTCCTGAAATATGTAGCAAAGCTCGCCGTGCAGAGGAACTGCGGCCGCATGGAGTGGATCTGCCTGGACTGGAACGAACCCTCCTTGAGAATCTACCGTTCCATCGGCGCCGTACCCATGTCAGACTGGACGGTCCAGCGGCTGGACGAGCAGGAGCTGAAAGCATTCGCAAAGTAGCCAATCAAGATCATTACATACCGGCCTATCGTTTCTCCGGGAAATGAGTAAATTTGTGCCATGGAATACCTGTCAAAACAACGATACGACGAGATTTCAGCCGAATTGAAGCACCTTATCGACGTGGTTTACCCAAAGGTGAAGGACGATCTCGCAGAGGCTCGCGCCCAGGGGGACCTGAGTGAGAATGCGGGGTACCGTGAAGCAAGGCGTATACAAGCGAAGACCATCAGCCGTATCCGCTTCCTGCAGAAGGTTCTGGAGCATTCCCGCGTGATCAACCCTGACGTCCTCCCCAAGGACAGGGTCAGCCTTCTAAGCCGTGTCGAATTCACGAACCTCTCTACGAATGCAGTCATGGAATTCGAGATTGTCAGCCCCCATGAGATGGACCTTGAAGCTGGCAAGATCTCTTTGAAATCACCTATCGGTGCCGCCCTGATGGGCAAGAAAGTCGGAGAAATCGCCGAAGCCAGAGTCCCTTCAGGAACCCTGCGCCTGAGAATCGAAAGCATAACACTGCCTGAATAAGGGGCAGCGCAGAGTGCAAATACTGAAAACTCCATGATCGACAAAGAACAAATTACCCGTCTCTATGAAGACATGCTCCGCTACATGATCGCGAAGGACACTGTATCCCTCGGTGCTCTTCTGTCCGAAGACAGCGTGCTGGTGCATATGACCGGACATAGGCAGTCCAAATCGGAGTACCTCCGTGAGATCGCTTCCGGCGTGCTTAACTACTACAGTGCCCAGACCGACTCCATTGATGTAACCGTGGACGGAGACAATGCCCGTCTCATAGGGCGCAGCCGGGTGAACGCCGCAGTATATGGCGGAGGGCGACATACCTGGCCCCTTCAGATGGACTCCAGGCTGGAACGTATTGAGGGGCAGTGGAAGATCACTTGGACAAAAGCGTCAACTTATTGATATCAGGAAAGACGTATTCGAGGGACTGCGGCGGGAGTTCCTATCATATTGATCGCTTTACTTCCCTGCCCTGTATTCGGACGGTGTGATACCCGCTACTCTTTTGAAATAACGTGTCAGCATCGGCGGGGCCGGGAAATGCATACGGTCTGTCACTTCAGTAAGCGTCAGGTCTGGATTGTTCAGCAGGAGCAGGATCTCGTGGAGTGTATAGTACTCAATCCAATAGGAGCCGCTCTTTCCTGTCATCTTCTGGCAGATGGCTGACAGGTATTTCGGGGTGACGCAGAGTTTGTCGGCATACCAGGCCACTTCCCGCTCCTCACGGCAATGCTGCTGCACCAGATAGAGGAATTTCATGAATATACGGGCCGATGTCTCGTCTGTGTCCATTTTTTCCATCTCGCGGGAATAGATGCCCCACATATCCATCAGAAGCAGTTGGAAAACCCTTCCCACCTTGTCATCAAAGAAGAGATTGAAGCGTGAGTGGATCCGGTGCCGGAACTGCTCGAAATCGGCCTCGATGACATCCCATTCATCGTTTTCCAGATGGAACACCGGATGGCTCTTGATATACACATACCCTTTGGTGGCCCACACCTGCTCCGGGTTGTACAGATTCAGGAAGGGATTGGAAATGAGCACGAAATCAGCATCAAAATCTTCCGAGTACCGAACGTTGGAAACTGCAGTGGTCATCTGCCAGATGACCAAGTCTCCAGGGCCTGCAGTGAAGGTTTTACCCACGGCATCGAAATGCATTTCGCCGCTGCGGCAAAGAATGTGGCAATGATAGTTCCCTTTATAGGCATCCGGATATTTACCGTCACCCAAAGTGTTGTATATCAAAAAATCTTCCATATCCACGAAGATATGGAAGATTCCGGGCTTATCAAAATTTCACTTGTCGTTCACTAATCTCCGGTAACGAATTTCTCAATCTGGGCATCGCTGGAGCGGGCGGCCGTACCGCGAAGGGAAAGACCTTTGGCGACTGTCGCGCCTTTGACGGCGGCCCTCAGGTCACGGAGTCCGCTGCCGAATCCGCTTCCCTCGTGAGTCGTGAATGGGATGACAGTCTTCCCGGACCAGTCATGCTTCTCGATAAAGGTGAACATACACATCGGCAGTGTTCCCCACCAGCAAGGCCAGCCGATATAAATGGTATCGTACTTGGAAATATCGATATCGCCTTTGATTGCCGGACGGGCCTTGGAGTTCAATTCCTCTTTCGCTACATCGATGAGTTTCATATATTCATCCGGATAGTATTTGACGGTCTCCACGCGGAAGATGTCTGCCTTCGCGAACTTCTGGATGCGCTCGGCCACTTCCTGTGTATTCCCTTTTTTCAGATTGATAACTCCGTCCGGCGTATAGGTCTCGCCAGGTTTGGAATAATAGACGACCAGCGTCTGGGCCGATGCCGTCAATGCAGCAAGGGCAAGGATTGCGGTAAGGATGATGCGTTTCATCGGATTATTCACTTCGTTCAGAATAACAATTAACGAGCTTGTGATAAAATAAGATTCACTTCACGGTCACAGTGGGATGCGGTGGCACCGTGGATGGCAACACCGGCAGTGAGATTGGCGTCGGGAACGGCCATTTTTATCTGACGGATGCTTCCGCCAAGGCCGCTGCCCTCGTGGGAGCAGAAAGGGACAATCTTCTTGCCAGAGAAATCATAGCTCTCCAGGAATGTAAAAACGGCCATCGGAGGTACACCCCACCAATTGGGATAGCCCAGGATAATGGTGTCGTACTGATCCATATTCTCCACCTTGGCCGTAAGTTCCGGACGGGCCTTGGCACGGAGTTCCTGTTTGGCCTCTTCGATACAGACCATATAGTCATCGGAGTATTTCTTCACCGTGTCAATCTGGAAGACATCAGCCTCCGGAAGCAGGGACTTGATCTTTTCGACGATAACCTCATTATTCCCTTTTGCAAGGAAACGGACGCTGCCGTCTACCCAGTTTTCTCCACGGCGGGAGTAGAATGCGATAAGAGTCTTTGCCATAGCTGTAATCAATTAACTGATGCAAAGGTCGGCAGAATCTCCGGAAGACTCGTTATCAATTCTTCCGGAAGAATTATCGTGAGTTCTGAAATCGCACCAGGATTGAGCCAGAGTTACTCGTAGACTTTCCGGCCGGGTCTGAGGACCATAAAGACCACAGCGCTGATGCAGACAGCAACTCCGATCCCCATTTTCATTGTGAGGGATTCACCGAACAGGAGGGTTCCTATCAGGATTGCCGTCAGGGGCTCAAAGACCCCGAGGATAGATGTCTTCGTGGGACCGATATATCGGGAGGATACAGCAAGTGTAAGCAGGGAGATCATCGTCGGGACAATTGCAAGGCCGATCAGGTTGCCCCAGTCGGAGGCAGTGCTGATCCCTTCAGTGATACTTCCTCCTTGGAGGGTACGGATGGCTGCGAAAAGAAATGCCCCTGTCAACAGCGCATACATAGTCAATGTATGCTCTGAGACATTCTTGATACGTTTGCTCCGGTTGACAATGACAAGGTAGAATGCATAGCTAAGGGCAGATGCGACGGCCAAGATGATGCCGGGGATACGGATGGATGCCCCGGTAGAAGGGCTGGATAGCAGGAGAATCCCTCCGAAAGTGGCTATGATGGAAAGCCAGGTCTGCCAACTC
>Ga0256405_10011026_pt1 | contig 11685 bp, 11 predicted proteins | sample RumenRJG_02DNA_FD_189096 | JGI IMG/M metagenome (GOLD analysis project Ga0256405, IMG submission 189096) | Bovine rumen microbial communities from Lethbridge, Alberta, Canada - RJG_02 | ecosystem: Host-associated > Mammals > Digestive system > Stomach > Rumen | place: Canada: Alberta...
ATAGGATATAACCCATATCCGTATTCTTAGAAAACCTGTAAAATAAAAATAACCTAACAAAGATATACCCAAAAATAAAATTCCAAAAACCTAACAAATACAAAAAAGAGATATACAGTAAGTATATCTCTTTTTGTAAATATAAATTTTTATAATCGAATTCTTTATTGTTAAATTTTTTAAAATTTAACATTTATGCTTATTATAAAACGCAATTTTTTAGCCTTAAAATACTTTATTATCATATGAAGTTAGGTAGTGTTAGTAATTTTAATGTTTTAACGAAGAATATAAATGTGTCTAAAACTATGTCAAATCCTGTGAAGACACTTTCTGAATCTAAACAAATAATTGTACCTAATTCTATATCAAATGCTTTTCGTTCTTATATAAATTTTACAGGTAATGCTCCTGCTGTAACTAAAGCAACAATTGTAAGTACAGGTGATGACGATATTGTTATTCCAAAAACTGAAAATGGAGGATATATTGTTGAGCCTGAGACTCAAACAGAGTTTATTTATGGTAATGATGCTAAGAACTTTTTGAATAAAACTGAAAAATTTGAATATGATACTCAAATTACTTTTCCGATAAAAGCTAAAGGTGTTTTGATTATTGATGGAAAAGAGATTAAAGTTAAAGAAAATTCTACTGTTTTATTAAATAAAGGTACAGATGCCAAAGTTAGGGTTGAATCGGGATATCCTCAGATATTAATGTCTAAAAAGGATTATCCTTGGTATTGTAAACATGGTAGAAACGATGAAAATGTTGACTTGAAAAATAAATTTAATGAATTGATTTATTTAAATTCACATTCATATAATGGTGAATTTAGACCAAAACTATTTGGCAAAGAAGAACATGAAAATAATTATCTTACAGCAAAACTACGAGATAATGGTTTTATTGAAGATACCAAAGATGGTTTTATCAAATTTGAACATTATCCTACTTGGGATTATCAAAAAGAGCAATTATCAAAAAAAGGTTTTAATGATTGGGATTTGAATGCTATTGAACCTGTTTATAAACAAGTTAGACAAACAAAACTTGATGCCAAAGTTACTTTGAGAACTTCTACTCATGGTATGACAAAAGAAACTGTTCAAAAATTGAAAGATGCCGATATTGTTTTTAATAATAAAAAGCATACCGAAAACATGTTTTGGAAGAAAAATTATGAGTCTGAATGGGAATTACGTGATTTGTTGAATCAAAGAACTGATATTCGGGATAAAGAACAGGAATCTGTTATTAATGCATGGAAATTTGAAAATAAAGCAGGATATGATGTTACAGGTTTAAAATTTATTAATAATAATGCTGCTATTTATTCATTTGAAGATAAAGTCAATAATTGGAATCAGGAAAAGAGTTGCTGGCTTACGAATTCTACTGCATTAGGAAGTTTAAAAGGCTCTCCGTCTATTGGAACATCTATTGTTCAAGCTGATAGAAAAGACCCTACTCCTATGTCTCAATTAAGAAAAGGTGAACATTTACATACTCATCCGGGAACTAAAGAAAAATCTCAAACTGAAATTTATATGATTACAAGTGGTTCTGCTGCTTTAACTGTTGTAAGAAACGGTAAGCCTCAAATTAAAATTTTGAGAGAAGGTGAACTTGCTGTTATTCCTCCAAAAACTCCTCATTGTGTAAATTCAGTTATGGGTGAATATGAGCAAGTTGTTTCTCAAATTCCTTCATGTTTTCAATATGGTTTTGGATTTAAGGAAAATATGGATATGCCTTTTGGTTATACTGAAGAGCAGATGATAGAAGAGGCTAGAAAAGAACTATTGAAAACTGAAAATTAGGTTTTTATTTATTTTTTCGGATAAATAATTTTATTATTCGTTTACTTCTTTTATGAAATAGTTTACCCACTTTATAAGTGTTGATATTTCGTATGGCTTTGGTAAATAAAAATCTGCACCGGCACTTAAGATTTCTTCCTTTATATGAGAGTTTGATGTTACTATTATTTTTGTTTCTGTCTTTTTTTCTTTTAATTTTTTGCAAAATGTTATGCCGTTTTTATCGTTATTTGTCCCTGTATCAAGTATAATTATTGCAGGGTTGTATTCTTCAAAATTAAGTATAGTTTCTGGTAGAGTCGTTTCGTAACCTTCAAGTTTTAATGTTTCTGAAAGAAGTATTTGCATTGCTGTATCTTCTTCTATAATTAATATTTTTTTGTTTTTTTCTTTTTTTATTACAGAATTTGGTGTTGATATTTTAGGTCTTTGTCTTAAATAGCTTGATTCATTTGGTTTTTTTGCAAGTGAATTTGTTGACATTAAGTCTTTTAAAATTGATTCTATACTATCATATTGTGAAAACTCATTTGTTATTCCGCCTATAGATATTGATACAAATTCGCCTCTTTTCCCTGCATATTCATTTCCTTGAATCAGCATGTATCCTCGTTTAACATCTTCATTTGAATAAAATTTTTCTTTTACTGAATCAAAGGCAAAAGTTAGAAATGAGGCTGCTTTTTCAAGTTTGTATGGGTTTGTTATTACCAAAAATTGATTTTCGCTTATTGAGCCTATAAAATCATTATTATCAAGACACGAACTCATTAATGCTGAAAATGTTTTTATCAGTTTATCTGATGCTAACTCTGTATATACGCTTTTATAGATGTCAAATTCATTTATTTTTATTAATAATGCTCCCCATTGTGTTGTTTCTGTTAAAAGTCTCTTTAAGGCTCTCATACAATAATTTCTATTTGGAAGATTTGTCTGTAAATCGATATATGATTCATATTCTCTTCTCAAGTGTGCCATTATTCTTGTTTTAAATTCTTCGTTGTTTATTGGTTCAGATATGAAGTCATCTGCACCGGATTTTAATACATTAATTCTATCTTCAATTTCTGCCGATTTAGATGTTGCTATTATAACAGGTCTCATGTTGTATGTTAGAACTCTTATTTTGGCACAAAAATCGCTTAAATCTTCGTCAATGCTATCTGATATTATTATTAAATCAGGTTCTTTTTCTTTTATGGTGTCAAGAGCTTGTTTAATATCAGATGTTATTGTAACTTTATTACTCTTGTCTTCCAGTATCTTTTTATATTTTGCCGGAAGTTCTTTTCTTGTATCTATTATTAATGTATTTGTGAGCATTTTTCTCTTGCCTGTTTTTCAATATTTTCGCTTGGAATATTTACTTCAAAAGTTGTTCCTTTATTTGAACTTGCAACTTTTATTTCTCCATTCATTTTTGTTATTAGCATTTTTGTTATATATAATCCTAAACCTGAGCCTTGGACTTTTCTTGTAAGCGGATTGTCTATTCTTGAAAATTTTTCAAATATTTTTTCAAAATATTTTTCATCGATGCCGATACCTTCATCTGAAACACATATTGCTACATAGTCTTCTTTTTTTGCAAAATCGGCTTTTATTGTTATTGTTGTTCCTTTATCAGAGTACTTTGCTCCATTTTCTATTAAATTTGTCATTACTTGTTGAAATTTGTCTGTATCAACATTTATTTTAGGTATTTTGTTATTGTAGTTTAAGACAAATTTATGCTCGTTGTATTTTTGCTTTACTATTTGAATAACATCTTCAATAAGTGGCTTTGCATTTACAGATTTAAATATAAAGTCTTCATTATTTTGGACTTTTAACATATTTTCTATAAGATGAATAAGTCTGTTAGATTGTTCTTCTATGATTTTTAAAAACTTTTTTTTACTTTCATCATCAAGTTTATCATACGATTGAATCATTGTCTGAGCAAAGCCTCTAATGCTTGTTAATGGTGTTCTTAATTCATGTGAAACTGTAGATATAAAATCTTCGGATGATTGCATAACTTTATTATACTACAAAATATAAATCTCATACTACATAAATCTATAAATTTTTTATATTAACAGCGACAACTAATACAAAATATATACAGTGAAAATTTATTTTATTGCATAAGCAAAAATAGCTTTTGTTTTTACAGTGATTTCTTTTCCTGTTAAATCTTTTTTTAGATCTTTCATATATTCATTTACTTCTTGTTCTGAAAAGTATCTTAAAAATCTTTCTTTTATTGTTGGTCTGTCAGGTGCAGGCGGATTATTAAACCATTCATCAATCATTGGTGCTGATACAATATATTTTGATTCTACATTATCAAGATTGATTTCTCCATCTGAAAATCCCGCTTCATCAAGATTTTTAGCAATTGTGTTTTCATCAAAATTACATAAAGAATCGTTTTTATCTGTCATAAACTCATTTTCAGCATTTTTAAATGCTTCAAAGTTTTTTATGTTATTTGGATTAACGAGTTCCCAATATCTTGTGTTAGAACTGATAACAGGTTCAAAGAAAGAAAATATTCCGCCTTTTTTTAAAACTCTGCATATTTCAGATATAGCTGATTGTTTATCAACAATATGAACAAGAACTGAACGCATTATTGCTTTATCAACGCTTTCATCTGGTAAATCTATTCTATCAGCAGGTGATAGTAACATTTTATATGAGCCTTTTATTGTGTCTGCTGTTGTGTTAATAAATTCTTGACAACTATCTAGACAATCTTGAAATTTATCTGAAAATATTACACAACCTGTCCCATTAAGCTTTTCTAGAGCTTTAAATGCTAAAAGCCCTGTACCGGTTCCTATATCAATTACTGTATCATTGTCTTTAATTTTAGCACTATTAATTATGATGTCTCCAACTATTTGGAGCCAATTTAACGTTTGCTGCTTTTGTGCTTCTGACAAAGATGCAAATCTTGTTTTTGATAACCATTCTGTCCAATTTTTACATGTTTCATTCATATCTATATTTTATTATGGATATTTCTAATGGCAACTATTAAACTATTTCTTTACAAAAATTGGAGGTGGTTGTATATATAATGCTTGTAATTCATTTGCTTTTAGTGCAAAATTTTGTTTTTCATAGGCTATATTGTTTAAAATTATGCCCAAATTTGTTTCTTCTTGTTCGTAAATTAAGTTATTGCTAAGATTGAGAGTATTAGATGTATTCTTATCTGTAATTATAAAGTAATCTTTTTCTTTAACAATTTGTTTTAACTCATTTATTGATACCAGTTTAGTCTGATTATCATTTGTGTTGTATACGTATGCCATATCTCGTCTTGCATCAAGTGCCACAAGGGTTTCTTTTTCTGTCGGATTTAGTTTTGAAAGTATTTGCAGGCTTTCTACCGGTACAATTTTTATATTTAATTCCTGTGCGGTTACTTTAGCTACAGTTAGAGATGCTCTTATTCCCGTAAAACTTCCAGGTCCGATGTTTACGGCTAATAAATTAATATCTTGAGGCTTTAAGTTATTTTCTTTTAAAATTTCTTTAATTGTTGAAATTAAAAATGCTGAATGATAATTATCTTCAGTATTTTCTACAATTTTTGACTCTAAGATTTTACCATCTTTAGAAAGTGTTACATAAGTTTTATTTAATGCTGTATCAAAACTAAGTAAAATCATTTTTTAATCCTTCTATTACATTGATAAACTTATTACCTTGAGCTGTGAATTCATAATTTCTTGAATCATCATTGTTATATGTTACATTTATATCTATTCTGTCAAAAGGGAGTTGTTCATCTGAAAATTCTGCCCATTCTACAAATGTAAAAATACTGTCTTTTGAATATTCTCTCAACTCTTCTCGAATACTTGATGCTCCTGTATGTTCAAGTCGATATAAATCAAAGTGGTAAAAAGGCATTTTATTTTCAGTTTTGTATTCGTTTAATATTACGAAGCTGGGGCTTGTAACTTTTTCTGTAATTCCCATTTCTTTTGCTATCATTTTTACAAAAGCTGTTTTTCCTGCTCCGATTTCACCAAATAAACATACAAATACTCCGGATTGTATGTATTTTACAAAATTTTTTGCAAGTATAGAAGTTTGTTCTAGGTCTTTACATGTAACTTTAAATATATTGTTTATCATTTTGTATAAATTACAACTTTATTTCTGCCATGCGTTTTTGCTGAATACAAAGCTTTATCTGCACGTCTATAAAGTTCTTCTCCTGTTATTTTTTTGTCAAATTCACTTACACCAATGCTTACAGTAACATTAATTTTGTTGTAGTCGCTTACTTCAGAGATATCTATTTCTTGTTGTTCTACGGCTGCTCTCAATCTTTGTGCTACTCCGTATGCTTCTTCCAACTTTGTGAATGGCAGAAGAATAGCAAATTCTTCTCCTCCGTATCGACTCGGAATATCTGATTCTCTCAGGCTATTTTTGATTGTATTTGATACTTCTTTTAATACTGTATCTCCGGCGGCATGTCCATAGGTATCATTTACACTCTTAAAAAAGTCTATATCAAGCATTATTGCACATAAAGGAATATTTTGACGCATTGCTGCTGCTACTTCTTGTTTTAGACGAATTTCAAATTGATGTCTGTTATTTATTCCTGTTAAGGCATCTAATGTTGCGTGTTTTAATACTTCCGCATAGATGTTTGCTCTTGTAATTGTTGCTGCCGCTTGTTTTGTTAATTGGTCTAAGTATTCTATTTCTTTTATATTTAATTTATTTATATTACTGTGTGCGACAACACATCCCAAAATTTTATTATCTTCACCTGTAAGCGGAAATATACCGATTCTATCTTGATCGGTTAAAAAGTAGTTTTGTTCTTCATCCAGTCTTGATAAAGCATTTAATATTTTTTTATCCCTGCAGGCAAGTGGCCATACAAGATTATATTTTTTTCCATCATCTGATTTTAGGAATATATAGATTAAATGATCTATTATAAATTTATCTATCATTTCTCCTATAAGTGGAATTATGTAGTTTAATTCGTATTGAGTTTCAATTATTTTTGCAATGTTTTTCATTGCATCATGAAAATCAATGTTTTTTTCCATTTTTTCATACAAAATTTTGTTTTGTATAATCAGTGATATTTCTGTGCATATAACTTGTATTGCTGTTATAAAATTTGTTGTAAGTTTTGAAGAACTATCGAATGAAAGTTCCATTAATCCATAGTTTTTAGCATTTTTTATTAAAGGAAATATTAGGGTATTTTTACTTTGCAGATTAGGCACTTCGTCTGTTTTTTTATAGCCTTGTCCGTTAAATATAAACTTGTTTTCACCGAAATTTTTGAATGCGTTATATAATTCTTTTGAATGTTTGTCTTCTATCTTTTCATCAATTACTACCCAACTTTTAGAAAAATTTCTAAGAGAGTTTGTTGATTTGTCATAAATATAGATATTTAGTTCTGATGAGTCAATATGAGATTTCAATATATCTGAAACTTCTTCGGTAAAATTTTCCCCATATTTTATTTTTGAAAATATATCTGAAATATTCGATAATAATGCTAATTCGTTATCCATTAATTAAAAAATCCCGTAATATCTTTTACTTTTTCTGATTGTTCAATAATATAAGTATATAAGTTTTCCAAATCTTTTTGAGATATATTGAACTTATTTAAAGTATCCTCCGCAAAAGGTTTTGTGTCAAGTAATTTACCTTTTACCACGTCGTTAACTATGGTATCAGTTATGTAAACTATACTGCATATTTTTTCAAAATCTCTGCTTAATTGAGGTGTATGATGGTAAAGACAAACTTCTGAAAATATTTGAGGTAAATTCCAGCTGTTCATTACGCTGTATGCTATTTCACAATGATTTATCCCGCATGCTTCTTCTTCAATTTTAAATTTTGTTCTATAATCTTCTTGATCTTCCAACTGAGTATATACGTTTAGATAATTGTCATAATCGTATTGTGCAAGAATTATTTTTCCTAAATCATGTAAGAAAGCAATTGAAAATATATCGGTATTATGGTTTTCGTTTAATTCTCTTGTTAAAAATCTTGCTCCAAGTGCAGTTAATATACTATGTCTCCAGAAATTTTCATAATCAAATATAGTATTTTTATTTGGTGAAAATATTTTAAAAATTCCTGCGGAAAGAACAATTCCTCTTATCGTTGTAAATCCTAAGATTACTATTGCTTGTCTTATTGATGTTATTTGTTTTTCAAATCCGTATACTGCTGAATTTACTATTTTTAATACTTTTGATGTTAATCCTAAATCACCTGCTATTATTTTTGATAATGTGAATGCTGATGAATCTTCATCTTGTATTACTTCCATAACTTTTGTTACTACATTTGGCAGAGATGGTATTTCTTTTATTTTGTTTTTTATTTCAAGTGTTTTTTGAAGTATATTTTTATTTTGTATTTTTTCGTAATTATTTTCTAAAAATATTACTTCTATTCCTATTCTTTTTAATTCATCCATTATCCAATATCTAAAATCTTCATTTCTGCTTATTGTTTCAGGACTTTGCATTATAATTGTATTTAGTGTTTCATAATAGTCGTGTATTATATTGAGTAAAATTGGTTTTGATGTATCGTTTGAGTCAAAATTTTCTGTAAAAAAGCGTTCAATTTGTATGTTATATTGAAATGCATAATTTTCAATATTGATTTTTTGTTTTTCTATTTCTGTAAAATATTCTTTTTTTAGCGTTTTATAGCTTGATAGATATGCTATTATTTTCAATTTGAACCTTTTCTTATTTTTCTTAAGTTTAATCTTCTTCTTCCACAAATAAATTTTCTGGGCATTTTTTTAATTTTTCGTTAATTATTTCATCAAGTTTGTCATTTATAACTATTTTGCCATTTGTCAATCCAATTGCATAATCATCTTCATTGTATTCCGAAATATCGGAATTGTTGTTTTTATCTTTGTTTTTATTGTTTTCTGTATTTTTTTGTGTTCGTAATTTATTTTGATACTCTTCATCATTAGCTTGCATGAATGCTGATGTTGAAATATCATTTAGTACTGCCAGTATATACATTGATTTTGAATATGGAGTTTTAGAAGATGTTACAAGCATTGTTGCTTTTTCCATTTCATCAAGTGCTTCTTGGTAGAATTTCAAATGCTTTAATAAAATAGCGAGGTTGTAATGTGCTTCAAAACTCATGTAATCTGTTTGTATTGCTTTACAGTAGTTTCTTCCGGCTTTGTCATATTCTTTTAGCAAATGGTATACCAAAGCTAAATTATAGCTTGTATCATAATCTTTTTCATTTATTTTTAGTGCGTTTTCATATGCTTCAGCTGATTTTTTTAAATATTCTCTGTATTGGACATAGTCTTCCTGAGGCAAGTAAATAGCTTTTTGTCTATATGCGTGTCCCATGTTATAGTAGGCTATTGCTTTATTTAATTTTATACTTTTCCCTGAGTTATACACAAAAGGAATATAAATACCTTTTCTTTCTGTATCTATAACATATTTATATTGGTTTATTGCTTCGTCAAAATCACCTATTTTTTCTGCAGAAATTATTCCCAAATTCATTCTTGCAAGCATATATTTATTGTTTAGTTCAATAGCTTTATTGTATGCATCTGTTGCTGCAAAATAATCTTCATATAGTACGTAAAGATTACCTAAGTTAAACCAAGCATTATAGTGTCTAGGGTATTTTTCCAATCCTGCTCTGTAGTAACTTATTGCATCTTGTAATTCTTGTTTCTTAAGAGCTTTATCGCCTTTATATATATAATACATTCCTGTAGCTTTATCAATCTGATGTATTATGATATCTTGTCGGAATACACCGATGACGATAATAAAAAGTACAATTATTCCTAAAATTATTTTTGATAAATGTTTTTTTATTACTGCTAAAATTTCCATGATTATATATTATCATAATTTTCGTTCAGCAAGTTCATTGTAAATTTTTAAATATTCTTCGGCTTTTTTAGTATCTCCCAGCTTCTTGTATATAAATACAAGGTTGTAGTATGTTTCAGGCATTTCTTTTTTGTATTCCGCTGCTTTTAAAAAAGCACTTTTTGCTTTTTTTAAATTTCCAATTTTTACGTATGCACAACCTATATTGTAGTAACCATAACCAAAATCAGGTTTATATTTTAAAGCTGATTTATATAATTTAATGGCTTCTTGTGTATTTTCATCTTCGAGGTAAATATTTCCTAAGTTATAGTATGCTCTGTAGAATTTTATATCCTTTATAATTGCTTTTTGATACATTAATACAGCATTAGCGTTGTCTTTTTTGTCTTGATATATGTTTCCCAGTAAAAGCCAATCTAATGCAGTTCTGTTTTCTTCAGTTATTGATAGAAGAATTTGTAAAGCACCTTCTATATCGTTTGCATTGTACAAAATCATTGCATCTGCAGATAAATTTTCTTGCTCTGAGTTTTGATTGTTTTCTGAATTTGTGTTTATTTTTGTTTGAGATTGGTTTTTATTAAATAAACTATTGCGTAATTTATTAGTTATTATATTTTCCTGTGCTTGAACGGTATTTACAAGAAATAAACCTGTTAAAAATAAAATAATATACTTTTTCATAATATTTATTATAAATTAAATTAACGATAATATCCATTATTGGAAAATTTTTATTGCATGTGTCAAAATATTATAGATGTCTCTTTTACTTATTCAGCCTTTATTTTTAGTATTTAAAAGTAAAGGCTTTTTATTTGTAAATATAAAAGTTTTTAAGAAATTCCAATTATGAAGAAATGTAAAGTAAAATAATTAAAAAAGGCAATAAAAAAGAAGAGGAATTGTTTATAAATATGTAAGGTTTAGGTTAAGGTTAACGAAGTCTGAAAAGACGAAAGAAAAAAAGGTGGTTTGGTTATGACAATGAATTACGGAATGATGATGAATCCATATATGATGAGTTCAGATGTAATGACAGCAGGAATGATGAACCCATACGGAATGGGAATGATGTATAACCCAACTGCACAAATCAATTATATGAACCAAATGGATCAATTTAATGTAGATAGACAAGTAAACTTATATAGAAATCAAAACAATGCACAATATAAAATGTCAGCACAAACAGATGGCATATCAAGACAAGTGCAAATATTAAGCCAAAAAGCACAAGACAATAGCCAAAATAGTATTCAAGCAGAATATAACAGATTAGTAGCAGCAGTAAAAGATACATACGGAAGTCAAATGAACGGCTTAAGTGCAGAACAACAAGAAGCACAAGCAAAAGCATATGCAGAAAGAATATATGCACAACAAACAGGCTCAATGTTAACAGATGATTTATCAAGAAATGCAGGCGGTTCATTTGTAGAAGGTTTCAAACAAGTATTGACATTAGGCTTAGGAAACAGAACAACATCAAAAGAAAATATAGCGAAGATAACAGGTACAAAATTAAGTACAGAAGAAACAGCAAAGAAATATATAGGATATGCAGCAGGCGGAGCAACATTGGCAATGGGAGCAACAATGTTATTTAAATACTCAAGACCAATAGGAAGTGCAATAAAAACAGCAGCACAGTTCTTATTCAAGAGAGTATAGCAGATACCCTGAAGCAAAACCAACCACTAAAAGACTAAAACCAAAGAAAAGAATAAACCAAACTAAAACAAACAAAAAAAGACTTAAATCTATATGATTTAAGTCTTTTTGTTAGACTAATATATCGGATAAAAATAACCATCTCAAATTCCAATTATGAAGAAATGTAAAGTAAAATAATTAAAAAAGGCAATAAAAAAGAAGAGGAATTGTTTATAAATATGTAAGGTTTAGGTTAAGGTTAACGAAGTCTGAAAAGACGAAAGAAAAAA
>Ga0256405_10011027_pt1 | contig 11684 bp, 8 predicted proteins | sample RumenRJG_02DNA_FD_189096 | JGI IMG/M metagenome (GOLD analysis project Ga0256405, IMG submission 189096) | Bovine rumen microbial communities from Lethbridge, Alberta, Canada - RJG_02 | ecosystem: Host-associated > Mammals > Digestive system > Stomach > Rumen | place: Canada: Alberta | collected...
CGATCGAGGAGGAACTGAAGAAGGCCGATGAGACGAATGCGCAGTCGGTCATCGTGGCGCCGATCTCGGGGCGCATCAATTCTCTGGCATACCATACGATCGGCGGCGTCGTGTCGGAAGGCGCGGCGATCCTGATGATCGTGCCGGAGGATGCGACGATGGAGATCGAGGCGTATGCGGACAACAAGGATATCGGTTTCATCCAGCAGGGGCAGGATGCCGAGGTGAAGGTCGAGACGTTCAATTTCCAGAAGTATGGCATGGTGAACGCGAAGGTCGGCGAGATCTCGCCGGATGCGGGCTCGGATGCGCAGGACAAGGAGACGTATCAGAAGTATCGCCTGACGCTCGACGTGACGAGCGATGACAGCGGCATCGGCCTGACGCCGGGCATGAATGTGACGGCGGAGATCAAGATCAAGAAGAAGAAGATCATCGACTTCTTCCTGGATCCGTTCCGCAAGTATAAAGACGAAGCATTGAGGGAGCGCTGATTCTATGGCAAAAATCGATACGGCGCTCGCGTGCCTCGTCAATATCGCGGCGCATTTCAAGATCCCGGCGGACTATGAGCAGATCGCGCGCGCCTATATCGTCGACAAGAACGGCGTCGATACGGTGGGGCTGCTGCGCGCGGCCGGCGACCTCGGGCTGAAGTCGCGCAAGTTCGAGGGGATCGCGGCGGAGCATGTGGCGAAGATGCCGCATCCATGCGTCTGCCGCATGAAGAATGGCGCCTATGTGCTGTACCGCGGCGTGAACAAGGAGGGCAACCCCCTGCTGTTCGATCCGGGCTCGGGGCAGCAGGCGTTCGTGAAGACGTCGCGCTTCGCCAAGGATTTCTCGGGCGAGGTCGTGCTGTTCACGAAGCGCTTCTCGATCGAGAAGCTGAAGGACAAGGTGGAGCACTTTGGCTTCAGCTGGTTCCTGCCGGTCGTGACGAAGTACAAGAATTTCTTGTTCAAGGTGCTGTTCATCTCGCTGATCATGCAGCTGTTCGGCCTCTTGACGCCATTCTTCACGCAGACGATCATCGACCGGGTGCTGACGCACCGCAGCGTGTCGACGATGGACGTGATGGTCGCGGGCATGATCCTCGTGGCGCTCTTCAATCAATGGATGATGGCGCTCAGAACGTACCTCTTCATCCATACGACGAACAAGATCGATGTGACGCTGTCGTCGCATCTGTTCCGCAAGGTGACGGAGCTGCCGATCCGCTATTTCGACAAGTGGCAGGTCGGTGACGTGGTGTCGCGCATGGGCGAGCTGGAGACGATCCGCAACTTCTTGACAGGCTCGGCTCTGACGCTCGTGCTGGACGCGGTGCTGGCGGTCGTGTACCTGACGGTGATGTTCATCTACAGCTCGACGCTGTCGTACATCGTCTGGGTGACGATCCCGCTCTATATCGTGCTGAATGCGATCATCGCGCCGATCTACAAGAAGCGCATCAATGAGAGGTTCCTGCTGTCATCAGAGCAGCAGTCGTTCACGATCGAGGCCGTGACGGGCGTGCGCACGGTGAAGACGATGGGCGTCGAGCAGACGTTCGTCGACCGCTATGAGCAGGTGCTGTCGCGCTATCTGAAGTCGGCACTCTCGGTGCTGAATCTCGCGAATGCGGCGGGCTCGATCGGCTTGTTCCTGAGTCTGGCGTTCAACCTGGCGATCCTCTGGATCGGTGCGTACCAGGTCATGGAAGGGAATATCACGGTCGGCCAGCTGATCGCGTTCCAGATGCTCGCGGGCCAGGTCATCGCACCAGTGCTGCGCATCGTGAACATGTGGCAGTATTTCCAGCAGATCCGCGTCTCGATGGCGCGTCTCGGCGACATCATGGACGAGAAGAGCGAGCCGGCGTTCAACCCGAACCGCACGACGCTGCCGAAGCTGCAGGGCTCGATCATGTTCGACAAGGTGAATTTCCGCTACAAGGCGGATGGCAAGAATGTGCTGACGGATGTCAGCGTGCGCATCCCGGCGGGCGCGCATATCGGCATCGTCGGGCGCTCGGGCTCTGGCAAGTCGACGCTGACGAAGCTCATCCAGCGCCTGTATGTGCCGGAGAGCGGCCGCGTGCTCGTCGACGGCGTCGACATCGCGCAGGTCGAGACGGCGTGGCTGCGCCGCCAGATCGGCATCGTGCTGCAGGAGAATTTCCTGTTCGCCGGGTCGATCAAGGAGAATATCGCGATCGCGATGCCGAACATCGACGATGAGACGGTGATGCGCGCGGCGAAGCTCGCGGGCGTCGATGATTTCGTGAAGGACATGCCGCAGGGCTATGATACGTTCGTCGGCGAGCGCGGCAGCCTGCTGTCGGGCGGCCAGCGCCAGCGCGTGGCGATTGCGCGCGCGCTGCTGCTCGATCCGCGCATCCTGATCTTTGACGAGGCGACGAGCGCGCTCGATACGGAGAGCGAGCAGAAGATCCTCGTGAACATGAAGGAGATCGCGAAGGGGCGCACGACGATCACGATCGCGCACCGCCTGTCGACGGTGCGGGACTGCGATGCGATCCTGGCGATGGATCACGGCCGCATCCTGGAGATCGGCACGCATGACCAGCTGATGGCACACAAGGGATATTATTATCATCTGTATATGGCACAAGAGTGACAGGAGTAATTTTTTGAAATGAACATCCTCTTTATCCACCCGAATTTCCCGGCGCAGTTCTGGCACCTGAGCCAGGCGCTGGCGCAGATGGGCGGCAACAAGGTCTATTTCCTGACGACGAAGACGAATGGCAATAAGATCGGCGGCGTGACGACGGTGCTCTACAAGCGCAACCGCGAGAAGACGAAGGGCATCCAGCCGTGGCTGGAGCCGGTGGAGGAGGCCATCATCGACGGCCACTCTGTCGCGAATGCGCTCGTGCAGCTCAGGGACAACTATCACTACAAGCCGGATGTCATCGTGGCGCATACGGGCTGGGGCTCGACGCTGTTCTGCAAGGATGTCTATCCCGATGTGCCGATCGTCGGCTATTTCGAGTGGTATTATGTGGCGATCGGCGGCGATGCGGCGTATTTCCCGGGCGAGACGATGTCGCTCGAGGGGCAGATGCGCATCCGCACGCGCGACAGCTTCCACCTGATGAATCTCGAGGCGTGCGATGTGCGCTTTACGCCGACGTACTGGCAGCGTTCGCAGTTCCCGAAGCGCTGGCAGGAGGGCATGAAGGTCATCCACGAGGGCGTGGACACGGAGTTCTGCCGTCCGAAGCGCGGCCGCAAGCTCGTGCTGGAGGCGACGAAGGACCGCGAGGCGCTCGACCTGTCGAACTGCCCGGAGATCCTGACGTATGTGTCGCGCGGCTTCGAGCCGTACCGCGGCTATCCGCAGTTCATCTCGGCCGTGGCGATGCTGCTCCGGCGCCGTCCGAAGCTGCATGTCGTGATCGTCGGCACGGATACGACGTGCTATGGCACGAAGCCGGCGGATGGCAAGACGTGGAAGCAGGTCATGGACGAGAAAGTCCAGTATGACAAGAGCCGCGTGCATTTCGTCGGCCATCTGAACCGCCCAGACTACCAGACGGTCATGCAGGCGTCGACGGTGCATGTGTACTATACGCGCCCGTTCATCCTGTCGTGGTCGTGCCTGGAGGCGATGAGCTTCGGCTGCGCGATGGTGGGGTCGAAGACGCCGCCCGTGGAGGAAGTCATGGTGGATGGCAAGAACGGCCTCCTCGCGAACTTCCGCTCGCCGGAGCATCTGGCGATGCGCGTCGAGGAACTCCTCAACAAGCCGAAGCTGCGCGAGAAGCTCGGCAAGGCGGCGCGCCAGACGATCCTCGACCGCTATGATATGCGCGACTGCCTCGAGAAGCAGATCGACATGGTCTACGCGGCCATCAAATGAGGCTCGAGCGATGAAGAAGAAGATCGAGCTGTCGGCGTGCCTGATCGCGCGGGACAGTGCGGAGGATATCGCCTGGTGCCTCGAAGGGCTCGCGGGCGAGGTCGATGAGATCATCGTCGTGGATACGGGCTCTGTGGATGACACGAAGAAGATCGCGAAGCGCTATACGCGGAATGTCTATTCGTTCCGCTGGCGCGATGATTTCGCGGCGGCGAAGAATTTCGCGCTGGCGAAGGCGCGGGGCGCATGGGTGTTCTTCGTGGATTCGGATGAGCGGCTGACGGATGCGTCGCGCGGCGGCAGGCTGCGCGAAGTCGTGCGCCGAGGCGCGGCGGCGGGGGCGGACCTGCTCTCGCTCGTGCGCCATGAAGTCGATACCAAGGGGCAGCCGGTCGGGATGCCCGACAACCTGGCCGTGCGCGTGCTGAAGCATGCGCGCGGCCTTCGTTTTCATGATCCGATCCATGAGTATCTGGCGTATGAGGACGGCCATGCGACGAAGGCGGCAGACGTGGCAGCGGATGCGGTCGCGCTGTGGCACCGGGGCTATGCGCCGGAACGGAAGCAGGCGAAGTACGAGCGGAACCTGCGCCTCCTCGAGCGCGCGGAGCGCGAGGGCAGGCCGAAGCTGAACCTGCATTATTATCGCGCGGGGCTCTACTACTCGGCGGAGCGCTGGGAGGATGTGTGCCGCGAGTCGGAGCTGTCGCTCGCTGCGGGCGAGCATCCGACGGTCGGGCCGCTCGAGCTCTGGCGCAATTATGAGATGGCGCTCGAAAAGCTCGGCGACGAGGCGCGGCTGAAGGAGCTGCTGGAGCGGGCACGCATAGAGGCGCCGGCGCTGCCGGACACGTATGTGCGGCTCGCGGTATTCGCGATGATGTCCGGGGATTTCGCCGAGGGCGAGCGGCTGCTGCTGGAGACGAAGGCGCGCCATGCGGCATTCGCAAAGGAGCGGCCGCATGATTTCCATACGTTTGGCGCGGCGCTGCCGCAGGTGGAGCACCTGCTGGAGCAGTGCCGCGCAGAGCTGGCGAAACCGGCGGGACCAGCAGAGCCAGAGGAATCCGCAGAGCAGGAGCCTGCCAGGCAGGCGGAACCAGAAAAAACGGCAGATGAAGGGAAAGAGACTGTGGAAGAGAAACATGTGACGGCAGCGCCCATGGCAGCGCCCATGGCAGATCTCCTGCCGCTCGCGGCGCATGTCGTCGTCGAGTTTGGCTGCGGGCGCGGCGAGAGCGGCGCATCGTTCCTCCAGCGCCAGCCAGAGGCGCGCTACTATGGCGTGACGCCGTCGCGCGCGGATGTGCGCGCTGCGGCGCAGGTGCTGACGGGCGCGGTCTGCGGCACGACGGAGACGTTTGATCCGGCGCTGCATGGCCTCATGGATGTGGACTGCATCGCGTATGGCGAGGCAGCGGCACAGGCGGTGTCGCTCGAGAGCCTGCGGCTGCATGCGGCCGCGCTCGCGGAGGCGGGGCAGATGGTGCTGTGCCTGCCGCGGGAGGGTGCGACGCGGACGCCGCAGGAGCTTTCGTCGATGCTGCACGAGGCCGGGCTCGCCCAGGCGACGGTGTGGATCGAGGCGGGCGGACGGCGCTTTGTCATGCGCGCGGTGAAGCAGCCGCTCGACGGGCAGACGATGAGCATCCAGACGCTGCTCGGCGAGACGGTCGTGACGGCGCGGATGCGCGTCGTGCTGCCGAGCCGCTGCCTGTCGGCGACGCCGGGCATCTTTGCCCAGTATGACGAGGAGAAGGTGAATGTCGGGCTCGCACGCCAGATGGGCACGGGCATCGTCATCCGCCAGCGGCGGGGCTACCAGTCGGTGCAGGAGGCGCTGGCGATGACGAAGCGCTTGCGGGAGCAGGGGCTCTTGATCGTCTACGAGATGGATGACAACCCGATCCGTTGGCAGCAGCGGAATGTGCGGACGAAGCATATGGACTATGTCGCAGCGCATGCCGTGCAGGTGTCGACGCCAGAGCTCGCGGAGGTGATGCGGCAGTACAATCCGCATGTGTTCATCTTTGAAAACCAGCTGTACGATCTGCCGGAGCCGCGCGACTATGCGGCGGAGGCAGAGGCGAGCGGCGGGCGCGTCGTGATTTTCTTTGGCGCGCTGAACCGCACGGAGGAGTGGCAGGACATCCTGCCGGCGCTGAACCGTGCAGCGGCGAAGTACCGCGGCAAGGTGTTCTTCCGCGTGCTGTCGGACCAGGGCTTCTTTGATGCGCTGGAGACGGAGGACAAGGAATTCTTGCGCAGTGCGAACGACTATGACGGGCAGTATGTGTCGTATGATGTCTACACGAAGGCGCTGCATGGCTCGGATATCTCTCTGCTGCCGCTGCATCCGACGGAGTTCAACCGCACGAAGAGCGACCTGAAGTTCATCGAGAGCGCCGGGCATGGCGCGGTCGTGCTGGCGTCGCCGACCGTGTACGCGCGGACGGTCGTCGATGGCTGCACGGGCTTCCTCTACAGGGATGCGGAGATGTTCGAGGCGCGGCTGGAGATGCTGATCGAGCATCCGGCGCAGCGCCAGGCGGTCGCGCGCGCGGCGTACGGGTATGTGCGGGATCATCGCATGATGAGCCAGCATTATCTGGAGCGCGTCCGGGCGTACCGCTGGATGGCGGCGCACCAGGCGGAGCTCGACCGCGATCTCGATGCACGGCTCGCGCGCGTGCAGGCAGAGCTGCGGAAAGAGGGGTGACGTATGGCGGATGTGAAGGCGGATGGGAAGGCCGCCGAGGTCTTGCGGCCGATCCTGCAGGGGCTCATCGACAAGCTGCTGCATGAGGAGGTCATCAGCTACACGCAGATCGTGCAGATGATGGAGGCGGGTTTCCAGCGGTCAGGGCACCGGGCACCGCGCCCTGATGGCTGGCGGCGCCGCGTGCTGGTCCTCCGCATGGACGAGATCGGGGACAATGTGCTCGGCAGCGCGTTCCTGCGGGAGCTGCGCCGGGTGCTGCCGGATGCGGAGATCGACTTGCTCGTGAAGAAGACGGCATACCCGATGATGGAGTACTGCCCGTATGCCGACCATGTGGCCGGCGTGCAGGTGCCGAAGGAGCTCGTGACGGAACAGCTCTTTCCGTGGATCCTGGAGCTCTGCAACGGGATGCTCTGGGAGCGGCAGTATGATCTCTGCGTGCTGCCGCGCTGGGATGTCGACGAGTGCCTGACGACGCTCCTGGCGTTTGCCTGCGGCGCGCGGGAGCGCGTGGCGTTCAGCGAGCGCGTCTCGCCGATCAAGCGGCGGCTCAACAAGGGGTATGACCGCCTGCTGACACGCGTGGCGATGACGCCTCCGTATGCCGTACACGAGGTGGAGAAGTCGCTCTATCTGCTGCGCGCGTTTGGCGCGCGGGCGCAGAGGGATGATGTGGAGCTCTGGCTCGACACGGAGAGCGTGGCGTCGGCCAAGGCGCGGCTGGCGGCGGCGAGCGGCCGGCCGGTGGCTGTGGCGGTGTCGACGCGCGAGGCGCGCAAGACGTATCCGCCGAAGAAGCTGGCGGCGGCGCTCAAGGAGCTGCTGGACACGGATGCGACGTTCTTCTTGCTCGGCGGGCCAGACGATCAGAAGGCGGCTGCGACGGTCGCGCGTGCCCTGCCCAAAGACCGCGTGGTGAATGTGGCGGGCAAGACGCAGCTGCGGGAGTCGGCAGCCCTCATCGGCATGTCGGCGCTCTATCTGGGCGGCGACACGGGCCTGACGCACATCGCGGCCGCAGCGCACCGGCCGATCGTGGAGTGGTTCTGCCACCCGCAGGACACGATGGTGTCGGTGAACAGCGCGTTCGCGCGCTTCTACCCCTGGCAGGCGCAGTCCATCGTCCTGCAGCCGGAGCACGCGGCGAAAGAGTGCCGGAAGGTGCTGACAGAGTTCAGCGAGATCGCGGGCTGCAATTCCAAATTCGAAGCGCATTGCATCAAGAACATCGACCCGCACGCCATCGCGGCGGCGGCGCGGAGGTTCCTGAAATGAAGGAGGGGTTCTCTTGCTGATCACGCTGAAGGCCCCGCAGCCAGTCGGTGCTGCACAGCATTTCAATGTCCTCGGGGGGGGGGACACTTGTTGCAACGCTCGGGCGCCGCTCGTATATCGGCGACGCGAGTTTCTCGACGGGCAACAAGCGCGCCCATCTCCTGATCGGGCGCTACTGTTCGATTGCGTTCGGCATCCGCTTCCTGATCGGGCTGAATCATCGCCATTATACGGCGACGACGTATCCTTTCGAGGATTTCGAGCTCGGTGCGACGCAGCCAGATGGCAATGCGAATCATGCGTATGATGTGAACCACTACCAGGTCATCCTCGGCAATGATGTCTGGATCGGGGCGGATGTCACGATCCTCGGCGGCGTGCGCGTCGGCAATGGCGCGGTCATCGGCACGCGGGCGGTCGTGACGCGGGACGTGCCGCCGTATGCCATCGTCGCGGGCAACCCGGCGCACGTCGTGAAGTACCGTTTCCCGCAGGAGGTCCGCGACCGGATGCAGCGCATCAAGTGGTGGAACTGGGACGATGGCGTGCCGCAGGCGCGCTGGCGCGAAATGGCGGATCCAGAGGCGTTCTCTCTGCGCTATGATGTGCCGCTCGCGGCGGTGGAGGATGAGACGTCGTCGTATCTGAAGGCGCAGCGCGCGGCCGGGCGGCGGGTCTCGATGTTCGTCTTTGACCCGCAGGAACCCCGGACGCTCTGGCGCGAAGTCGTCGGGGCGTATCTCGCGGCGGGGGCTGCAGGGAGCAAGGACGTGCTCTGGCTCGAGATGACGGAGGCGGACGCACAGGGCGCGGCGATGGATGAGCTGCGGCAGCTGCTCGATGCCGACGGCCATGAGGGCGCGACGGTCTGCCTGCATGCGTCGCAGGCAATCCCGGCGCTCGATGTCCTGCCCTTTGTCGACCGGTATGTCACGGGCTGTTCGGAGACGTCGTCGCTCTGCGTCGATTTCGCAGAATCGTTCGGCGTGCCGGTCGTCTCGGGCTGCGATTATGGTTCGGGGCTGTTTTCTTGAGCTGAAGGAGTGTCGAAAGCAGGCATGGGCAATGCAAGGGCTCGTTTCTGGGAAATCTTCCGTTTCTGCGTCGTGGGCGGCGGGTGCTTTGTCATCGACTACGGCTTGCTGTACGCGCTGACGGAGTATGCGGGCGTGCCGTATCTCTGGTCGTCGGGCATCTCGTTTTCCGTCTCGGTGCTCGTGAACTACTGGCTCTGCGTCATCTATGTCTTTCGCGGGGCGGGGGAGCAGACAGCACGGCAGAAAGTGCTGTTTTTCGGCTCGAGCATCGCGGGACTGGTGCTGAACCAGATCTGCATGTTTATCTTCGTCGACATCTGCGGCATCTACTACATGCTCGCAAAGCTCGGCGCGACGGCCATCGTGACGGTCTGGAACTATGTGATGAAGCGACGGGCGATTGCTGGATAAATAACGGGAGAAGATTTTCGTGTTTTTTGATACCTTCATCATCGGTGCCGGCATGTCCGGGGCTGTCGTGGCCGAGCGATTGGCGCATGCGGGGCGGCGGGTGCTCGTCGTGGAGCGGCGGCGGACGGTCGGCGGCAACTGCTATGACCGGCGGGATGAAAATGGCATCCTCGTGCACCAGTACGGACCGCATCTCTTCCATACGGATGACGAAGCTGTCTGGAAATATCTCTCGCGTTTCACGCAGTGGGATCCTTATCAGCATCATGTCCGCGCGGTCATCCATGGCAAGGCGGTGCCGCTGCCGTTCTCGCTCGACACGCTGCACGAGGTTTTCCCGCAGTCGCTCGCGGACCGGATGGAGGCGAAGCTGCTCGCACATTTTGACTATGACACGAAAGTGCCGATTCTCGAGCTCAAGAAGATGGATGACGAGGATCTCGGGCGGCTCGCGGATTTCATTTATGAGAACATCTTCCTGCACTATACGGAAAAGCAGTGGGACAAGAAGCCGGAGGAAATCGACGGCGCTGTGACGGCGCGCGTGCCGGTCTGCATCGGCCGCGACCAGCGCTATTTCCAGGACCGCTTCCAGGGCGTGCCAAGCAAAGGCTACGCGCAGATGTTCGAGCGGATGCTCGCGCACGAGAACATCAAGCTGCTGCTGAACACGTCGGCGTCGGAGGTGCTGACGCTCGGCGCGGACGGCACGCTCGAGGTGTTCGGGCAGCCGTTCGATGGCGAGGTCATCTATACGGGCATGGTGGACGAGCTCTTCGGCTTTGCGCATGGCGAGCTGCCGTACCGCAGCGTCCGCATGGATTTCCAGACAATGCCGGGCGCGTATCATCAGCCGGCGGCGACGGTGAATTATCCGAACAATTATGATTTCACGCGGATTACGGAGTTCCGCCAGATCCATCCGTGCGAGAGCGAGGCCACGACCATCCTGCGCGAGTATCCGCAGGCGTATGTGCGCGGCGAGAACACGGCATATTATCCGATTTTCACGGACGAGGCGAAAGCGGCCTATGCGCAGTATGCCGAGGCGGCGAAGGCGTATCCGCACCTGCATCTCATCGGGCGGCTTGCAGAGTATCGCTACTACGATATGGATGATGCTGCGCGGCGGGCGCTGGACCTTGCGCAGGAATTGAAAAGGGAAGTGTATACATCATGACAGAATCGTCATCACAACTCAGCGTTATCTGGCTTGGAAATCCGCAGACAGCGGATCCTCGCGTGCTGCAGATGCTTGCGGTGATGGAGGATTCTTCTGTTGGCGTTGTGGCGCCGTCGTCGGCGCGAGCTTGGTTTTCGCGTGCGGAGAAGGTACCACGGTATCAGTCGTTCGATGAGGCAGCTGCTTTTGTAACGGAGCTGGAGGCGTCCGGAACGCGGTCCATGGAACAGCTCGTGCTTGATACGGGCTGCTTTCTCGTACGGCGCGCGGCACTGGAGGCGGCCGGTGGTTTCGATCCGGTCTTTGCGACGATGCATTACGGGCTGCCGGATTTCTGCTTGCGTCTGCGTACGGCGGGCTGGGGCGTGCGCTTCGTGCCATCGGCGTATGTGCATGAAGCGGCAGCCTCGGAGGCGGAGCTCGGGAAGGCGGATGCGGCGGCGTTCCGCGCGAAGTATGGGTTTGACTGCATGTATTCATGCAATACGCGACCGGAATTGCTGGAGCATGTGAAGCTGCCGGAGGCAGGGGATGGCACACAACAGGCACCGGCCGTGCTTGAGATTGGTTGCGCGTGCGGCGGCAATCTGCTGCGGCTGAGGTCGGAACGGCCGGATGTCGAGCTCTATGGCATCGAGCTTTCGGAGGCTTCGGCAACGGTGGCACGGCAGTTCGCCCAGGTGTATGCGCTCGATGTAGAGGATTTCCACATGCCGGAATGGGACGGCCGCTTTGATGCAGTGATTTGCGGCGATTTGCTCGAGCATCTGCGTGATCCGTGGAAGACGGTGCAAAACCTCTGCCGCATCACGCGGCCAGGTGGACGCCTGATCATCAGTGTGCCGAATGTGATGCATATCAGCAATCTTTATGGGATGTTGCGCGAGGGGAATTGGGCGTATGAGGCTCAGGGCATCCGTGATCGGACACACTTGCGTTTCTTTACACAGCGGACGGCGCGCGAGCTCGTGGAGCAGGGCGGCTACCATACGTTGACAGTGCTCGGTCGGGCGTTTCGTATCTCGAAGCAGCAGCAGGAGTTGCGCGAACAGCTGCTCCCGATCCTGGGGCTAGGCGTCACCGACCTTGACCTCGATGCTTTGCAATGGATTGTGGTAGGAGAAAAGGAGAATTTTGAATGAAAGTCACAGCAACAAAACTCAAGGGCGTCTATGTCATCGAGCCT
>Ga0256405_10011028_pt1 | contig 11683 bp, 12 predicted proteins | sample RumenRJG_02DNA_FD_189096 | JGI IMG/M metagenome (GOLD analysis project Ga0256405, IMG submission 189096) | Bovine rumen microbial communities from Lethbridge, Alberta, Canada - RJG_02 | ecosystem: Host-associated > Mammals > Digestive system > Stomach > Rumen | place: Canada: Alberta...
TAAAGTTTTAAAAAGTTAATAATAAATAGAATTTGAAAGTATTTCGTTTCCGATATATCTCGTCTTTTTGTTTTGAATGCAGAGTTGGGGGGCCAGATTCAACGTCTAATGCCCGGGGGCTCTTTTCCTGTCTGCGACGCAACATGAATTACCATGAATTGAACATGAATTTCTCATAAATATTATTTTGTTTATATTCTGTTAATTCTTCAATAGGAAATCAATAAATTCTTGTGGTTCCAACACGGGAATACTTGCTGTATTGAAATCCTTTTTATTTCGTGTTATAAGATAGTCAATATGTTCGTGTCTGGCAGAGAAGTATTGCATTGCATCCTCAAAATCCTTAAACTCGGATTCAACACTTTGTTCTAATGTTGATGAGTCAACAGGTGTTGCAGTAGTAATCTTCATGAATTTTGAGAATTCATTGAAGATGTCAGTCTCTTTATTGTATTTTCCAAGAATAAAGCTCGCAGTAGCATACGACATAGCAGAGACATAAACACGTATAAAGCCTCTGTCAGCAAGACTCAGAATTTGTAATGATGGCTTGCAAAACTGTTCACGCTGTCCTATTACATCAATCATGATGTTGGTATCGAAGAAAACACTTATCATCCGTACTTTTGAATTAGGTAATCTGTTCTTTCCTTTTCATAGTCGAAGTCGGCAGGAAGTGGATTTATACTCTTCCCTATCGAGGCCACAAATGGAGTAATCTCCAAATCTTCTGGCCTTATGTTGACTCGCACAGAGTCTTTGGTCTTCACATCAACCTCTTTTGAAACCAATGAAGAACTAAGCAATGATATCAATGATAGTTTCACCTGATCACTCGCACCTTTTAGTAGTTGCCAGTAATTCATTGTTTCTTGTTCTATTGCAATTGTTGTCATAATTATATTTTTGCTCTCTAATTTGTTTACTGAACACGAATCTCACTAATCTCACAAATCAATCCGTTTAATCCGTTCAATCCGTGGTTGTTTTTATCTTAAACATGTAATGCCACTCTGTAAGCGGCTTCGTCTTTCAGTGTGCTCTTGGCGATAATATGCATTTTATAATATTTTTTTGTTCATATTTCATTTTATTCTGCTCACCAGGTTCTGCGGCGCTCGTCGCGTGTCCCAGATGTCCTCAATAACGACCATGTCAACCTCTTCGTCGTACCAATACAGGAGTTTAAACCTCTTATTGATGTGCCTTGAGCGGTAGAAGGGAACGTAACCTCTCAGTAGCGGTTCTGGGAACCATTTCCTTCGCATTGCCTTTGCTTTACTGGTCCATACTACTGTAGCCATAAGAATTCCTTTTTCAGTTCAGCTCTTACTTCTTCTTCAGTGTAGTATTCCCCTCGCAGGTATTGCTCATGCGATTCCTGTAGTCGTGCATAGAGCTCGTCGAGGGTGTAGGGTTTCAGGTCGCTGGTGTCCTGGCGGTCCCATTCGTCCTCTTCAAGTTCCTCTACCTCCACCTCCTCGGAGATGTAGCGGATGAGGCATTGCTTGTCTTGTATGCTCAAGCCGTTGATGCGGTCCAGCAGGTCGCTGTTTCGCAACTCGTCGCTCATGCCGTAGGTCATTGCCGTCGGCTCGGATGCATATGTCCCTTTCGTTCCTTCTTCCATATCTCGTTTTCTTTCTTTTTCTGTTTTATCACGAATTTGAGAATTTGAGAATTGTTTCACTCATCACTTACATCGGTACGTCCACGTTCTGGTCGTCGCCCCAGTCCTCAACCTGGGCATCGAACTGGCCGGAGCCTTCCGGCTGGGAGTAGGGCAGGGTTGGCAGATTTTCTTCATCGATGAGGGGTGCGTCGATTTCCAGATCGAGCTGCAGTGAGACGTCGGCTTGCGTAAAGGTGGCTTCCTGTGTGCCGTCATCGCCATCATAGCGCAGCATCTTTCCTACGTCGTAGGAAAAATTGGTTGTCTTTGAACCATCAAGCGAGGTGAAATGCAGCACGATAAAGTTTGACTTTGGTGTGCGCTGAATGAGGAGCTCGCGTCCATGGGGCAGTCCGAAGGTCTGAATGTCAGTGGCGATCCATCCCACTTGCATGTCGCCGGCCCTGGTGGTGTTTCCGGAACGGCTCTCATAGCCGTCGATGCGCCAGTTGTTGAGCTTGATGTTGCCCACCTCTGTGCTTCGCCAGAACTTGGTGAGCGAGCAACCGTTGGCCAGACCAGTGATGTAACCGTCGACTCCGCCTTGTTCCGGGGGCTTCATGTAGTTGATGCCGCGCACCTTGACGCGGATGGTCAGCGTGGTGGTCATCGGGCGTATGGTGTCCTGGCGCTGCTGGTTCAGGGAGTCAACACCGGAGTCCTTGTCGTACTCGTAGAAGATCAGGCCGTCGGTACCGGTCTTCACCTCGAACGAGTCTATGGCCACACCTAACGACATAGGCTCCTCCATATAGCGCATTCCCTTGTCCCAAGCGTCCTGGTTGGTGATGTTGTAATACTCCGACTGTACCCTGATTTTCTCAAAGTCGTCAGTGTCGTAGAAGCGCATATTGCCCTCGTATTCAGCGAAGGTGTTGGTCATAACGAGCTGCTTGTATGAGCCGTTGTCCACATTCTCGTCTTCCTTTCCCGACATATCGTGGGTGGGGTAGCGGTATGTGAACTTGTCGCCGTTCTTGGCATACATGACGTATATACCGTTAGGTGTGGGGCCTTTATAGTATGACCAGTCATAGAAGATGTCCACCTTGCTGTCGCCTTTCTTGTAGAGCTCCAGGGGTTCGCGGTCGCAGGAGGAGAGAAGTGAAGAGTGAAGAGTGAAGAGTGAAAAATTGGCTACCGCGATGATGAGGTTGCGGAGAACGCGCAGGGTAGCGAGATGCCGAACAGCCGTCTGCATCTTCTTACTTACGCCAATTATCGTTCTACTCTTCATCATCTCTTTTTTCTTTTAACGCAAATGTCTCTTTTTTTCTCTTTAACATGAATTTCCATGAATGACCCATGAATTATATGTTTAAATCCTCCTCATCATCGTTTTCGTTTTGTTTTTTTATTGTCCTCTGGCGAGGGAATAATCCATACCAACGAGAACTTCAGCTTCGTGGGACCTATGTAGCTCATGTCCTTCGTGTACTTGTAGATCAGGTGGCTGCTCTCGAACTCGGCGTTGTAGTGGCGGCGGTTGCCGAAGGCTGCACCTGCCGCAAGGCTGAACTCCAGGTTCAGTCGGCTGCTCACGGGCCAGCTGTAGCCGAGGGAGAGGCCTATGCTGGTTAGCTCGCCCTGGTTGCCCGTGCCGTTGTACTCCAGGTCGTACTTCAGCGAGGCGGCATAAAGGCCCAGGAACGTGCCGCAGAGCCAGGGTCGCGAGCCGCTGCATCGGGGCGCGAACCAGCGACGGAACTCCACGCCGGCTTCCTGGATCTCGTAGCTGTAGTTCAGCTTGTCTAATCGGAACCAGGGGTTGGTGTATTCTGCCATCACGCTGTACTGCTTGTTGCGTCCTAAGGGTACCTCTATCTCCACGTTGGGTGCTAATGCCAGGTCGTAGAGCATATTGGTCTTGACGGCGAAGCGCGGCTTGTAGCCCTTGTTGAAACGCCGCTTCGTGGTGACCAGGGTCTCGCTCAGCGTGTCGGTGATCAGCATATAGAGGGTGTCGGCCTTCACCTCGCCCTTCTCAATGGTATAGTCCCTCAGCTGGTAGTCTATCTGGTAGTCGGTATGTCGCAGCAGTGGGAAGGCCTCTGCGGCCAGTGTGCGGTAGTCATCGGGGTAGCCGTAGCCTATTTTTTTGAGTTTCTCGTCGGGATCCATCTCGGTATCGATGATGTCAAGCAGGGCCTTGCGGTTAACGATAGTCGATGCCGTGTCTACGAAGTTGCGCATTCCCTCCCAGTCCTCTGCCTCGTAGGCAGTATGGAAGAGCACGGGCGACACGGCGGTATTCTCGATGATATAGCGCGTCAGGCTGCTGGTGCGTTCACGGGCCAGCCGGTCGTTGCTCTGATAAGTGCCTTCGGGGGATGCGAAACCCTTGATCTGGATGCGCAGTATCTCGATGGTGGTGTCGTTGCTCACGCTGTCGATGGTGTGGCGCAGGCGTTCCAATTCGAACTTGTTGTTGCGGAAATTGGGATTCACCTCGGTGCGGTTCACGGGGAACGTCACGTAAGCCCGTCCCTGCAGCTGCTGTATGTTCTCCTTGCGGATGTCCTCTTCCTTCTCTTCGTTCACGATGGGTGTAGGCACTCGGAGCACGCGCTCCACGCGGCTCACCTCGTTGCCGCAGCCGTCAACGCGGAGCACCAGCAGGCGGAGCAGTGCAATGCCCATCCAGTACTCGCGGGGCACGGTCTGCTGGTAGGCCTGATAGGTACGCACGTCGCGGTCCCTGTACTGTAGGGTGTCAGGCACGTGGAGCGTGTCCAGCGGCGTACGGATGTCGTGGTAGTAGGCCCAGTTGCCCATGATCTCTATGGCCGGGAAGCTGGCGGTGTGCTCGCCCATGATGAGCTGCGGCACGATATAGGCGCGATGCTGGCGTGGCAGACTGTTGCCCAGCATGGCAAAGCTCATGCTGAAGCCCAGGCTGTCTTCTCCGCACCACGTCAGCAGTACATTGTCTACCGTCACCATCAGATTATCCTTGTCGTTGTCCGACAGGGGGATGATCTGCTGCTGGGCGTACGCCTTCTGGCTCACCATCATCAGTGTAATGGCCAGTAGCAGTGCAATGCACCAGTGCGCGGTAGTTATCGTCATGGCTTTAGTCACTTTCTTTCCGTTTTACAGATGCTCTTCCGAGCTTCTTAATGGATATTTTTATGGTGCCTGTGTGTACGTACACGCGAGGCTTTTCATTAATTTTGACACAAAGATACGAATTTTTGTCGATAAATTGGATAACTTGTGGCGAATTTTGTGCAATATTTAATAATATTTAACTAAAAAGGGGCCGTATTTAGAAAACTTCGCTGCTTTTGTTCGGTTTTCCCAGGAGGTCGGATTTCCCATCACGCATGGAGCCGATATTGTTAAAGTTGGTTTAAAAATGAGGGGGAAATTTGGATGTTTTGGGAAATTATTTGTACCTTTGCAACCTAAATTGCGATAAAAGCGTGAAAATACAACAAGTGCTGTGCGCCCTTGAACAGTTCGCGCCCCTGCCGCTACAGGAAAGTTGGGATAATGCTGGCCTGCAGATTGGATTGACAGAGGCGGAGGTTTCAGGGGCATTATTGTGTTTAGACGTCACCGATAAGGTCATCGACGAAGCCATCGCCAAGGGGTGTAACCTGGTGGTGAGCCACCACCCGTTGCTGTTCCGGGGCCTGAAGCAGGTCACGGATGCCAACGATGTGCAGCGCACCGTTCGTAAAGCCATCAAGCATGATGTCTGCGTGATATCCATGCATACCAATATGGATAATGCGATAGGGGGCGTGAATTTTAAGATAGCGGAGCGGCTGGGGGCGGTACCCGTGATTCCAGCGGTGAAACCGATGATTCCAGCGGGGAAAGCGCTGGACACGGCGTTGCAAAAGGTGCCGATGGTGGTGGCGCAGATGGCGGAACCGATGGAGGCACGGAGATTTATCTCACTGGTGAAGGAGCGGTTCGGAGTGAAGTGCGCTATGTGTAACGAGTTGTTGCAGAGGCCTATACGTACGGTGGCCATCTGTGGCGGGGCGGGTGATTTCATGCTCGACGAGGCCATCAGCCAGGGGGGCGATGCCTTCATCACGGGCGAGATGCACTACCACCAGTACTTCGGTCACGAGCAGCAGATACAGATCTGCGTCATCGGTCACTACGAGAGCGAGCAGTTCACCTCGGAGATATTCCGCGACATCATCCGAAAGGAATGCCCGGGAGTAGCCTGCTTCATCGCAGAAACAAACACGAATCCGATTTGTTGGATTTAGAAAGGCGTAATAACGAAATAACGTAATAACGAAATAGCGTCAATTGTTTAAATTATGGCAAAGAAAGAATCTACAGAATTGTCGGTAGAAGAGCGTCTGAAGACCCTCTTCCAGTTGCAGACGGCCCTGTCGGCCATCGACGAGAAAAAGGCCCTTCGTGGTGAACTGCCCTTGGAGGTAGAAGACCTGGAGGCCGAGATAGAAGGCCTTAACACCCGCGTGGAGCGCATCCAGAGCGAGGTGGGCGAGTTTGAGCGCGCTATCTCACAGAAGAAAAGCGAGATCATCGAGGCTCAGAACAACGTGGAGCGCTACAAGCGTCAGCTCGACGATGTGCGCAACAACCGTGAGTACGACACGCTGTCGAAGGAGATAGAGTATCAGAGCTTGGAGATAGAGCTGTGCAACAAGAAGATCAACGAGGCCCAGCAGCGTATCGCCGAGAAGCAGGATGAGCTTCAGGCCAACCAGAATATGCTGCAGGAGAAACAGGGCGACCTGGAACTGAAGAAGAGCGAGCTCGACGAGATCATGGAGGAGACCCGCGTGGAAGAGGACAGACTGAAGGAGAGGGCTCACGAGCTGGAGGAGAAGATTGAGCCAAGACTGCTCACCTCGTTCAAGCGCATCCGTAAGAATGCCCGCAACGGACTGGGTATCGTGTACGTGCAGCGTGATGCCTGTGGCGGTTGCTTCAACAAGATTCCGCCCCAGCGTCAGTTGGATATCAAGATGCACAAGAAGATCATCGTGTGCGAGTACTGCGGACGTATCCTCATCGACCCCGAACTGGCTGGCGTGAAGACTGAGAAGCCCGTGGTCGAGGAGAAGAAGACCACACGCCGTCGTGCTGCTGCCGGAACCGGTGCCACCGTGCGCAAGTCTTCGAACTCAAAGAAGGCTACCGACGCAAACGACATGATTTAATTCTACACGAATTACCATGAATTGCCCACGAATTATCATGAATTATTATATGGGTAATCATATGTTATATAAATCTATATAATCGGGAATGTTCCTCAGGAAGGAATATTCCCGATTTTCGTAATCCATGCGGCAGCAGAAATGTTGCAGGCCGTTGGAGATGACGAGATAGTCAACGTGGAGCAGGAAATTATACGCCGTGATCTGGTCGAACACGCGCTGCGTCAGTTCGATATGCGGTGCCTTATACTCGATAATCATCTGCGGCTGCAAGTCTGTATTATATAATAAGGAGTCGCACCGCAGCTTCTTCTCGCCGATACGCAGTTCCACCTCGTTAGCCAGCAAGCCCTTGGGATAGCCTTTGTGGCCGATGAGGAAATGAACGAAATGCTGGCGCACCCATTCCTCGGGTGTCAGGGCCACGTAACGACGGCGCAGGAAGTCGAAAATCTGACGGTGTCCGTCCTTCTCGCGTAATTTTATGTCGTATGGAGGTAGGTTTATTTCCATTTTTTTTGTAACTTTGCAGCAAAGTTACGAAAAGTCGAGCACAAAACAAAGAAACTCGTTTCTTTTTTGTCGAGACGGAGTAAATTCGCCATCTTGATGGCAATGTTACGATTTATTTTTAAAAAGCAATGGCAGAAGCAAAGAATGTGACCTATAGCAGCATTATGAAGGAGTTGCAGAGCGGGCAGTACCGTCCTGTGTACTACCTGATGGGCGAGGAGTCGTATTATATCGACAAGATCTGCGACTATATCGCAGAGCACGCCTTGCAGCCCGAGGAGCGCGACTTCAACCAGACCATCATGTTCGGCTCCGACGTGAGTGCCTCGCAGATTGCCGATGCTGCCCGCCGCTATCCTATGATGGCAGAGAGGCAGGTGGTCATCGTGAAGGAGGCTCAGAACCTGAAGAATACCGATGCGCTGGAGAAATACATGAAACAGCCGCTGCAGAGCACCGTGCTCGTGATCTGTCATAAGAACGGCAAGATCGACGGGCGTAAGCGGGAATATGTGAAGGCCGTGCAGCAGGCGGGCATCCTTTTCGAGAGCCAGAAGCTGAAGGAGCGCGACCTGCCGACATTCATCGAGAATTACGTGAAGCAGAAAAATGCCGCCATCGATCCGAAGTCCACACAACTCATCGCCGATGCCATCGGTGCCGACCTGAGCCGACTCGTTGGCGAACTTGAAAAAGTGCTCCTCGGTTTGCCAGAGGACAACAAGCGGATTACCCCCCAGGTGGTGGAGGACAGGATAGGGGTGAGCAAGGACTTTAACGGCTTCGAACTGCGAGATGCAATTGTTAATAAAAATGTGTTCAAAGCGAATCAAATTGTTAAATATTTTGAAAAGAACCCGAAGGCCGGAAGCATCTATTCTTTCCTCCCAATGCTCTTTAATTACTTCCAAAATCTGATGCTGGCATATTATTGTCCAGAAAAAGCGAGTCAGGAGAGGGTAGCAGAGTGGTTGGAACTGAGGTCGCCGTGGGCAGCAAAAGACTACATGACAGGCATGAGAAATTTCACTGCGATGAAGACGATGCAGATCATTTCCAAACTACGCGAGATTGATGCCAAAAGTAAGGGTCTGGACAACCCAAACACCCCTCCAGAGGAGTTGGTGAAGGAGCTTATTTTCTTCATTTTGCACTGAAAAAGGTCGATTTTTGAAGCTGGAAATTCTAGAACGAGCACCCGCCAAGGGTGCTTTTTTTTGGCCAAAAGGCCTGAAAAATAAGGGCTTTACAAAGAAATAACTACCCTCAAATTTTAAAAATTTTCAATCGTCTGAACGCTGGTTCAGAATTTTTCGAGCATTTGAAAATAGCGTTTTTTCGGCTCTCGGAAATTTAATGTTAAGCTTTTTTAGGGTTTAAAAACCTTTAAGTTCGAAAGTCTTTAAGTTTGAAAACCTTTAATTATTTGCCGGGAATTTATATTTTAAAATGTAAACTTGACGGATTCGAAATTTTAAATATTTATTTTTAAATATTCGAATTGAGGTGTTTGAAAACGTGAATGCATATTTATAAAGACGCATATTTAGTTTTGTAAATACACGATAATCAGCGATTTAGGCTTTATAACCAAAGAAATAAATATGATTTCTTATATTTAAACACTAATGACTATTAATGACCCATTAATTGCCATTAATTATCTTAAACCGCCTGTATAAAGGCCTTTCCAAGGCACTACATGATCAATTATATGGCCAATTACATGGGAATTATATGTTTAAAATCGTGCATTAATGCCCTTTTTCTATTCTTTAATGTATTAAAAACCAATCAGTTGCATTAAATTCAAGAAATTTGACTTTAATATCATAAATTCCTTGACATTTGAATTTATGAATTTAAAGTCAGAAAACTCATGCCGATTGCTTTATATTTACAAATTTAAAATTAAACATTTAAAGTTTGATATCATAAATTCTTCTTTAAAAACTTGCACGGTTCATTTTTTTGCTTCACCTTTGTAAACTGAAAAGAAAACGGCCTTTTTAGGCACATTACCTACTTGGTTAGTAAAAATGAAGGATAGAATCAGACAAATCATGGAGTCGCGACACATGACCCAGCAGGTGTTCGCCAGTTACATCGGTACGACCCCTGCCACCCTGAGTGGCATCTTCAACGATCGCACCCGCCCCACCATTAACATCATTGAGAGCATTAAGAAAAAATTTCCGGAGGTCAGTCTCGAATGGTTGATGTTCGGACAAGGAGAGATGTACCAGTCAACGACCGACCATAGTGTTCCAGAGTCTGGTTCTGAAGGTCAGTCTTCGCCTCAGTCAGCCCCCCTATCTGCCCCTCAGTCAGCCCCTCATTTTTCATCTTATCAGCAGGAGCAGATGCTCGATTTTGGTCAGCCTATTGCTCCTACCCCTCAAAATGTTCAGCCGGCGGTCAATCATTTTAATGGTGTTAGACCAACACGAATCGAACAAAACCTTGAGTTGTTAAATAATGTCAACAAACCTTTAAGGCGCGTTACTGAGATTCGGGTGTATTATGATGACCAAACATGGGAAAGTTTTGTGCCCGCCAAGAAGTAGTTTTTTCATATAATTATGCCCTTAAAGATGTGGTTATTGACATATAATTACCATTAATTGGCCATATAATTTGCCATTAATTATATGAAAAATTCGTGGATAATTCGTGGTAATTCGTGTTATTTGAAATTTATGTTGTACCTTTGACCTCGGGTCGAAGGTACTTGCGTTCGACAATAAAAAGAAAAGTCTTTTTTTCTTTTGTATTGTTCTCACTTATTCGTACCTTTGCACCCAGTTGTTTATAATAAGGTGTAAATGAAGAAGTATATTTTAGACCTGACGGTTGTGTCGGTAGAACGGGTTCATGAGCGGTATGTGCTGATAAGGCTGACCGATAAAGAGCCGCTGCCGCCTATGCTGCCAGGTCAGTTTGTAGAAGTACGTGTCGATGGTTCGCCTGAAACTTTCCTGAGGAGGCCTATCTCTATTCATTTCGTTGACAGAGTGGCTAATGAGTTGTGGCTGCTGGTGGCCTGCGTAGGTGAAGGCACGCGACGGCTGGCGCTGTTGCAGGCCGGTGATAGGCTGAACTGCGTGCTGCCATTAGGCAACGGATTTACGATTCCCAGCGGGGAAACCGCTGGGCACTGCGTGTTGCTGACGGGCGGCGGCGTGGGCGTGGCTCCTTTGCTTTATTTGGGGGCTACGCTGAAGGCTCAGGGTATAGAGCCTACGTTCCTTTTAGGAGCTCGCTCGGCAAAGGATCTGCTGATGCTCCAGGAGTTTGAGAAATATGGACGTGTGCTGGTGACCACTGAGGATGGCACGATGGGCGAGAAAGGGTTTGTGACCAATCATAGCGTGCTCCAGAATGAGCGGTTTGATATGATACAGTGTTGCGGACCTACACCGATGATGAAGGCTGTGGCCCGCTATGCCCGAGAGAAGGGCATCGACTGCGAGGTGTCGCTGGAGAACCTGATGGCCTGCGGATTAGGGGCGTGTTTGTGCTGTGTGGAGAAGGTGAGGACTCTCCCCCAACCCCTCCCTGTGAGGGAGGGGAGTGTTCACTCTCAAGAGCAAGAACTATGTACTCCCCTCTCTCACAGAGAGGGGCAGGAGGAGAGTCAAAATGTATGTGTTTGTAAAGAGGGGCCAGTTTTTGACATTAACCGATTATTATGGTAGTATATAAACACGAATTACCATTAATACCCCACGAATTACCATTAAATTATTATGAAAAATTATATGGGCAATTCTTGCGTCCCTCCGGTGGCAAGCGGCAAAGCCGAGTCCATGGTCATTATATGTTACATGAAAAAAATGAATGATTTCGTGTAATTTGTGGTTGAAAAAGAAGAATTATGGCAAGATTAGAAGTAAAAATAGGGGCATTGAGTTTGAAGAACCCCGTGATGACCGCCTCTGGTACGTTTGGATATGGTCTTGAGTTTCAGGATTTTGTGGATCTGAAGGAGATAGGCGGTATCATTGTGAAAGGTACTACGTTGAAGCCCCGAGAGGGCAATGACTATCCGCGTATGGCAGAGACAGCGCAAGGGATGCTGAACTGCGTGGGTCTGCAGAACAAGGGTGTGGACTATTTCTGCGAGCATATCTATCCTCAGCTGTTGCCTACAGGCGGTACGTATATCGTCAACGTGAGCGGTTCGTCGCCCGAGGACTATGCCGCGTGTGCCGCCCGTGTGGATGCGTTGGATGCGATTCCCGCCATCGAGCTGAATATCTCGTGTCCTAACGTAAAGGACGGCGGTATGGCCTTCGGTGTGACCTGCAGCGGTGCAGCCAGCGTGGTGAAAGCC
>Ga0256405_10011029_pt1 | contig 11682 bp, 9 predicted proteins | sample RumenRJG_02DNA_FD_189096 | JGI IMG/M metagenome (GOLD analysis project Ga0256405, IMG submission 189096) | Bovine rumen microbial communities from Lethbridge, Alberta, Canada - RJG_02 | ecosystem: Host-associated > Mammals > Digestive system > Stomach > Rumen | place: Canada: Alberta | collected...
TGGAGACCCCGCTGCCCGCCTATTTTCTGGAAGTGCTCAAAAGGCTTGGAAATCCCGAATAAACGGAGGAATGAAGGATGAAAAACATCAAAGGTCTGCTGCTTGCCGTCGTCGCGCTCGCGCTGGTTATCGCCGCGGTCGTTCTGGTCGTCAAGATCGTCAAGGGCGCGCTCAACACGATCCTCGGCATCCTTGTGATCATCGCGCTGGTCGTGATCGTCGTGTGGATGTTTGCCTACGCCGGGCGGCACAGAAAATAAGGCTCCATGCGCTTTGAAATCTGGGAACGCTCTATGCGCACGGGGTGGAGTCGTTGTCTGCTTTTTCGCGCAGATCCCTCCGGTGTGATGATCGTCCCGGACGGGGAGGAGCGTGTTTTCCTTGCTTGGGATGAAATCCGGCATATTTACATTTCCCGCTTGCTTCCGCGGCGCGGGCAACTCGTCGTGGAGACGGAACCAAGAACTTACGCCGTGACCATCTGTGAATTTGTCCCTTCTCGTCGGTTGCCGAAAGTTCAGTGTCGCTTTTCCCTCATTTCAGATGACAAGACTCTTCATTATTTTGAGATGGAGTCTGTTTTAGCACATTTCCGGGATGATAGGATATTGAAACAGATTCAGTCTGTCCGACCATCGCCGTAAGAGCCGATGCCCACAGCTGTTGGGTTTTTATCTGGCTTGGTCAATGTCCATTTTCAGCACGAGGCATAGCTCGCGATGACCAAATCAAAGATTTGGACGCTCGCGTATCTTTGCTCGTGCAAAGAGAAAATGGACAAAAAGAGAAAACACGTTTGAGGGGGGAAGATTTCGATTTCTTCCCCCCTCAAAACTCCCCCTAATTGAAACGACAAAGGAGGGGACTTCTCCCCTCTTTTGATTCACCCCGACACAGTGCGAGAAAAGGCGATGTTCTGCTGACAAGAAAAACAGGGACGGCTTTTCAGCTCAAGCATAAGTTCACGTACCCAAACCACAGATTTGGACGTTCACTTATCTTGGACAAGCAAGAGAAAATGACTCTCAAACGTGTCTCAGCACAACTTCTTAATCGTTCTCTTCTCTGACCTCGAAATAGCTCTGCGGGTGATTGCAGACCGGGCAGACCTCCGGCGCCTTGGTGCCGCCGACCAGATGGCATGGGTCGCACAAATGAACAACATCCAAAGCCGGGCAGAAGAGATCTTGCTTCATGAGCTCGTCTACTGCTGAGGGGGTTCCGAAATGCTGATTCTGGAAGACCTGTACTTCGGCGACGTTCAGCCCAGTGAGCGCAGCTTCAAGCGCAACAGCCAGTATGCGAAAGCGCTGGATGACCTTGTGAAAGCCGGAGATGCACTGACGGATACCCTCACCGAAAAGCAGAAGGAGATGTTCGAGGAATTCATGACCGCCCAGCGGGAAGTCAATGTGCTCACGGATTGCGAGACGTTCATCTACGCTTTTCGTCTGGCGGCCAAGATCATGATCGACGTACTGACGGACGGACAGATGCGGGAAATCTGATTAAAATACAAAGCCCAGAGGCTGTGAAGATACCACTCCTCTGGGCTTTTGTCATTGTATGGAAGCTTCAAAAAAATGCGATCCCCGTTTTTATCCTTTGAAACCTCCGAATTGTTTCCATGCAATTGCGCTCAAAGAAAGAAGCTAAATTTGCCTGTGGCAACTGTTTCAGTATTCCCGTTTGGAAGCCGGATCTCCGCGGTACAATTGACGGGGATCGTGACAGTAAACAGGGTTTTGTTCTCTTTTCTTTCCCAGCTACTTTCCACCGTACCATAGATGCTGTCATAGCTGGCCTTAGCATGTGTAAAATGTCCGCCGGGCCGCGGAGCGATGGTGAAATGGTTCTCGCTGTCCACCCGGATGCCGCACATGGTCTTGAATAGCCACTCGACCGCCGCGCCCTTGGAGTAGTGGTTGAGGCTGGCGATGCCGCCCTGGGCCTCGGTGCCCTCCCAGCTCTCCCAGATGGTGGTGGCGCCCGCCTTGGGCATGAAGAGCCAACCGGGCATTTCCTCGTTTTCCAGCAGCCGATAGGCCGCCTCAATGTCGATTTCCGCGAGCACCTCCAGAATCAGCGGCGTGGAGAGGAAGCCCGTACCCAGCCGCCAGCCGTAGTGCTCCAGTGCATCAACGAGGCGCTTTTTCGCGTATGCCGTCTGCTCTTTCGTCAGAAGATCAAAGGCCAGCGGACGCACCAGCAGCGCCTGCCGGTCGGTGTCGAGATCGTTTCCGAATGCCTTCTGATAGGCGGCCCTGCACGTCTCGGAGACGGCGCGGTATTTCGCTGCGTCCTCCGGGCGCCGCAGCTCCTCTGCGATCTCCGCCATGCAGCGCAGCACATAGGCGGTATAGGCGGTGCTGACCTCGGGGTGCGGCAGCACCATGTCCTTCCAGTCGTTGGGCTTGACGTCTGCGGGCTCGGCCCACTCACCGTAGCTCTGCCCAAGGCGCACCACACCGTCCAAGGAGACGCGCCGGGTCATGAAGGCCGCGTATTTCTTCATACGGTCATAGTATTCCGTGAGGATCTGGCGGTCTCCGTGCTTTTTCCAAAAGCGGTATGGCAGCAGGACCCCGATATCCGACCAGCCCACCGAGCCGTTGAGCGTCCACATGTAAAAGTCCACGCCGCCATAAGGTGCGATCTGCGGCAGGCGGCCGTCCCGCTTTTGCCAGTCGTACACGTCCCGCAGGTATTTCCGGGAGAAGGCCGCATAGTCGAAGAGATACGAGGCCGTCTCGAAGAAGATCTGCGCGTCGCCGGTCCAGCCGTGGCGCTCCCGGGTGGGACAGTCGGTGGGGATATCCAGAGAGTTGGATTTCGTCGACCACCTGGTGGCATCCACGAAGCGGTTCAAAAGCTCATTGGAGCTTTCAAAGCGCCCGGTCTCGGCCATGTCGGAGTAGACGGCGATCGCTTCGATGTTTTCGGGCAGAAGTTCCACGTCCGTCTCCACCTCCGCATAGCGGAAGCCGAAGACCGCAAAGGTGGTTTTATATTCGTTCCGGCCTTCCCCGCAGGTGTAGTCGATCTGCTGTAAGGGGGAGGTCTTCTTTTTGCCCACGCACTGGATGTTTTTGAGCGTCAGATTGCCGTCCGCATCCAGCATCTCGCCGAAGCGCCAGAGCATCCGCTGCCCGACGCGGGCGTTCACCGTAAAGGCCACATAGCCCGCCAGGTTCTGCCCGAAGTCAAGGAGTTTCCTGCCATTTGGTGCGGTGGTGATTGTCGGGTGAAAGCGCTCATGCTCGGTAACCGGGACGTTATTGGACGCCGTCGGTAGCACCGGATGGCTCGTTTCTTTTGCTCTGCCCCGATAGAAGGGTGTGCGAAAGGCCTCGACGATCTCGCCGTCCTTGTTGTCGGCAAAGCGGATGGGGCCGTCGTTGGACCACTGCCAGCTGCCGTTGGTCGCCACCGTCTCGCGCAGGCCGCTTTCATACTCATATTCCAGCTGGCAAAGCAGCTTTGTCTCCGTTCCGTACTGGTTCGTCAGTCCCCAGGCGCCGCAGCTGCCGCGATACCAGCCGTCAGCCAGCTGAACGGTCAGCTCGTTCTCACCGGGTTTCAGAAGCCCGGTTACATCGTAAGTCTGGTACTGGACGCGCTTGCGGTAATCGGTATGCCCCGGGGCCAGGCAGATGCTGCCGACCTTATTGCCGTTGAGCTTCGCTTCATACAGCCCGCAGGCCGTGATATACAGCCGCGCCCAGCGGACGTCTTTCTTGACCGCGAAGACCTTGCGAAAGCAGTCCTCGGGATAGCGTTCCTTTTTGCTCGGCGTGTAGTTGCCGGTGATCCATCTGGCCGTCCAGTCGGTTTTTTCGAGAAGACCCATCTCGAAAAAGGCCTCGCTCCAATCTCCCGGCTCGCCATTTTCATCCCAGAGGCGGACGCGCCAGTTCACCCGCTCGCGGCTGCGAAGCGGCAGCGGATAGATCGCGTGCATGGACGAGCTCTCCACCTTACCGCTGTCCCAGTTCTCCGTGACAATTTGATACGTCGTCTGCTTGACTCCACTCTCGCCCTTTGCAGGACCAGCTCCGCTTCGCTCCGCGTCGCAGTTCCACATGAGGCGGGGCTGCTGCCGGTCGATCCCGACCGGCTCGGTCAGATATTCGGTTTTCAGTCGGATCGCTTTCATGTGCATTCCTCCAGGGTCCACGGATCCTTCCAGCGGATCACCGGCTGCTCCCCTTCAAACGTCAGGGGCAGCCAGACATACCGGGACAGCGACGTATTGACGCGTCTGCAGTTCCACGGCAGTCTGCCCAGCTGCATTTTCTCCCACAGCGTGGCGTGATAGCGTTTGTCCAGGCAGGCGGCCAGCGCGCGCATCATCTGCTCGGTCTTCGCGGCCCCGCATCTCAAGCCGGGGATCCATCGATCCGCCAGCACAAGAAAAGTACCTTGTTTGCCCGGCAGCGGTACGATTTTGGAAATCTGTGAGCAGAAGGACGCACCGCTGTCATCCGCCCGGTGGGGATTTTCTAACGGCGTCAGCTCCCCCAGCGGCGCGGAAAGCTTTGCCGCTTCACTGGGGTTCGGAATATAGCCGGTCATCCCGCTGGTGAAGAGATACAGCTGGTTTTGAAATTCGGTCAACGCCACCCCTTCTCGGGCATAGGGGACCGGCAGATCCTGATAATACATGCGGTACGGCTCCGTGACGTCCGTATAGTCGTCGGTCAGGCGGCACGCGGCGATTCCGCGGCTTCCCTCCGCAAAATAGAGAAAAGCAGCCCCGTCTTTTTCCCATATATCAAAGTCGCCGGCCTCTTTTCCGAAGGGGCGGAAGGCCGTTCTGACCTCACGGTAGGGCCCGGACAGCCGATCGGCGGTGAGAACGGAGAAACACGCCTCTGTTTTCCCGCTGTATTTGAGCCAGCAGACGTATTTCTTCGTTCTTTCGCAATAAACGATGTGGGGTCTGTCCATCTGCCTGGAGGGATGCCGCCAGCTGGAAGGATCATCCGGCTCCGGAGGAATGATGTGTCCCTCATCCTGCCAGGTATAGAGATCCTCTGAGGAATAGCAGCGGATCCCCCATGTCCAGATGCCGTTCTTTCCGTCGGTATGGGATTTATCTTCGCCGTAGAGATAGTATCGGCCGCCCTCCCGGAAGATCGCACCGGCGTGTGCCTCAACTTTGTTTCCAGCGGTATCCAGCAGTTCGCGGCCGGGGAAAAAGGCGCCGGTCATGCCTGCTTTCTCCTGGCCCTGATCTCTTCCTGCTCTTTTCCGATCCGTTTTTCCACGTCCACGAACAGCATTATCGCCGCGAGGATCAGGCCGGTGAACACTTCGAGCCCGACAAAGGAGAAGGTGATCGCACCGTTGACGGAGGCCGTCTGCTGCACCGCGACGGTGAGAATCCCGTCAGGCGCGCTCTTAAGAGACTCCAGAGCAAGCTGCGGCGTCAGACCGCTTGCGGCCAGACGGGAAGAAGCCTCCGAGACACTGCTCGCGCTGATAGGCGCCACATAGCCGGTCAGCGCCAGCATCCAGTTGAACAGCCCCGTGACCACACCCACCATCGCCACTGCGATGATGTTGTAAATGCTCATGGCCGCGCCATCCACGCGCAGATCCGTCTTCCATTCCAGATGATCCAGGCAGTCGGCAAAAAGCGCCATGAAGACGTACGCGCTGGGCAGGCCGCCGATGTTTTTGATGAACTGGCCCACGAGGACCATGACCAGATTCCGGGAGAACAGCCAGCAGATCAGGCTGCCGACGGCATAGATCACAAAGCCGATCATCGTCACGTTCCGCTTGCCGAATTTCTTCGCCAGCGGCCACACGGCAAAGATACCGATGCCCATGGGCACGCCGCCGATGACGGAGACCAGCATCTGGGTGATTCCGTCGTTATAGGTGCCGAGAACGTAGTTGCAGTAGTAGACGAGGGCCAGGTTTTTGAACATCGTCCCTGTCGTGTAGATCAGAAAATACGCGTACATGAGGAGCATGTATTTGTCGGTGAAGAGGATCTTCATCTGCTCGCGCAGGCTCAGATCGCTCTTGGCACCGGCGGCATCTTCCTCCGCCGTCACCCGCTCCTTGGTGAAGAAATACTCCATCAAGGTCAGCGGCAGGGCAAAGATGGAGAGGACGGTCATCAGCGTGATCCACTTTCCCTTATCCACGCCGATGGCCGGCATGATGACCATGGGGAAGACCAGCGCCACCAAGATGCCGCTCATCATGATGGTGGTGATCTGGTTGAAGACCGACAGCCCGCCGCGCGCCGTGGTGTCGCGGGTAGAGAGCGGCACCATCAGGTTGTGGCTCATGTTGAAGATGGTGTAGGCGAAGGAATAGAAGAGGTTGTAGGAGACCATGATCCAGATCGCCTTGACCGTCGGATTGGCTTCCGGCACGGTAAAGAGCAGGATCGCCGTGACCGTGATCAGCGGCGCCGAAACGAGCAGCCAGGGGCGGGCCTTGCCCTCCTTCGTCCTGGTGCGGTCGATGATCTGGCCCATGACCACGTTGGTCACGGCGTCGATGACCTTGGAGACGATGGGGAAGACCGTCAGGAACATGCCGCCCCACATGGGCGTGAGGTTCAGAACGTCCGTATAGTAGACGTTCAGATAGGTGGCCAGCACCGCGTTTAAGAGCAGCGCGCCGGCCGGGCCAAGAAGATAGCCCAGCCATTTTTCCCTGCCGGTCACGCTCTCGGAGCGTATCCGGCTTGCGGGAAGTCTTTCAAACAGCTTTTCCATTTTTTCTCCCTCTTTTATCTCTTGTTCAGCCGCAGGGCCAGCGTCAGTACGTTCTTCGCCGTGCGCTGGAGCTCGGCGCGGGCGATGCCCTCCGGCTGCCCCAACGTTGGCAACAGGCTGCCGTCGGACTTGTACCGCTTTGCCAGATGCCCGATGTCTCCCGGCATCAGCACGTCCACCTGGGCGCGGACGCGATAGGCGTTGTTCCGGAGTCTCGGAAATTCCGGGCTCTTCGCTTTCTGCATCCACCAGTCGGTGATGACGCAGCCGGTATAGCCCCACTCGCCCCGCAGGACGGTGGTGACCAGGTCGTAATTGTAGTGGCTCCAGACGCCGTTTACCTTGTTGTAGCTGGTCATGATGGTCAGAGGCTTTGCCTCCTTGACCACGATCTCGAAGTTACGCAGATAGATCTCCCGCAGCGCCCGCTCGGAGACGCGGGAATCGTTTCTGTTGCGGTTGGTCTCCTGGTTGTTGCAGGCAAAATGCTTGGGACAGGCGGCCTTGCCCTTGCTCTGCACGCCGCGCACCGTGGCTGCCGCCATCTTGCCGGAGAGCAGCGGGTCTTCGGAGAAGTACTCGAAGTTGCGGCCGCAGAGGGGATTGCGGTGGATGTTCATGCCGGGGGCCAGCTGCACATCCACGCCGTAGTGGATCATCTCCTCGCCCACCTTGGCGGAAAGCGCCTCGACCAATTCTGTGTTCCAGGTGCAGGCCAGGGCGGTGCCGCAGGGCTGCAGCGCGCAGTACTTTTTCAAGCGAAGCCCCGCAGGCCCGTCGGAGGTGATGATCGGCGGCACACCTTTTTGGCGCAGACTCTCGATCACGCCGCCAAAGGCACCCGCGTTGCCCGCCACGCCGAGGGAACTGCCCATCATGCCGTGACCCCGGCTGAGGGCTTCCAGTTCCTCGTCGTTCAGCCGGGCAATAAAGTCGTCCAGCGTAATCTTGCCGCTCTTCACGTCATCCAGCGTATAGCGCCGAACGCCGGTGGCAGGGATGACTTTCGGCAGGCGGCACGTGATCCGCTCCCGCAGCTCAGCGCTGGTTTTGCACAAACGCTCGCACTGCTCCACGGTGATCTTCTCGTCAAGAGAAAAGCCGCCCGCCTCCGTGTCGTTGGCCGTGAAGCGGTATTCGCCGCTCTCCAGAATGAAGCGGCTGCTGTCCTCGTCGTAGGAGGCCAGACACTTGTCGTCGCAGCGCAGCGTCAGCGTCTCGCTCTCGCCGGGAGCGAGGTTTTTTGTCTTGGCAAAGGCCGCGAGCACCCGCAGGGGCTTGTCCAGCCGTCCCTCCGGCGCATAACACCAGAGCTGTACGATCTCCTTGCCGGGCAGTGTCCCGGTGTTCGTGACGGTGATCGTTGCCTCCGTCTCATTGGTATTGCGGCGCAGGCTCTCGGCCTTCAGGGCAAAGCTCGTGTAGCTCAGGCCGAAGCCGAAGGGATAGAGCACAGCCTCCGGGTGCCGGTCAAAGTGCCGGTAGCCCACATAGATGCCCTCGGCGTAGTCGTTATACGCCTTGCCGCCGAAGTCCGCGGCGCTGGGATAGTCCTCATAGCGGCGGGCGATGGTGTCGCTGAGCTTGCCGCAGGGAGTCACCGCACCGGTCAGTACGTCCGCCACGGCGTTGCCGCTCTCCATGCCGCTCTGCCAGACGATCATCAGGGCGGAGAGCTTGTCCCCGTATTCCTCCGTCCAGGCCATGTCCATAATGTTTCCGATGTTCAGCAGCACCACGACCCGGGGAAAGGCCGCCGTGACCGTGTCCAGCATGGCTCGCTCCTCATCGGTCAGATAGTAGCTGCCTTTGGTAAGCGTGTTCTCCCGATCTTCTCCTGCGGCGCGGCCGATCACCACCAGCGCGGTCTCGGCGGTCTGCGCGGCCTTTCGCACCAAGGCTGTGTCCAGCGGCATCTCGGGGTAGTTCATGGGCCAATGGCCCCACCAGCCGTGATCCGCCATGTTGTCCTCCTGCTGTGTCCAGATCTCATAGGCATTCAGGAGTTCATCGTTCATCCTCACACCCGCATTGCGCAGGCCGTCGGCCAGGTTCACATGATAGGGCGCGTTCACATCGCCGCCGCTGCCATAGCCAACATAGAACCAATCAAGCTGGCAGCGTCCGAAAACAGCGACTTCTTTTTCCCTGTTCAGCGGCAGCACGCCGTCGTTTTTCAGCAGCACGCAGCCCTCGGCTCCCGCCTGACGGATGCGTTCCCCGATCCCGGGTGTCACATAGCGTTCACCGTCGGCCCAGGTCTCCTCCTGCATCAGGCCGTTTCCCATGGCCCTGTCAATGACACGCTGGGCCAGTTTTCCCAGTCGGTTTTTCAGCTTTTTCATAGCGGCACCCCTTGTATTTTTATGATTCCAGTATAGCAAACAGCCGGCCATTTGTCCTTGCAAATTTGTTTGGATTCTATTATAATTTGTTCGAATTTGAAAGGGGACTGTAGGATGTGTATCGACTATGATTACCTTTGCCGGATCACCGCAAATCTGTCCGGCATACCGGTTCGCGTATATCGGGCAGAGGAACTGATATCATTTCATTCGCCCGTCACATTGATCCGGGATCCCATGCTGCTGTGCAAAGAACAGCTTTGGTGTATTCGGGATCACGTCGGAACCTGTCTGACGGAGCATTTCTACTATTACGGTGTCCTTACCTCCGACGAGATTCGCTTCATCGTCGGCCCGACCCGGCAGCACCCCGCCTCGGATCAGGAACTGCGGGAGCTTGCATTTCACATGGGACTGAGTAAAGACGACGCTGAGGAATTTGGCCGCAGTATCAAGGCTATTGTGAATATGCCTGTGGAAAGTCTGCTGCTGATGCTCTGCTCCATCAACTATATGGTTAACGGCGAGAGACTGGAGCTGAAGGATCTGACGATCACCACTGACGAGCAGGATATGCTGCGGACGATTCGTGCCTCTCAGGTCATTGAAAAAGGCGGCGAACTGCAGCCGCCCACGCCGCCGCACAACAGTTACAGTCAGGAGCAGGCGATCCTGCGCATCGTTCGCAAGGGCGACACCGCCGGCCTCCACACCTGGATGGAGCGTGCGCCCGCCATCCGGGGCGGCATTCTGGCGCCGGAGCACCTGCGTCAGATGAAAAACATTTTTATTGTCACAGCGACGCTGTGTTCGCGGGCGGCCATCCGGGGCGGGCTGGATGTGGACGATGCCTTTTCTCTCAGCGATTCTTATATTCAAAGCTGCGAGCGGCTGGACACGGCCGAGAAGATCACCAATCTGCAATACCACATGGTGCTGGAGTTCACCGAGCACGTGGAGCGTCTGCATCTGGGAGAGCATCTGGGAAAGCTGGCTGTTGCAGTGGCCAATTATGTGCAGCACCACCTGTCCGAACCGATCTCCACAGAGGCACTGGCACAGTCCCTGTTTATGGGGCGCTCGTATCTTTCCACCAAGTTCCACAATGAGACCGGGATCAAGCTCAACGATTTTATCCTCCAGCAGAAAACGGAGGAGGCCAAACGCCTCCTCCGCTATACTGACCGCAGTGCCGCCGCCATCGGGGACTATCTCGCTTTTTCTTCTCCCGCGCATTTTTCGCGGGTATTCAAAAAATACGTCGGCCTCACGCCGAATGAGTACCGGGAAAAGCATGCCTGACCTGCATGATCGTCAGGTCAAGGAAATAAATGCTAGCCCCTCTTTTTTTATGCTTTTCTATCCCCGCCTCCCCCTGTGGGGGAGGTGGTTGAGCGCAGCGAGACCGGAAGGGGGTGCCGTCTCTTCGCTAACCCCTCTATCGCCCCTTCGGGGCACTTCCCCCGGCGGGGGAAGCAGGAACCTCATTCGGTGCTTTGCGCCACCTTCCCCGCGAGCGGGGAGGCATCGGGGAACCTTTTCTTTATACGAAGGGCGAGCAAAAAAGAAAGGCGGGAGCGATGCTCCCGCCTTTCCTGTGTAAAAATCAGTAATTCTCTTCTCTGACCTCGAAATAGCTCTGCGGGTGATTGCAGACCGGGCAGACCTCCGGCGCCTTGGTGCCGACGACCAGATGGCCGCAGTTGCGGCACTCCCAGACCTTGACGCTGCCCTTTTCAAAGACCTGCGCGGTCTCGACATTGTTCAGCAGCGCACGGTAGCGCTCCTCGTGCGCCTTCTCGATGGCGGCGACGCCGCGGAACTTGGCGGCCAGGGCAGGGAAGCCCTCCTCCTCGGCGTCCTTGGCGAAGCGCTCGTACATGTCGGTCCATTCGTAATTCTCGCCCTCGGCGGCGTGCAGCAGGTTGTCCGCCGTGCTGCCCAGCTCGCCCAGCTCCTTGAACCAGAGCTTGGCGTGCTCCTTCTCGTTCTCGGCGGTCTTGAGGAAGAGCGCGCTGATCTGCTCAAAGCCCTCTTTCTTGGCGGTGGATGCGAAATAGGTGTATTTATTGCGCGCCTGGGATTCGCCCGCAAAGGCCTCCCAGAGATTCTTTTCGGTCTTAGTGCCTGCGTACTTGTTTGCCATGGATAGTTCCTCCTTAACGTATGTGATGATAATACTACTATACCCGAATGCGTTCAGATTAGTCAATAGTAATCGCTCTGCCTTGACTTCCAGCAAATGATTTGTTATCGTGATAACATTGCGATGGGAAGGAGGAAGAACTTTGCTTTCAAAATACGCTTTCTCTCTTAAATCCGAACTGACGAAGGAGGATATCCGTGCTCTCTCATTCACACTTCTCGGATATCGTTATCAAGCGAAAACAGAGGGTATGCCCAGAAGTGGCTTTGTTTCATTCCATCCTGTGCAGACACCCAGCCTTTATCACAATTCGTTCATTCCTGAATATTCCGTTTGAAAAAACCATTGAAACCGGGCAAGTTGGTCACTTTCACCGCGCGGATTGTTCAGTGGTTCCGCCGAGATTGGTCACCATTTCCGGCGCGGTTGTATATTGACAACAGTTACT
>Ga0256405_10011030_pt1 | contig 11679 bp, 9 predicted proteins | sample RumenRJG_02DNA_FD_189096 | JGI IMG/M metagenome (GOLD analysis project Ga0256405, IMG submission 189096) | Bovine rumen microbial communities from Lethbridge, Alberta, Canada - RJG_02 | ecosystem: Host-associated > Mammals > Digestive system > Stomach > Rumen | place: Canada: Alberta | collected...
TGCGCAAATAAGCAAGTATAATTTTACCGCAATTTTGCTTTCCGCCGTTATGGAAATGCGTCTTGAAGAATACGCTATTGCGGAAGAAAAATTGAGATTTCTTGTGAAAGTTGCTCCAAATGAAGGCAGTTTGTATGAATATGCACACCTCAAACTTCTTCAAAATAAATATGATGATGCAGAGATTTATGCAAATAAAGTTCTTGCACTCAACAAGTTTATGCTCCCCGCATATTTCGTTTTGGGCGAAATTTATTCAATTCAGAAGGATTATGAAAAAACACGGGAAAATTTTGAAACGGCTCAGGATAACGGATTGCAGAGCGTAAACTTATATTTTGAATGGGGCAAGTGTCTTGTAAGGCTTTTAAAATTTGATGAGGCGAAGGAAAAGTTCAGAAAAGTTTTGGATTTGGAAGCCGAAAATAATGATGCAAAAATCGGGCTTGCACTTATTTATGCGTACAATAATGATTTTAATTCCACAAACGAATTAAAAGAAAAAAATCAGAGCAATGTTTATATTCAGGAAGCGATCGGCTTAGAAATGCTTTTTAACCATGACTGTGAAGGTGCCATAGAGATGTTTAAAAAAGCACTTTCAACCGATAAGCATCAGACTTACAATTTTTATAATCTGGCAAGGTGTTATGCTCAGTTAAATAACCGCTATAAAACAGGGGAATATTTTGATAAATTTACTCAAAATAATCCTGAGTATGCTCAGGGTTACATTGATTTTGCAAAATGGTTAATAAATGTATCGGATTTTGAAGAAGCAAAACGCAAACTCAAAAAAGCCCTTAATCTTGAGCCTGACAACGTTGAAGCGCTCAATTTTATGTTTTTAACTCAATACACTCTTGTCAAGAAAAACATTTGTGAATATAATATAAAGGAAGCAATTTCGGTTGCAGACAGAGCGCTTGAATTAGGGAAATTCGATTATACCCCTCAAAAACAAGAACTTGAACGAATGTTAGCGAATTTTCAAGGGAATTAGAGTTGAAAAAAATAGTTGTACAAAAATTCGGAGGAACATCGGTTGCGGATATCGAAAAGATGAAGCACGTTGCTGATGTTATCATCAAAGAGAAAGAAAACGGCAATGACGTTGTGGTTGTTGTTTCGGCTATGGGGCATACCACAGACCATCTTGTAAAACTTGCCCATGAAATTAACTCTAACCCGTCAGAACGTGAACTTGATATGCTTCTTTCGACCGGCGAATGTGTTTCGATGTCGCTTCTTACAATGGCTTTGCAGTCAAAAGGTTATAAGGCAATAAGTTATAATGCTCAGCAGATAGGGATTATAACCGAAAATGTTCACACAAAAGCAAGAATTATTGATATCAAAACAGATAGATTAAGAAAAAGTCTTGATGAAGGCAATATAATCGTAATTGCAGGTTTTCAGGGTGTTACAACCGATGGAGAAATCACAACTTTAGGCAGAGGAGGTTCTGATACCTCTGCTGTTGCCATAGCCTCAGCGCTGGGTGCTGAAAGATGCGATATTTATACCGATGTTGAGGGGGTTTATACAACTGATCCGAGAATTGTACCGAACGCTTCAAGACTGAACGAAATTTCTTATGAAGAAATGCTCGAACTTGCACATGCCGGCGCAAATGTTTTGCACCCAAGAAGCGTTGAAACGGCAAAACAGTACAAAATGCCTTTGAGAGTGCGTTCGACCTTTAAATACGATAACAAGGGAACTTTAATATTAGGAGTTGAAGACATGGAAATTAATAAACCGGTTGCGGGAGTTGCCGCAGATTTATCACAGATAAGAGTAGTAGTTTGCGATATTCCCGATACTCCGGGTGAAGCCGCAACACTTTTTGGCGCACTTGCAAAAGAAAACATTTCGGTTGATATGATTATTCAGTCTTATGCAAGAAAAGTCAAAAATGATATTGCTTTCACGATTAATAAAGAAGATTTGCAAAAAACACAGGAAATCCTCAATAAAGTGAAAGAACAACTTGGAGCAGGGGATGTAAGTTTTGATGATAATATTGCAAAGGTATCTATAATCGGTGCAGGCATGATAGACCGGCCGGGTATTGCATCCACGATGTTTAAAACCCTTGCTGATTCAAATATCAATATCCGTATGATTTCAACTTCGGAAATAAAAATCAGTTGTTTGATTAACAAGGAAGACGCTCAAAAGGCACTCAAAGCCCTGCATGAAGTGTTTAATTTGGGGTGCGACGAAATTGCCGAAGTCAAAGGCACCCTGCCTGATGTGTAAATAATTAAAAATAATAACCATTTAACTTTTTAACTATTCAACCTTTCAACTGAGTACTTTTATAAAAAATCTTGATTTTTGTAAATTTATCATTAAAAACGTCATGCAAAAATCAGATTTTCTACTCCGTATGGTTGATTTTTTGCGTATAACTTGAACAAAATTAATAAAATAAAGTATTATAGAAAAGAGAGGTAGCAGATTTATGACGAGTTATTTTCCTAATTACGACTTGGCGGGAAGAATACAGCATACTAAATTCTCATCGGGTTTTAATATGCCGAGTGTTCGTCTTGACAGGGTAGAAAAACCGGAAACTCAGGACTTTAAACAGGTATTTTCAGGGCTTGTGGAGAACTTCAATAAAGATTTGAACGCACCTGACGACCTGTTGAAAGACGTTATGCAGGGCAACAAAAACGTTGATATTCATGACGTTATGGTTGCGATGTCAAAGACGGAAATCAGCGTTAATATTGCAACTCAGGCAGTAGGTAAAGTTATCAATGCCTATGACAGAGTTATGCAGATTAACGTATAATTTCAAATTTGTTACTTTTTAAGGGTATGAATTAAAAAATCAGACAGCGGGAAAAGACATGGATTTTAGCAAAATTACTGAAAACAAACCACTATTTTATGGAATTATCGGCGGAGCCGTACTCATTGTTGCGATTTTGATGATGGCAATAATTATCGGCGCAAGTTCGGGCAGTAAAGAAGGAGCAAAAACAGTCGGCTCGGAGGCTTTAAAATCTAATGTTGAACTTTTGACAACGGATAATATCGGTAAAGCACTTGAAATTCAGGCAATGCTTGCAAAACAGGGTATTGTTGCGGAACGTCAGTTAGACGGTACAAAATCAAAACTTGTTCTGAACGCAAAAAATTGCTCTAATATGACTTCAAAATGCACCGTAAACGACAGAGATAAAGCGATTATTGCTATTGTTCAGTCAGGACTTGTTGACCAGAATGTCGGGCTTGAAATTTTTGATAAAGGTGATTTTACTTCTACAAAAGAGGATAAAAGGATTCGTCTTGCAAGAGCAATGAACGGCGAATTATCAAGACTTATCAAACAAATTCCGCCTATTCAGAGTGCAACGGTATTTATTTCAATACCGGAGCAAAACTCAATGTTTGATGAACAAAAACCGCAGACTGCAACAGTTCAGCTGGTTATGCCCATCGGAGAAAAACTTGACCAGTCAAAGGTTAAGGCGATTACAAATTTACTTTTGGGCAGTGTAACGGGTTTGAAAGCGGAAAATATTGCAATAACCGATACAAACGGGAATACTTATCACAGTGTTATGGACGCAGAAGACGAAATGCTCCAGAAACTTGAAGAAAACGATAAGTATATGCAGCAAAAGATTTCAAAACAGTTAGACAGACTTGTCGGGCCGGGGAACTATGTAGCAACGGTCAGTACGTTTTTACGTCAAACTCCTGTCGAAAGATTTACAATAGATTATGATCCGCAGAGAAAAACAGCGGTAACGGAACAGTCGTTCTCTGAAGGTTTGGGCGATAAAACATCTGATCAGAGCAGAGGTATAAATGCTGTCAGTACATATCTGCCGAACGGTTTACCCACAGGCGGTATGGATTCTTCTCAGGACAGAAATTACTCAAGAACGGCAACCGAAACTCAGTACGGCGTAACAAAAACTCAAACGAATGAATACATTAAGCCCGGGGTTGTTGAAGAAATTTCTATTGCCGTAACTTTAGACAGGAACAGTATTCCTGCCGATACGACAATGGAAGAAATGAAAGACTTGATTGCCCGTGCGGCAAGTCCGAAAGTTACTGCTGCAAATGTTTCTATTGCATTTTCAAATTCAAACGATCCGTATTTGTCGCCTGACAAACAGCAGAATCTTCCGAAAGTTGATGAATCAGGCAACCCGTGGTGGCTTGCACTTCTTATCACTGCAATAGGTATTATAATTACCTTCAAGGCTGTCACTGCAAAAGTCAGACAGATTAAGGAAGAAAATGAAATTGAAGTCGAGGCGCTCCGTCAGAAAGCACTTCAGCAGGAGCAACAACTCAACGATATCAATTCCCGTGCAAGTCAGTTGACTCAAAGACAGTCAGAACTTGCTCAAGACTTGCTCAACCAGCGTCAGAATGCCGGTTCGTTGCCGGGGTATGCATTTGATGAAAGTCTGCTTGATGATTCACTTGAAGCCTTGTCTAACGAACTTAACGAAGACTCTGCAGACAGGATTAAGAGTTGGATAGAAGACGGTTCGGGCAAGGCCGGTGCGACCATCGGCGCAAGCGCAGGCACATCAGGTGAGGGCGGAAAATAATGGCAGCAAAAGGGTTTAAATACGAAGAATTCGCGCAAAATCTTGCGGCACAGGCACAAGAACTTGTGCCTGCCGAGTTTTCTCCCGAAGAAAAAGAATATGTTATAAATACCCTCGGCAATTTTTCAATGATGGCAGGTAAGGCGCTTGCCGAAGATAAAAATTTGCCTTTTGATGTCGAAACTTCTACATATATAACTCAGATTATTGCAGAATGGTCGTTTCATAAATCGGTTGATGTTATTCGCTCCGGAATCCCAAGAGCAAATTGGGACGGAGTTATGCAAAAAATTGCCTTCACTATTTTTGAGGTTGCAAAACAGGCGTTTTCACAGAAAATGCCTAATGAACAGATTATAGAAATTATTGAGCATCATGTTAATAAAACTTATGTTGAAGCAATAACGGAGTTAAAGGATAAGGGCGTTATTGATGAGAGCCTGATGGAATTTGCTGCATCGCAGTCAAATATGAACAAAATGGCACAGGAAATGCAACAGGCACAGGCGCAGGCGCAGGCAGAAGCAGGCGGTGCGCTTCCTCAGGATGCAAACGGTCAAGCCCTGCCACAACAGGCGCAAGTGAATGTCCCTGCTGTTCAGAAAGAACCCGAACTTGCTCCGAAAGCACTGAAACTTGCAACGGTTGCTATGCTGTTTAACCGTATGAATCAGGATAGAGTACAGACTTTCCTTGATAAATTTGATGAAAATGATGCACAGGATGTTGTCAAATATATGAAACTGCCTGACCTGACACAAAGAGTCGGGGTGGAAAATGCGATGAGGTGCCTGCAGGAAATTAAAATGAATCTTCCGAAGGCTTCAGACCTTGCGCCTGTTAAAGTTGTTAAAAAGATTAAGAATTTTGCATCAAAATACAGCGAAAAAGAACTTGAAACAATGCTTATAAAAGAGCGTATAGGGGTTAAAAGGCTTGTGTTTACGGCTTTGGAAGATAAATATTATGAAAGTATTCCTCCGAGAGTTGCAAGTATTGTTGCCACGCACCTGATAAATAGTGTATAATAATGTTGTATCATGATAATTAAAAAGAATAAAAAACAGGCTCAAGGGGTAGAACAAGAGAGTATAGCAGAGTCAGGCACCGAACAGGAATCGCAGGAAATAAAACCTGAAGAAATAAACTTGTTTGACCTTGATAATATTGACTTCAAACAGCGTAACGAGCGCCGTAAGGGTGACCGCAGGAGGGGTTTTCGCCGTATTGATGACCGAAATTTGATTTCCAGAGCAAGGGAAGAAGCGGATGCAATTCGTGAAAATGCTTCAAAAGATGGTTATCAGGCAGGTCTTGAAATGGCTAAAGGTGATATTGAAATGCTCAAAGATGCTTTGGATATTTTTTACGGCGCAAGACAGCAAATGCTTGATGCTATTGCACCCGATATTTTAGAGATCAGCCTTGATATTGCGAAAAAAATTATTAAAAAAGAAGTGTCTGAAAATCCCGAAATTATCCTTGACAACATAAAAGAAATTTTGGGAAATCTCTCTAAAGATGAGGAGAAACTCATTATTAAAGTAAATCCTGCGCAGGCACCGATGTTGAAACAGCAGGTTCCGGAAATGGTTTCAAGTGCGGGGTTAGAAGCAAAAGTTGTGATTATACCCGATGAAACTATGATGGAAGGCGGTTGTCTTCTTACCACAACAAACGGTGTTATAGATGCAACGATTGAAACACAGACTGATATTATAAGTGAAGCGTTAAAGGAATTGTAGAATTACTATGGCGGCACCGGAGGGACAAGCAAATCCAATAAGTGAAATTATGATGGCAGTATTCGTACTGTTCCTCATTGTCATATTGCTTGTTGAACTTCCGACATGGGTTATTAATATTTGTATTTGTTTAAACATTACGCTCGGTATTGTTCTATTGATGTTTGCCCTGTATGTACAAAAAACTTTGGAATTATCTTCATTCCCGTCAATTATTCTTGTCGGTACAATGTTCAGGCTTTGTCTTTCAATCGGTTCAACAAGACTTATTCTTGCAAAAGGTCAGGCAGGTGAGGTTATTCAGGCTTTCGGGGAGTTTGTAACCGGCGGTAATATGATTGTCGGGGGCGTTATCTTTTTGATTATTACAATCGTTCAGTTCATGGTAATTACCAAAGGTGCGGAACGTATCGCAGAAGTTTCGGCACGTTTCGCCTTAGATGCTATGCCCGGTAAACAAATGACCATTGACGCCGATTTCAATGCAGGCTTGATTTCCCCTGAAGAAGCAACGAAACGTCGTGATGATTTATCCAGAGAATCAAATCTTATGGGTTCTATGGATGGTGCGATGAAGTTCGTCAAAGGGGATACCATTGCAGGTATTATCATTACTCTTGTTAACATTATCGGCGGTTTGGCAATCGGATGTCTTATGGAGCAAATGCCTATTGCCGATGCTGTCAGCAAATATACCCAGTTGACAATAGGTGACGGTTTGTGCTCACAGGTGCCGTCTTTGTTAATGTCTATTGCTGCCGGTGTATTTATGACTCGTGCTTCCGCAAAGAGTTCATCTTTGGGGGGTGATGTTGCTACCCAGATTACAAGCAAACCTTATGCTTTGTTCTTTGCTTCTATCTTCTTGTTTTTCTTAGGACTTACGGGCAAAACATGGTTTTGGGACGGTACGGGACTACCAAGTCTTCCGTTTTTGATTTTTGCGGTTATAATATTTATCGCAGGTTTCCAGGTTTTAATCAATGCCGATGTTCAGTCGCAATTAGGTCAATTAGAGAATGTTAAACAAAATATGCAGGATTTGGTTAACCCGAACAGGATGTACGAACGTTTGGGTGTTGATATTTTGAGTTTGCAGGTTGGTTCTAACCTTCTTGTAATTGCCGATCCTGATCAGGAAGGTCAATTACTTGCAAAAATTGCCGCTTTGCGTCAAAGAGTTACGGATGAACTCGGGTATATTTTGCCAAACATTCGTATTATGGACTCATCAGCGCTTGATGCTAATGAGTATATGATTTTAATTAGAGGTAATACGGTTGCAACGGGTTATGTTTATCCCGGCAAATATATGGTCATTGCAGACCAGTGGGATTCAATGAAAAAAGAAGTTCCCGATGACGCTATTATCGGTATTGATCCGACATATCAGACTCAGGCTTACTGGATTTCATCAGATGATGCAAAATCAGCAAGGCTTGTCACTGCTGTTGATGCGACAGATGTTATCGTTACTCACTTGCAGGAATGTGTCAGAAAACATGTTGATGATGTTATGACAAAAACTGATGTCCTCAAACTTATGGAACTTGTCAGAAGCCAAGACCCGACACTTGTCAATGACCTTGTTCCGACAATTATTTCTACAAGTGATTTAAGAAAGATTTTTGTAAACTTAATCAGAGAAAAAGTTTCAATAAAAGACATTATATTTGTGTTTGAACGGCTTTGCGATTATGCAAGATTTTCCAAAGAGCCTGATATCTTGTCTGAACGTCTGCGTGCGGCTTTAGGCCGTCAGATTTGTCTGTCTAACGTCGAAGAAGACAAAGTTCTTTATGCTCTGACGCTTTCACCCGAATGGGAAAAAATTCTTGATGACAGTTGCCAGAGAACAGAACTTGGAACAATGTTTCTATTAAATCCTGTTCAGGTACAGGAACTTATTGAAACAACTGCAACAACACTGATGCGTGCGCATCAGACCTGCGGTCGTCAGCCTGTTGTTTTGTGTTCCCCGAGAATCAGACTTCCGCTTTATCAACTTTTGGAACGCCATATCCCGACTATTGTTGTAATTTCGTATTCAGAACTTATAACGGATATTAAAGTTGAAGCAATCGACACTATCGGTGATGCATACGTTCAGTAATTATAAAGTTTCACTATTCACATAAATACTAATATCTCAACGGAATTTTTGAACGGACAACCTCAATGTTTTCATAGCCGAAATTCAGTAACATTCTGTTTGTGCTTGTATAAAAAATTGTTTCGTCAAAGGTCGGGCCGATATTAACTGAACTTACAGAACTCTTTTCAAAATGATATTCCAGATACGGAACAAAAAGTCCGTTTTTTTCAACCACTTTTGTCGGCTTGCAGTCGGGTGTACCGAACGCATTAACTATAACTATCCTGTATTCGTGTTCATTTTTGAACTGCGGATTTTTAAAGAAAATACTTACTATATTTAAAACATCAATAAGTTCAAACAGGATGTCAAACAGTTTTACTTTGGTGTTTTTCTTTGAACAAAGTGCTTTTTCAAACATTGCGTTCCATTTTTTAAAGATACTTTGAATAATTTGTACCTGTTTTTTACGGTCATAGATTACGCTTCCGTATATCGGAAGATAATTTTTGTCGTTCATTTCTTTGATAAGTTTTTTCTTGTTAAACCCGATGTTGTAACCGGTGTAATTCAGACCTTTGGCGTAGTTATTCCAAAGTGTCAGATTATCGCTTTCCGATGAAAATGAAGTGGTAAAATACTCAAGTTTGTTGATTAAATCGTCGTTCCCGTCAACTATATTTTTGTATTTATTATCAAAATGATTGCTTATTTTTTCAAACAAATCTTTGTTTAAATAAGGAGTTTGCGCAATGAGATTTACAATCAATTTGTAGGAATATGCGACTTCTTCCTTATCATTAAGATAAAGAACGTTGGAAAATCTGATGGTTTCCCCTGACAGGATATTTAAGAGTTTTTCGGGCTTTGTGTAGTGGTAAATAGTATAATCGGTATCGTTATCAAGAATTTTCTTGATTTTGGGTATCTTTTTCAACAACTCATCATAATAAGACATGCAAAAAACCTCTGAAAATTACATTACTATTATAACATATATTTTAGTGTTTTTCACTTTCTTTAAGGCGTTTGTTGATTTGTTTCATTTCTGTTTTTGTAAGGTATTTGGAAATCCGTGCAAATTCTTCCATGATGTCCCATGATGAACTGTTGCCTTTTTCGACTTTTTTAATCCAGTCATTAACCTCTTTTGTAATCATAAACCGTTACTCCGCATAAAACGACATGCCCATGATATTCATGCTTAATTATTTTGTCAAGGCATAAAAAAAAGCCGTTTTCAAAAAACGGCTACCAGACTTGGGGAGGAGGTATGAAAAACTTATGTTTTTCATATCTATATTTTTTATATCGGAAAGATTTTTTTTATCTTTATAAATAAATCAGAATTATCCTCCAAATGTAGTAGAAAAATTTTTATTAATTTATCTTAATAATTTAGGCAATTTTTTCTGGTAAAAAAACTTTATATAAACATAGGGAAAAATTTTAGGTTATTAGGAAAGTAAAGGACGGGGAAATTATGGCAAACGAAATTACTGCTCAGAAGATTACTATTCAAAAAAACATGGGTTTAACTCAGGCATTGAAAGCGCATGTTTTGCAAAACAATTACAAAATGTCGGACGGAAGTATCAATGCAAAAGAATGGAACAAGACCATTGATGTATTGGAAAGTATTAATGAAAAACGTAAAAAATCCGGCGTAACACCGATATTTACTGGCGGAACCGACAGGTCAAGAGCAGGTTGGCACACAAGTTTTGTTGTTCATCCGAATCAGGAAATCGAATTTACAAAAGAAGAAATGAAAGAATTATACGAAGCAATGGGCGTAAGTATAGACGGTTCTGAATCAGATAAACAAAAAGAAGTAAAAACAAAGAAAAATAAAGTTGAACAGACTGCAGATGAGAAATCACAGGCAAAGGCTGAGAAAAAACGTATAAAAGAAGAACTTAAAGCCGAGAAAAAACGTCAAAGAGCGGAGAAAAAGGCAGAAAAAGAGCGCTTAAATGCAGAGAAAAAAGCGGAGAAAGAACGAATTAAAGCGGAGAAAAAACAGGCAAAAGCGGATTTAGAGCATGATAAAGTTGCAATAGATGTAGTTGTGCCGAGAGAAATAAAATCCAGAAGAACAGCACAGAGTAAGTTTGATAAGGCAAACAAGGTTTTGACAAATATTGCTTATGACAAGGCAAATCCATATATCAAAGTTGACAATGAAACCGAAGACGGAAAAACTTACACCACAAAAATTGCAAAAGTCAAAGAGCGTTATGTCAAGGCGAGATACGACAACAACGGAGAACTGGTCGATGTTGAAATTAACATTGATAACTCCAAAAAGCACTATGCACCGGATGTTAAATACACGGCAGTTGCGGCTTATGCAGATACAAAAGAGAAAAAGCCGGGGTATGAAGTCGGTATAGCAAACGGTTTCGATTTTGAAGCAATAAAACGGGTTATTGCACGAATTTTCGGGCGTGAATCCAAATAATAATTATTCCCTTTGTTAATAGTGAAATAATAAAGCCGTATCTTAATTAAGATACGGCTTTATATTTAAATAAACTGAATTATTTATTCATCGCCTGAGCAACTGCAACGGCGCATGCAACTGTTGCACCTACCATCGGGTTGTTGCCCATACCGATAACGCCCATCATTTCAACGTGAGCAGGAACTGAAGATGAACCTGCAAATTGAGCATCACCGTGCATTCTTCCCATAGTATCGGTCATACCGTAAGAAGCAGGGCCTGCAGCAACGTTATCAGGGTGTAATGTACGTCCCGTACCACCGCCTGAAGCAACTGAGAAATATTTTCTGCCATGCTCGATAGCCCATTTTTTATAAGTACCTGCAACAGGGTGCTGGAATCTTGTCGGGTTGGTTGAGTTACCTGTGATAGAAACATCAACGCCTTCTTTAATCATAATTGCAACACCTTCAGATACATCATCGGCTCCGTAGCATTTTACTTTTGCTCTTTCGCCGTCTGAGAACGGTGTTTCTTTAACGACTTTTAATTCGCCTGTTTTGTAATCGTAATCCGTTTCAACATAAGTAAACCCGTTAATTCTTGAGATTACATAAGCAGCGTCTTTACCAAGACCGTTCAGGATTACTCTTAAAGGTTCTTTTCTGACTTTATCAGCGTTTCTCGCAATACCGATTGCACCTTCTGCTGCCGCAAATGATTCGTGACCTGCCAAGAAGCAGAAGCATTTTGTTTCTTCTCTCAAAAGCATTGCACCCAAGTTGCCGTGGCCGATACCAA
>Ga0256405_10011031_pt1 | contig 11679 bp, 8 predicted proteins | sample RumenRJG_02DNA_FD_189096 | JGI IMG/M metagenome (GOLD analysis project Ga0256405, IMG submission 189096) | Bovine rumen microbial communities from Lethbridge, Alberta, Canada - RJG_02 | ecosystem: Host-associated > Mammals > Digestive system > Stomach > Rumen | place: Canada: Alberta | collected...
GGAGGCAGCCGAGAAAGTAATCCTGCAGTGTGTGGGGGAAAACAGCCTCGTCAGCATGTCGGATTCCGGCGCCCCGCTCTATGCGGAGGATGATCTCACCGTCAACGGCCCGGGCCGCCTGCATATTGAATCCGGGAAAAACGGGATCCACTGCAAGTCCGCCCTGCGGATTACAGGCGCGACGATCTCAATCCGGGCGGCGAACGACGGGCTGAAGGGAAAGCAGGGCATCTATGTGGACGGCGGAAACGTCACCATCAGTGAGAGCTATGAAGGGATGGAAGGCGCCTGCGTGCTGATCCGGAGCGGAGAACTCCGGGTGACGGCCAGCGACGACGGGATCAACGCCGCAGGGGAGGACGAGATCCAGGGCGACGTGGTCATCGAAGGCGGCAGCCTCTATCTCAACGCAGCCGGCGACGCTATCGACAGCAACCGCTCGATCCTCATTTCAGGCGGTGTCACCCTGGTGGAAGGACCGGAAAACAGCCGGAACAGCATCTTCGACAAGGGTGACGGAAACGATGCGCAGCTGAGCATCAGCGGCGGAACGGTGCTTGCGATCGGCAGCATCGAAAAGGCGAAGAATTTTAAATCAGGGACGCAGTATTCCCGGCTTGAGCCGATCTCCGGACAGGCCGGCGATGTGATCAGCACGGACGACGGGAGCGGGATTGCTCTGACGGCTACGAAGGGCTTCAGCTGCGTGATCTACTCCAGCCCGAGCTTCACCGAGGCGAGCCTTATTCAGGTCTCTGCCCCGAACGGCGGTGAAAGCCTGTCCGGGGCCGCCTGGGACAGCACAGGCCCCACGGAGCTTACGGAGGAGATCCGTGCGCTGTTTCGCGAGGCTGCCGGAACACTGGCAGGTGTGGACTATGAACCCGTTGCGGTGCTGGGGAGAAGGGGAGACGAAATGCTCTGCCTTCTGTGCCGCGCCACAACGCCGACCGACGCCGCAGTGCCGTACTATCTCCTGATGGAGCTTGCGACTGGGGAGGATAAGCCGACGCTCCGCGCACTTCAGGAAGTTCGGCTCGACCAAAACTGACCCGACAGAACATGGATTGAGAAAAGAGAATATCTGCAAAAGAAAAGGGAAGCCCCGTGATGAAGCGGGACTTCCCTTATACTTTATTCGGGATTGTGATGATACGGTTTGACACCGGAAAGATGACGGCGGTGTCAAAGTATGACGGGATCAGTCACCGGCAGCGAGCTTTTTGTACTTGGCGTAACGGCGGGCGGTGAATTCCTCCGCCTCGGCAAAGAGCTGCTCGGCGCGGTCCGGGAAGGTGCGCGTCAGGGAGGCAAAGCGGTTTTCACCCATCATGTACTCCCGCAACTTGCCGTTGGGCTCGGCGGAATCCAGGGAGAAGGGGTTCTTCCCTTCCTTCTCGTTGTCCGGGTTATAGCGGAACAGGGGCCAGAAGCCGCATTCCACCGCCGCCTTGCCCTCGTCGATAGACTTGGCCATGCCCTTGGAGAGGCCGTGGTTGATGCAGGGGGCGTAGGCGATGACGATGGAGGGCCCGTCATAGGCCGCCGCTTCCTTCAGGCACTTGATGAGGTGCTCGGGGTTGCCCCCGATGGACACCTGAGCCACATAGACATAGCCATAGGTGGAGAGGATGAGGCCGAGATCCTTCTTCGGCGTCTCCTTGCCGGCCGCGGCGAACTGCACCGAGGCGCCGGTCGGGGTGGCCTTGGAGGCCTGTCCGCCGGTGTTGGCGTAGAGCTCGTTGTCCAGAACCAGGACGTTCAGGTTCCGGCCGCTGGCCATGACGTGATCCAGACCGCCGTAGCCGATGTCATAGGCCCAGCCGTCGCCGCCCACCATCCAGATTGCCTTTTTGGTAAGAGCGTCTTCCCGTTCACGGAGGAACTGCAGATCGGCGCCCTGCTCACCGGTTTCGGCCAGCGCCCTGCGCACGGCTTCGGAGAGGTCAACGGTTTTTTCACTGTCATCTCCATCTGCAAGCCAGGCTTCCAGTGCAGCCTTCAGGTTCCCGTCTGCGGTGCTCTCCACAAGCGCTTTGGCGTGCATCTTGACCTGGTCACGCAGCTGATCGGCGGACATGCTCATACCGAGGGCAAACTCGGCGTTGTTTTCAAACAGCGAGTTGGAGAAAGCCGGGCCGAAGCCGCGTCTGTTCACCGTCTGCGGGAAAGTGGGCGTGAAGAAGCCATAGGCCTGGGAGCAGCCGGTGGCGTTGGCCACGTACAGCCGGTCGCCGAAGAGCTGGGTCAGGAGCTTGATGTACGGGGTCTCGCCGCAGCCCGGGCAGGCACCGGAGAACTCATACAGCGGCTGTTCATACTGACTGCCCTTGGCGGAGAAGCGGCTCATGGGGTTGGGCTTTTCACTGAGGGTGAGGCAGTGATCCCAGTTGGCCTGCTCGTCCAGCACGTCGTCCAGCGGGACCATCTTCAGGGCCTTTTCCTTGGACGGGCAGACATTGGCACAGCTGCCGCAGCCCTGGCAGTCCAGCACATCGACCTGGATACGGTAGCGCAGGCCCTCAAAGCCCTTGCCCACGGCCTTCTTGGTGACGCAGCTCTCGGGTGCCGCGGCGGCTTCCTCTTCAGTAAACAGGAAGGGGCGGATCGCCGCGTGGGGACAGACCAGGGAGCAGCGGTTGCAGCCGATGCACTTGTCGGCGTCCCAGACGGGGACGTTGTCCGCCACGCCGCGCTTCTCAAACTTCGACATCGAGACGGGCATGACGCCGTCGGCGTAGGGGACAAAGGTGCTGACAGGAATGCTGTCGCCGTCGGCGCGGTTCATCGGGATCAGGACATTCTTGACAAAGTCCGGCAGATTTTCATCAATTCGGACCGGCTCGTCCTGAAGCTCGGTCCATTCGGCCGGAATGTCGATCTTCACGGCATCGGTCAGGCCGCGCTCGATGGCCGCGAGGTTCATGTTGACGATCTTCTCGCCCTTGCGGGAGAAGGTCTTGATGGCCGCGTCCTTCATGTACTTCTCGGCCTCGTCGATGGGCATGACGCCGGAAAGCTTGAAGAAGGCCGCCTGCAGCACGGTGCTGGTGCGGTTGCCGAGGCCGATCTCGGCAGCAATGTCGGTGGCGTTGATGGTGTAGAAATTGATCTTCCGCTGAGCCAGCAGGCGCTTGGCGCGGTTCGGCAGGTTGTGAACCAGCTGCTCGCCTTTCCAGCGGGTGTTCAGCAGGAAGATACCGCCGGGCTTCACTTCATTGACGATGTCGTAGGTATGCATGTAGCTCTGCTTGTGGCAGGCGACAAAGTCCGCCATGGTGACATAGTAGGTGGAGAGAATCGGCTCGTGGCCGAAGCGCAGGTGACTTCTCGTGAGGCCCCCGGACTTCTTCGCGTCGTACTGGAAGTAGGCCTGGACATATTGGTCGGTGTTGTCGCCAATGATCTTGCAGGAGTTCTTGTTGGCGCCCACCGTTCCGTCGGAGCCGAGGCCCCAGAACTTGCAGGAGATGATGCTCTTTCCGGCGGTGACGATATTCTCGCCCACGGGCAGGGAGTGGAAGGTCACGTCGTCGTTGATGCCGACGGTGAAATGGTTCTTCTGCTCGCCGGCCATGTTGTCAAAGACGGCCTTGATCTGAGCCGGCGTTGTGTCCTTGGAACTCAAACCGTAGCGACCGCCGAGGACCGGCAGGTGCAGGCCGGCTTCCAGGACGGCGGTGCTGACATCCTCAAAGAGCGGCTCGCCCAGTGCGCCGGGCTCTTTGGTGCGGTCAAGGACCGTGAGAATCCGGCAGCCGGCGGGAATGGCCGCGGCAAAGTGCTTCAGAGAGAAGGGGCGGTACAGATGGACCTGGATCAGACCGACCTTTTCACCCTGTGCGTTCAGATAATCCACCACCTCACGGGCCGCATCGCAGACAGAGCCCATGGCCACGATGACGCGCTCTGCATCTGGGGCGCCGAAGTAGTTGAACAGACGATAGTCCCGGCCAGTGAGGGCGGAGATCTTCTTCATGTTTTCCTCCACCACAGCCGGGAAAGCATCGTAGGTGGGGTTCAGCGCTTCACGATGCTGGAAGAAGATGTCGTCATTTTCACCACTGTTGCGAATGGTGGGATGCTCGGGGTTCAGGGCGTGATCCCGGAACTTCCTGAGTTCGTCCCAGTCGACAAGCTTTGCCATGTCGTCAAAGTCCAGAACCTCAATCTTCTGAATCTCGTGACTGGTGCGGAAACCGTCGAAGAAATGCTGTACCGGGACATGGCCCTGAATGGCGGACAGATGCGCCACGGCACCCATGTCCATACACTCCTGAACGCTGGAGGAAGCCAGCTGAGCCCAGCCGGTCTGACGGCAGGCCATGACGTCGGAGTGATCACCGAAGATGGAGACCGAATGCGTTCCGACAGAGCGGGCGGCGACGTGCATGACCGCGGGCAGCTGCAGGCCGGCGATGCGATACATCGGCGGGATCATCAGCATCAGGCCCTGGGACGAGGTATAGGTGGTGCCGAGAGAGCCGGCTTCCAGCATGCCCTGCAGGGCGCCGCAGGCGCCTGCCTCGGCCTGCATCTCAACCAGTCTGACCTGCGTACCGAAAATATTCTTCAGCCCGTGAGCAGACCACTCATCCACATGAGTGGCCATGGGACTGGATGGGGTGATGGGATAGATGGCGGCCGTCTCCGTAAAGGCATAGGAGATATAAGAGGCGGCCTCATTGCCGTCCATGGATTTGAACACTTTTTTGCGGGGCAAGGAAATCATCCTCCTTTTAGTTTTTTTTAGCTCCTGTTCATATTGTACTCCTGTTTACCGCTTTAAGCAACGGGATTATGTGAAATCCGTACAAAATTGAAAATTTGCTCAATAAGTGAACGGGGGATAAGAGAAACAAAAAAGGCCAGAGAACGGTATGACGCTCTCTGACCGGAGAAACAGGATGCGTTTGAGGCCTGAAGACGGAGGGATGGGACGCTTACAGCAGGGTGTTCTGGAGCACGTCGAAGAAGTCCATATCACTCTGCTTCAGACGGAGGCCGAGATTCTTGTATTAAGCTTTATCTACGGATGATTCACAAGGAAAAACGCCGGTTTTTCGTTGCTTTTTTCCTCTGCACGTGGTATGATAATTTCGCCACACAAATCGAATATGTACGACATTTGCAGGGAATCGTTTTTACCTCGGTAAAAACGCATTCTCCGCTTCGCGTTCCCTGTGAGTGTCGAAGATTTGTGTGGCAGCAAATGGAGCTTTGTGTTTTTACAATGCGTGGCTTCATTTGAGGCCACGCATTTTTATTATCTGGGAGGGTAATGACATGAAAAAACGCCTGTCAGCGATTCTGAGCCTCACACTGGTGATCCTGCTTCTGGCAGTACAGTGCCCCATAAGCGTCTTTGCTCTTGGTCAAGCTTCGATTGCGGAAGCAATCGACGGTGTCGCGGTTCTTGTCTCCGTCCTGCAGGAGGGAAACAACGCCACGTATGGGAGCAGGGGTTCCTGCTTTTTTGTCGGGCAGCCGGACGAGGATCCGCAGTTTCTGCTAACCAGCTACAGCACCATTTCAGATTATCTGCAGTATGGGAAGGGCGTCACAGGAAGCTACAGCATAGACGGGAAAATCGTGGAAGGGAAAATGATCCTCCGCGTTTATTTCTCGGAACTCAACTATGCTGAGGCTTATGTCCGGGATTATGACAAAATCCAGGACATTGCGCTTCTTTCACTTTCTGAGCCCACAGAGCTTCGTAAAGCACTCCCGTTATCTGTCCCTGACAAGACCATGATCGCCAGCGACGTTTATGCGCTCGGGTATCCTCAGGAGGATACTCCGGACGCGTTGAGCAATACCGGTAACGCACCGGTTGTGCGCGTCCCGATCAGCAGTCTCTACACAGAATCGGGAACGGGCGCGCGGTTCATTCAGCTTGGCGCGTCTGAATTACGCTTTGGTTATGAAGGTGGGCCGGCAATCAACGAGTATGGCAACGTGCTGGCAATGGTTTCACATCCCCAAGATTCCAGTAACAATTCTGTTTGGATCGCGGCCAATGCAGATGCGGCTATTACCATGCTGCAGAGAAATAACGTCAGCTTTTTGCTGACAGATGCAATACCTTCCGAACCGGAAGAGGAAGCGCCTACGTCTGAAGAAACCGCTCCCACAGTGGATGATGAAGCCTCAGATCAGGCCGGTGGAGATGTTGAAAACGCAGTAGCGACAGCAGATGGAACTGCTGATCAGGCGGAGGTCCAGGCTACTGTGACGCCGGCGACACCGGAAAACACCGGTCTTCCGACAGATCTCCCGGATGAAACAGCTCAGGAGGCAGACGCCAACCCTCCTGCGGAAGTACCGGTAGCCCCGGAGGAGAGCAGCACGGCAGTAGAACCTGGCGAAGGAGAGGGTGACGTAGCTGCGGCAGATTCTGGTGAAACCGTCGAAGTTGCCGAAGGGGAAGCGGATTCCTCGTCCACAGACGAATCCGCAGAGCCAGCAGCAGGGTTTACATTCAAACCCTGGATGATTGCAGCGGCAGCCGCTCTGGTTCTTTTTATGCTGATCATCATTTTCGCATCACGTAAGAAAAAGCCTCAAGCGGTCATTCACGCCTACGTAACCTCGCTTGCAGCCCAACATAGCGGGAGACGTTTTGAAGTGGGCAGCGAGCCAATCCTGATCGGCCGTGAGCAGAAATGCGCCATCATGTTCTACGCCAAAACACCGGGTGTCAGCCATGTCCACTGCTCACTCAGCTGGGACGAAGCTGCGCAGGAGTTTATCCTGACTGATCTTGACTCCTCCAATGGAACCTTCCTTGAGAACGGACAGCGCCTGATGCCGCATTCCCCCGTCAGAGTAAAGAGTGGAACGATTTTCTTCCTCGGTGACAGAGCAAATTCCCTGAGACTGGACACAAGCAAGGAAGGCTGAAGGGGTGGTGTTCATGGGCAGAAAATTTCTGAGCATTCTCATCTGTGTGCTGCTTACGTCACTTCCCGTGTGTGCTTTTGCCGAAGATCCCATGCTGGAACGAGAAGTCGAGCTCGGATATCGCACAGATGACAGTATCTGTATCTTCTTTCGGCCGCTTGTCGAAGAACCGACGCCGATGGTGATAAAATCACAGATCTTCTCTCATCAGGCCTCAGCGCCACAGATGGTCAGGGAGGGGCAGATTCCTGTGACCTATGTTCTACTGCTTGATGCCACCTATTCCATGTCATATCAGATTGCACAGGCAAAAGATCTTGTCGAGCAGCTTTCCGTGGCGTCCGACTTCCCGTTCCGCTTTCTTCTGATTCCCTACAACGAATATGGGCTTATCAAAGACCTGGAAGCGGATTCCAAAGAAGCCAGACCGAATGCTGCGGTGAAAATCATCACCGATCAGATCGACCGGATTGAATGCCGGGGGCATGATGTCGGACCTGCTGATGCCATCCTTGCAGTCCTTGACCGTTTGGGCAAATCATATCCGACAGATGAGGGCGGTCTGGTAAATTTGATTTTGTTTACCCGTTTCTCCGGTCAGCTCAAAGAGAGGCAGGAGGAACTATCCGACAAGCTCAAGGCGATGCCGCAGATTCTGCTTCATATTGTCCAGTGTGTTAAAAGCAAAGACCCGACTCCGGAATATGATCGGGGCTTAATTCTGACGGTTGCTGATGATGAATCAACAGCGAAAGCGGCGAGAGCAATCGCTGCATTCATTGACACTTTAGAACGGGCGCTTCTTCCGCTTGAGGGAACTCTGGATGAAGAGAGTGTCATCTATCTGAAGCCTGTTACGAAACGTGCAGACGGAAGCGATTATTTTCCTTCTGCTTTAACCCTTACTGCAGAAGCATTTCCTCTCATTGAATTTGACGGCAGAAATGCAACTCCGGCGTTTGATTTCGATGATTGAACTCCGGCCCTCCCAACTTCTCCGCCGTATTAGGCAGGCCGTTTCTAAGGGTCTCTGTCTTCTGATCATCCTGTGTACGGCTTTTTCTCAGCCTGCATCTGCCGGGGCTGACACATTCCGGGTCAAAGATGGTGTGGTTTCCATTGCAAACATGTATGAATACAACGGTGAAAGCCTCTGCAGCACCGGGAGTGGTTTTGGCGTAGGGACTGTCGGCAAGGAAACGGAAATCTTTGTTACCAATCGGCATGTAGTCAGCGTGACGGATGAAGACGGAGAAGAGATCGGAATCAGTCGGGAAGTTTACATTCTACTGGATGACAACGCGCTCACACTGACTTATGACATTGCCCGGTATCCACGGTTCGGCGAATATCTGCAATGGAACCATGCGGATCTGGACTCCAGCAAGGCCATCCGCTGCCGTGTTCTCTTTCCCTCTCTCAGCGATCCAAAGTATCCGGATATCGCAATCCTCCGTGCCGAAAAGCCGGTACCCGGAAGAATCGCGCTACCGATCATACAAAGTACAAAAGCGGTAGATGGCATGCGCATCCAGGCCATCGGCTATCCCGGCGCCGCAGACGCGAGCATGAGCTCGGTTCAGACTGGTGAACAGGTGTTCGAACATGTTTCCGGCTCCTCAGATTCCTCTACCATCACGGAAGGGATCATCTCCAGAAGACTCAGGTTTCAGGATGTGGAGTCCACCTGGGTGTTGCAGCATACCGCACATCTCAGCAGTGGAAATTCAGGGGGCCCACTTTTAACAGAAGAAGGAATTGTTGTCGGTATCAACACCTATGGCATCAAGATCAACGGAGAAACCCAATACAATCTAGCGATATTCTCCGATTATGCCATGCGTGAGCTTGACAGGCTCAATATCCCGTACAATCTTGGCTGGGATCCTGATGGGGCAGCAGAATCACCGCAGATCAAAACATCCGCACCAACTTCTCCCACGGAAGCCTCAAACACCGCAGAGGATCAGCAGGATATTCCGGAGGCTGTTGCGGTTGACAGAAGTAAAACAGCACCATCAGGAGCCTCTGATATTTTCTGGATTGTAACAGCAGGTGTTTTCACGCTGACCTCGCTTATCTTTATGACGCTGCTGATCCGTCAAAAGCGCCACACGCGAGAGTTTTCACCAGGCAGCAATACTGCAAGATCCTTTTCAACACAGAATCCCGGGATACCGACAGATTCGGTACATAAAACTGCATATCGACTGCAGGGCCTCAGAGGATACTACGCTGGCCGTCGTTTCCAAATTGATGGAACGGTTCAGTTCGGTCGTACTCCGGGAGCGAACACACTTGTTTATCCCAACAGCATGAGCTTTATCAGCCGCATCCACTGCAGGCTCTATGTTCAGGGCGATTTCCTTTATCTTCAGGACCTGGGATCAACCGGCGGGACTTTTTGCAACGGTTATCGTCTCCTGCCTCAGCAACCGGTTCTCTTGAATATCGGAGATCGTTTCTGGCTTTGCAGCCCGGAAGAAAGTTTCCTGATTGATCGATCTTCCACGAAATAGTCCTTATATCCCATTCCAATCCAGACGAATATTCGCCTGCGAATCCAAACTCCGGCCTGTTGTTTATAACTTCGTACAAACAGACAGAAACGGAGTTGCGGCTCGTCGAACTAGAATAGTATCGTGTTCATCCGGGAGGTTAACAGTATGATTTTTGAACAAAAGAAGACTCAGAAGGACGGAAAACCAGTTCCCATGCAAAATATTCAGCCGACGGAACCCCTCCCCTCAGGGAGCGCACAATGGAATGTTTCCCAACCGCAGGCGCAGGGAAATTTCCAGATGGACGACATCGGACCAACGGAGCCTCTCTATGCCTCAGGCAACCCGTTCCAGCCGGTCGCTCAGCCAGTACCGGGCAACTTCCAAATGGATGACATCGGCCCAACAGAGCCAATTTCTTCCTACAGGTCTTATGGCTACTCACCTGTTACAACACCCCAGCCTTCTCCTGTAACCGTGGGGCCCACGGAATCCGGAATCGGTTATAATTTTGAATCAGTACCGAACGATGAAATCCTGGCAGATGACTCATCATTTTTAACGCAGGTGATCACGCCAAACAATATTCCGGACTTTATGCCGGTTGTCGGCTGGCTCGTATGCATCGAAGGCCAAGAGCGGGGTAAGGACTATCGAATCTGTTCCGGATACAATAATATCGGCAGAGATCCTTCTATGGAGATCTGTATCCCGAGTGATATCAAGATCAGTAAAGACAGACATGCGATGGTTGCTTTTGATCCGGATGAAAACCAGTACTTCTTTGGCCCTGTCAGCGGGAGAAATCTTGTTAAACTGAACGGGAAAGTTGTCATGGCTCCAACGGAACTTCATGAACGCGATGTTCTCACCGTGGGAACCACAAAGCTTCTCTTTGTCCCTCTCTGCAACGCAGAGTTCAGCTGGCGAGATGAGTAATCGCCTGCTGCTTGTCGGGGAACCGCCGCACGGCCAAACCGATGACTCCCCGAAGGAGAAAAACCAAGCTTCTGAATCAGCAATTCCGGAATCGGCGGCCGCTGAAGGGGAAGATCGTGCGGATATGGAAGAGACGCAGGAGGAAACCCCTTTCTTCCCGAATGTCGGGGAAGAAAATATTGTGCTGCAGCAGGAAGTTTCCATCCCTGCTGAAATACCGCCCCCTGAAGGCGGCACCTCAGATTTCAATCTGCACCTGATTCTTGGAGAAGCCGTAGTCATTTTGATTCTCAGCTTTCTGCTTGTTCGGAAGTATTTTCAGTGCAGGAGCGGTGCCGGGAGGAAACAGCAGGCCCCCACCGATACCACTTCTGAATCGTCTCCACAGAATGAGATCGAAGATCTTCCGCCAACAGCCAATGTTCAGATACACGTTGCCGGCATACAGAGCATTGGCAGCCGGCCAACCCAGCAGGATTGCCTTGGAACCGCAACGGTTGAAAGCAGTGTGCTTGCCGTCATTGCGGATGGGATGGGCGGCCTGCAGCATGGTGACGCGGTAAGCCGAAGGATCGTCCAGACCATGCTGACGGACAGTAAAGACCTCACAGCCTCTCAGCTTCATGACAACCTGCTACCGCTGGTTTCTCATGCCAACGAAGAAGTGAATAACATGTTGTCTCCTGCCCAAGAAGACGGAGAATATGTAAGCGGCTCAACCCTTGTTACAGCATTTGCAGAGCCGGACCAGTTCCAGTGGGTATCGATTGGCGACAGCAGGATTTATCTTCTTCGAAGCGGGCGACTGCTGCAGTTAAACACGGAGCACAGTTTTGAAGCCGATCTGCTCCTCCAGGCAGTCAATCGTAGGATCAGCTTTCCAGATGCCAGGAGCCATCCAAAGCGCAGAAGCCTCACCAGCTTTATCGGTATGGGTGAACTGCGGTATATCAGCTTCTCCATGCATCCGGTTCCTGTTGCCCCCGGTGATGTCATCCTGCTGATGAGTGACGGGATATTTCACACGCTCTCCGAATCCGAAATAGAGTTTTCTCTTTCAGGCAGCACTGATCCGGAAATGATTGCAAGAAAAATCGAAACAGCGGTTCTTGAAAAGGGCAATCCACGGCAGGATAATTTCTCGTTGATTGTTATTTCCTATGGTCAATCATATGCAAATGTTCCGGTTTATCCGGCTTAGGAGATTTTAATGGCGAATCAATTATGCTACAACTGTATGAGGGAACTCGGAGAGAGGACGAATGGAGTCTGCCCGCACTGCGGGTATGACAATCGCACAGCAGCGCAGACCTCCCCACATGCTCTCCTTCTCGGA
>Ga0256405_10011032_pt1 | contig 11679 bp, 9 predicted proteins | sample RumenRJG_02DNA_FD_189096 | JGI IMG/M metagenome (GOLD analysis project Ga0256405, IMG submission 189096) | Bovine rumen microbial communities from Lethbridge, Alberta, Canada - RJG_02 | ecosystem: Host-associated > Mammals > Digestive system > Stomach > Rumen | place: Canada: Alberta | collected...
GCAGCGATGGCAACGGAACTACCCACGGCCATTTCTCCGACCGATCTCATTCCGCCGCACATTGGTCTCCGCCGCCGTCGCCGACGACCTTCCCAATGACGCCATCATTCTAGCAAATTATCTCTGCCGTTGCAAGGCGGGCCGATGCACGGGCGCGCCAACGGCCGCGTTGCCGCCGCAGGCCGAATGTCGTTTTCACCCAATAAAGACGCGGTCCGCGCGCATGTCCGGTCGGCGCGAACGTGCCTCGACCATGACGTTTCGCGCCCACGACGGCCACCCCTCCACGGGGATTGCGCGCGGCGGGTCGGAGAGCCCCGCGCGGAATTTCGCGCATTGGCCGCCCGCCCGAAAAAGTCAGAGAAGGCCGTCGGCGGCGAGGACCTTGCGCGTCGCCGTCGCGCTCATTTCGCAAACAGCTCCGGTTCGTTTTCCACAAGGTCCTCGACAAGGTATTTGTAGTCCAAGTTCTCAATGCCGTAGAGACCGTTTGCTATCTGCGTGGCGAGGCGACTGCGATAATAGGCATCCATCGCCGCTGCGAGGGAGAGGCCCTTCATCTCGGACAGATACGCGATGATGCGCTCCTCAAGCCGCTCCTTGTAGGTGTCGATTGTGACGTTGTACTTGACCTCGCACATGTCACGCCACGCTTTCCATCTCGTACGACCGGACGAACCGCAGTTTCGCGGAAATGATGCGACTGGTGCGCAAGGCGAACTGGTCGTTCGGACGAGCGAAGCGCAAAAGCTCGATGGCCCGCGCTTTCGTGATATCGCCCTGACGGTAGCTCTGGATGGTGCGGAACACGTCGTCATCCGCAACACGACCGATAATGGCGTCGTGGGCGGAGTATACGTCCTTGCCGTCGCGGCAGTCGCACACGAAGTCGAGCCACGTCTCGTCAACACCGCAAAAGCGCAGCACCGAAAAGGCTGAAAGGTCGTCATCCAATTCATAGACGTTCACCACCGGCGCCGAAGAAGATGGCACACGGGAACACTTCCTTCGCGCCCAATGCTCCGCCTGTTCGCGGAAGCTCGTTACATAAAATGCCGGGCCAAAGTCAAGGAATCGCTTGGCATGATTCAAGTCGGGAGATTTTATTTCGACCGTCGAACCGTGATAGACAATCATATCTCAATCCCCCGTTCGCGGATGTAGCCGGTGATGTCTTCGATGAGCGCATTGGCCCCCATCGAATGAAGAACGTCGTAATGAGGAATGAGATAGCTGTCCAACACGCCAGAGCGCTTGCAAAGAACATACGCCTCGGACGGCGATCTGCTCCATGCCGCTGCGAGGACATGCATCATAAAGACCACGAACGTCAATTCCTTGCCTGCTGACATATCATTATCCTTTGTCTATCTGGCGCATATTATATCATATTTGCAGGTGAACTTTTCGGGGTCTGTCCCCGCGTTTCAGAGAAGGCCGCCGGCTGCGAGGACCTTGCGCGTCGCCGTCGCGAGCGGGACTTTGCGCGGATCGCGGAACTCGGCGTCCGCGCGCACGGCGCGGCTCGTCGTCAGCTCCAGCCGGAAATGCGAGAAGACCTGCGTGTGCGCGACCGACGGCTCGACGGCCGGCAGCTCCCACAGCCCTTTCAGCAGCCCGCCCTCGCGGTTCTGGACGAGCAGCACGCGCCCCTTCGCATCCGTCACGACGACCGCCGCAACGCGCCGCACGGGCAGCGCCTTCTTCGCCGCCTTCACGGGATAGTCGCCCTGCGTCCCGTCCCGGCGCGCCGCGCACGTGGCGCGGAGCGGACACGCGGCGCAGTCCGGGTTCGCCGGCGTGCAGACGAGCGCGCCGAGCTCCATCATCGCCTGGTTGAAGTCGCCCGGCACCGCGGCCGCGGCGATTTCGCCGCGCAGCCGCTCCGCGAGGCGCGCGCGCGCCGGGAGCTTCCTGAAGTCGCCGTCGAGCTTCCAGTACCGGGCGAAGACGCGCGCGACGTTGCCGTCGACGACGGGAACGCGCTCGCCGTCGAGCACCGAGGCGAGCGCGGCGGCCGTGTAGGGGCCGACGCCCGGCACGGCGGCCCACGCCGCCGCCGAATGCGGCCAGCCGCCCTCGGCGATCATCTTCGCGGCCTTGAGGAGGTTGCGCGCGCGCGCATAGTAGCCGAGCCCTTCCCACGCCTTGAGGACATCGGCCTCGTCGGCGGCGGCGAGCGCCTGCACGGTCGGGAAGCGCTTCAGGAAGCGCGTGTAGTACGGCAGCACGGAGGCGTACGTCGTCTGCTGCATCATGATCTCGCTCAGCCAGCAGGCGTAGGGCGTGGGCTTGAGCCGCCACGGCATCGGGCGCTTCACCTCGGCAAACCACGCCTCCAGCCGCGCCGCGAGGCCGCCGGTCTTCCGCACGCGCCGCATGGCGTCAGGCCCTCTTCCTCGCGCGGAAGAGGAGCGCGTAGACGAGGACGACCGCGAAGCAGATCGCGGGCACGACGAACGAGGCCCGGAGCGACGCCTCCGTCAGTTTCAGGTCGCTGTCCCACACGTTCGGGAACATCGGCACGAGGCGCGTCCAGACGGAGTGCGCATCGCCGATGATGTTCGCCATCCACGGCGTCAGCAGCGCGCCGCCGACGATGGCCATGATGAGCCCCGCCGCACCGATCTTGTGCGCGCGCGGGTCGATGCCGCCGAGCGCGAGGCCGTAGATCGTCGGGAACATGAGCGACATGCAGCCCGACAGCGCGATGAGGCAGACGACGTTCCACGCGAACGGCAGCCCCAGCGCGTGGAAGACGACGTCCGACGGCAGGTACATGACGCCCGCCGTGCAGGCGATCGCCGCCGCCGCGAAGGCCGCCATCAGCCGCGCGGGATCGACGTACTTCATGATAAACGTCGCGATCCAGCGGCAGATGACGAAGGTGACGATGGCGACGATATAGTAGGTCGAGGCGTCCTTTTCCGTGAGTCCGAACTGCTTGCGGCAGTAGACGTTCATCCACGTCCACGCCGCGATCTGCACGCCGACGTAAAAGACCTGCGCGACGACGCCCAGATACCAGCGCGGCGAACGCGCGAGGATGCCGAGCACCGTGCGGAGGTCGCCGCCGCCGCCCTCGGCCGTATCCGCGTCCGTGCGCTTCGAGAGGAAGAAGAAGAGCCAGATCGCCGCCGCGATTGCGCAGAGCCCCACGTAGGGCACGCAGACCCAGAAGAGCTCGTGGTGGACGATCGCCTCCAGCTCGCCGGGCGCCATCGCCGCGCGCTCGTCGGCGGTGGCGGGATTGAGGTTCGCGAGGATGAGGCCACGCGCGAGGAAGATGCCGACAATCGAGCCGACGGGGTTGAACATCTGCGCGAAGTTGAGCCGCCGCACGGCCGTCGATGCGTCGCCGAGCGCGAGGACGTACGGGTTGCACGTCGTCTCCAGGACGGCGCACCCGCCCGCGACGATGAAGATGCCGACGATGTAGAGGCCGAACGACTGCGCGAGGCACGCCGGCACGTAGAGGAGCGCGCCGACGCAGTAGACGCCGAGCCCCACAAGCACGCCGACGCGGTAGCCCGCGCGCTGGATGAGCAGCGAGGCGAAGAGCGCGATCACCGAATACGCGCCGTAGAACGACACCTGCACGTAGCCCGCCGTCGACTGGCTCGTCCGGAAGATCTTCTGGAAGGCGGGCACGAGGTTGTCCGTCATGTTGTTCAAGAGCCCCCACAGCGCGAAGCAGCTGACGAGCAGCGCGAAGATCGCGAGGTAGCGGCGCGGGACGACGGGAACGGATGCGTCGGTCATGTCAGTCTCCTGTTGCGTTCGGTCGAATGATCTCAAAGCGCGCGGGATCGGCCGCGTGCAGCCGGAAATCCGTCAGGCGGCCGTCCGCCCAGGCGAGATCGACCGTCGCGCCGCCGCGCAGGCACAGGCCCTTCACCGCGCCGGTCTTCCACGCCGCCGGCAGGCCCGGCAGCAGGCGCACGAGCACCTTCCCGTCCGCCGTCGTCTCGTGGCTCTGCACGAGCATTTCGCAGACGGCCGCGACCATGCCGAGGTTGCCGTCGATCTGGAACGGCGGGTGCGTGGCGAAGAGGTTGTCGAGCGTGTTGTGGACGAGCAGCCCTTCCAGCATCTCGCCCGCCTTGTCGCCGTCGCCGAGCCGCGCCCACAGCGCCGCGCGCCACGGCCACGTCCAGCTCCGGCGCGAATCCTTCGTCGTCGTGCGGCCGACCTCGAGCGAGACGCGGGCCGCCGCCGCGAGCTCCGGCGTCGCCGCGCGCGTGATCGTCGTGCCGGGATAGACCGCGAAGAGGTGCGAGGTATGGCGGTGCTCGTCGTGCTTCTTGTCGATGTCCGCCTGCCATTCCTGCAGCTGCCCCCACGAGCCGATCTTGTTGCCGCCGAGCCGCGCGAGCGTCGCGCGCGCCGCCGTCGCGTCCTCGCCCAGCGTCTCGGCCGCCGCGACGACCGCCCGAAGGAGCTCCGCCATCAGCTGCTGGTCGTGCATCACGCCGTCGGCGACCGGCCCGTGCTCGGGGCTCCAGCCGTCCCGGACGAGCAGCGTGCCGTCCGGCCCTTCGACGAGGTGCGTGAGCATGAACGCCGCCGCGTCCCGGAGGAGCGGCCACGCGGTGTCGCGCAGGTACGCCGCGTCGCCCGTGAAGCGGTAGTGGTCGTACGCCATCACCGCCAGCCACGGCGCGCCCGCGAAATTCCACTTCCAGCCGCCGCCGCCGAACGCATTGAGCGACGTGCGGTAGGCGACGCCCTCGGACTGCGGGAACGCCTTGCGCGTCTCCTCCGTCGCCGTGCGGTTCGCCGCCGCGAGCCAGTCCGTGACGGGCTGCCACAGCTCGGCGAGGTTGGCGACGTCCACGCCCCAGTAGTTCATCTGGAGGTTGATGTTGGTGTGGTAGTCGGCGTGCCACGGCGGGCGGTTGCTGTTGCACCACAGCCCCTGGAGGTTCGCCGGCAGCGTCCCCGGGCGGCTCGACGAGATGAGCAGGTAGCGCCCGAAGTTGAACTGCGTCTCGACGAGTTCGCGCAGGATGTCCGCGCGGCTCGTCAGGGTCAACATCGACGGCAGCCAACTGCGCCGCAGGCCCTGGAGCAGCGCGCGCGTCGTCTCGCCGTCCACGCGCCTGTCGTCCGCGAGATCGAGCCGCACGCGGTCGTAGTAGCGGCGGTAGTCGGCGACATGCGCCGCCTTGAGCGCGTCGAAATCGCCGCGGAACGGCTCGGCGTACGGCGCGCACGGCTGGCCGAGCCCGAAGTCCGCGCGGGTGAGGTCGTACGACGTCTTCGCGCGCAGGAAGACGACGAGGTTCGTCGGCGCGACCCACCACCAATCGGCGCGCGCCGCGTACGCGAGGCCGTTTTTCAGCCGGCCGCCGAACGCCCGGGAGCCCCCCGCGCGGTCCGCCGCGCCCGGACCCGGCGTCGACGTCTCGCCGTGCGCGCCCTCCAGCGTCACCTTCGCCGCGAACGGCGCCGTGGCCGTGAACCGCAGCGCGATCACGTCGGCCGGCGCGCTCGCGAACGCTTCGCGGACGACCTCCGTGCCGTCATCCAGCGTGAAGCGCACCCGGTGAACCGCCTCGCCGAGGTCGAGGACGCGCGCATACGACGTCGCCGTCCTCTCCCCGTACCCGGCGAACGCGACCGCCAGCAGGCCGAAGTTCTGGTAGTCGCCCACCGTCCGGTCGGTGGCGACGCTCTCCGTCGTGCCCGTCGCGCCCGACAGGTTCTTATCGCCCGTCCACAGCGAATCGACGTTGAACTGCACGCGTTCGCACGCGACGCCGCCCGTCAGCATCGCGCCGAGCCGGCCGTTGCCGATCGGATAGCGTTCGCGCTCCCATGACGCAACCGTGACCGGCGCCGGCCGGTCGTCCCAGATCAGATCTCCGCCAAACGCGCAGGAAGCAAGGCAGAGCATGACCAGCATGCCGTTTTCCATTCTTTTCATCAAGTCCCCCCTGATTGCAGAATGGATAGTATACTAAATTTGCGTGCGGCGCGCCACCCTCACCGGCCGGCGAAACGGAGCAGCGCCTCGAGGAAGTAGTAGTCGGCGTAGTTGATGGACGCGTCGATCTCCGTGTCCTCCGGCAGGTTGCCGACCGAGTGCTTCAGCAGGAAGCCGCCGCATTCGCCCGGCGCGCACAGGTAGGCGGGCGAGGCGAGCGACAGAAGCATCTCCACCGCGCGCGCGCGGTACGCCGCCGCCTTCTCGCCGCCCGCGTACTTCGCCAGCTCCAGGAGCGCCGACGCCATCACCGCCGCCGCGCTTGCGTCGCGCGGCGCGTCCGGGATGCCGGCGGCCTGGTAGTCCCAGTAGGGGATCCTGTCGTCCGGCAGGTTCGGCGCGGCGAGGATCCAGTCCGCCATCTTCACCGCCCGCGCAAGGTAGCGCGCGTCGTCCGTCTCGCGGTACATCATCGTGTAGCCGTAGACGCACCACGCCTGGCCGCGCGCCCACGCGCCGTCGACGCACGCGCCCTGCCATGCGTACCGCGCCCAGATCTTGCCCGTGCGCGGGTTCCAGTCGGTCACGTGGTAGGCCGTCCCGTCGGGCCGGAAGTGCGTCGCGTCGAGCTTGTCGGCGTGGCGGCGCGCGAGGCGGTCGTAGGCGCGGCTGCCGCCGTTCTTCGCGACCCATTCCAGCATCTCGAGGTTCATCATCGAGTCGATGATCACCGGGAACTGCATGTACTTCGGGTTGTCCCAGCTGCGGATGAGGCCCATCGGCTCGCTCCAGCGCGTCGCGAGCGCGGCCGCCGCGTCGAAGATGACCGCCTTGTAGTCGTCGCCGTGGCCGCCGTACTTGATGCCGTTGCCGTAGGAGCAGAAGAACATGAAGCCCATGTCGTGGTTTTTCGTGTAGTGGCGCGCCGGCTCCAGCCGCGCCGTCCACGACTCGGCCGCCGCCTTCCATTCGTCCTTCTGCGTGTAGGCGTAGAGGTACCAGAGGCTGCCCGGGAAGAAGCCCGTCGTCCAGCCGATCGGCGGCTCGGTCTTGTACACGCCGCGCGTCCAGCTGCGCGGCAGCTCCGTCGTCACGCCGCGTTCGTCCATCGCCGCGATCAGGCGCGCGAACTGCGTTTCCGCGCGCGCGAACACCTTCGGGACTTCCGCCGTCAGGCGCGCTTCATTCTCCGCCGCGCCGTCCGCCGCCGGCAGAGCGAGGGCGGACAGGCACAGGACACCCAGCATGATTTTCGTTTTCATGCCCATAGTATATCAAAAATGCCCGCCGCCGCGTCTCCCTCGAAAAGGGGAGCTACCGGCGGATGTCGCGCACGCCCGGCGCGAGCCCCGCGCCCTTCTGCGGCGTCAGCTTGACGAGGTGCGTCGCGTGGCCCGGCACGGAGACGGAATAGGCCGCGTCGAAGACGCCTTCGTCCTGCTGCCGCCAGAGGTCGCGCACCGCCCACGCGCCGACGAGGCCGAGGTCCGCGAACGACACGCGCACCGTCTGCTCCTCGTCGTCCGCGTTGAAGAGCGCCAGCGCGAACGTCCCGTCCGCGAGCGGGCGCGCCCAGATCTCCGTGCCGGCCGCCGCGTCTTCGGCGACGCGCGCCGCCGCCGCGCCGAGCGCGTCCTGGTCAATGGCCAGCACCTCGTCGTTCGTCAGGAGCGCGAGCGTGAAGTCGTCGATCGCCGTCAGGTCGCAGCCGATCATGAGGGGCGAGGCGAACATGCACCACATCGTCATGTGCGTGTACTGCTCGTTGGGCGTCAGGCGGCTCGCGCCCGCGTCGAAATCCGTGCCGCCGGCCCAGACGTTGCGCCCGAGAACGAGCATGTCCGCGTCGTTCCACGCGCCCGGCCGGACGTAGGACCACAGCGGCGCCTGGGCGTGGATGCCGCCGGAGACGCTCGGCCACGTGTCGAAGATGTCGCCCGTCGTGCGCCACGACTGGCCGCCGACGTCCGCGCCCCAGGCGGAGACGTTGTCCTGCCCGTACTGGCAGAGCGAAAAGACGATGTCACGCGGCTGCGCGCGCAGGCATTCGCCCATCAGCCGGTAGGGGCGGCAGTGGCGCTCGTGACCTTCGCCGGTGGCGACGGTGCCGTAGCTGCACCAGTCGTACTTCAGGTAGTCGTAGCCCCACGCGGCGTAGCAGTCCGCGTCCTGGCGCTCGTGCCGCCAGCTGCCGGTGCAGCCGCCGCACGTGTACGGGCCCGGCGACGAGTAGAGCCCCGCCTTGAGGCCGTGCGCGTGAATGAAGTCGGCGAGCGCCTTCATGTCGGGGAAGCGCGCGTTCGGCGCGATGGTGCCGTCCGCGTTGCGCTCGGGGCCGGCGAGCGTGGGGTCGCTCTTGCCGTTCTCCGGGTTCTTCTGCCAGAAGTCGTCGATGTTGACGTAGGAATAGCCGTGCTCGTCGAGCCCGAGGCGGACGAACGCCTCCACCGCCGCGCGCATCTTCGCGTCGCTCACGCCGCCGGCGAAGGCGTTCCACGAGTTCCAGCCCATCGGCGGCGTCAGCGCGATCGTCTCGCCGACGACGAGCGTCATCTTCTGCCGCGCGCGGCCCTTCGCGTTGCGGGCCGTGATCGTGAGGGGATAGCTGCCGGGCTTCGCGACCGTGCCGGAAAGAACACGCGTGGCGGCGTTGAACGTGACGCCCTTCGGGAGAGGCGAGACGGCGAGCTGGACCGGCTTCACGCCCGTGACGGGCACCTTGAAGAGGAGCGGGTGCCCGGGTCGCACGCCGTAGCGCGCGGGCGCGTGGAGGCGCGGCTTGCCGTCGTCCTTCGGCGTCAGGATGCCGAGCTGCCGCGTCATTTCCGCCGCGCGCAGCGGGCGCGTGCCGTCCTTGAAGGTGAAGACGGCGTCGCACCAGTCGGCATGGTCGTAGTAGTTGTTGTCGCCGCCGTCCGTGACCTCGAGGACGACGGACGCGGCGCCGGTGAGATCGGCGGCGATCGGCTGCGCGCCTTCGCCGCCCTTTGCCGCGACCTCGGCGACGACCTTGCCGTCGGCGATCACGCGAAAGACGACGCTGCCGCGGCCGTGCGTCTCGTCGTCGACGCCGACCAGGGCGGAAAAGGCCAGCGCGTTGCCGCGCGCCGCGATGCGGTGGCGGCTGGGCGCATGCGTGCCGACGCCACGCGCGTAGGTCGTGCCGCCGACGCGCAGGTCGAGGCCGCCGATCGACTTCCCGGCCTGGACGGTGCCCCAGCCCGTGCGCATCCGCCCCAGGCCCGTCGCCTCCAGGGGAATCGCCTCATCCGCAAAACCGCAGACCGCCAGCCCCAGGACGGCCGCCGCCGCAATCACGACTCTTTTCTTCATTGTCTCGCGCTCCCTTTGATTCTCATGTTGCCAGATTCAAGTGCCGCGCTATTTCACGATGACGCGGAAGCCGCGCGGCGCCGGCTCGCCGCCGGGCGCGAACGGCAGCGTGAAGGCGAGATCCCCGTTCGCGCCGACGGCCGCCACGCGGTAGAAATACGTTTCGCGCGCCGGATGCGGCGGCTCGTCGGTCAACGCGCAGTCCTTCAGCCCGTCCGCGACCGCCGTCCAGTCGCCGCCCTCCACGCGCCGCTCCACGCGGTACGACGCGGCCGCCGCGACCGGCTTCCACGACAGCAGGGCACACGAACCCTTCCACGCCGCCGCCGCGTCCTTCGGCTCCGTCAGCACGGCCGCGGCCGCCGCCGCATTCCAGCCGTACAGTTTCAGCTCGCGCACGTTGCCGAAGAAGTCATCCGTTCTCTGACCTTCCAGGCCGGTCCGCGCGTCCTTCTTGAGATAGACGTAGCGGTAGGCGTTGGCGAGAGTTGTCTCGAACGACGACCACGCCAACTGTGTATCGTCCCATGCGTTCTCCTTGTAAAGGTCGCAGATCCCGGAAATGGCAGTGCCGTTCGTCCAGTCGGAAGCGTCGTTTGAGCCAACGAGCTGGATTCCGTCGGAACGTCCCACGACCCACTGTTGAAGCGTATCGCTCCATTCCCTTGACGGAAAAACCTCGAAACCCGTGATGACATATTCATTGCCCTCGCCAAAATCGACGCCGACCTTCACGCCGTCGTTGCCCGCGCTGGCGTTGACGACGTTCGGCTTGGTCGTCGTGTCGCCGTCAAAGAGATACGCCGCGCTCGTCGCCGTAGATGCCTCATAGTCGTGGTCGTATTCGACAACCGTCATGGTCTGCGCGTCAAACGTTATCTCGGCCACGGGGCGAAACGCGGCGGTGTCGGCGAATGGCCCCGGCAGTTCCGCCGATTCGACGGTATTCAAGAAACAGGCGCTGTAGTAGTATTTGACACCCGTAACGAGTCCGGACAGGGCATCTTCGTAGGAAGCCGTCGTTGCGGACAGCGTTGCAACGGTGGAGAACGGACCGCCGGGAGCCGTCGCGCGAACTACGCGCACCGACTGGCATGAGAACGAAGGCAAATCCCACGAAAGCGTCACGCCGTCCGCGCCGTCGGCGGCCGCGAAGTTCTGCGGTGCGGCGGCGGGCGTGCCGCCCGTCGCGTCCGCCCACGTCTTTCCGTAGAACTCGACCTCGATCATGTTGCCGCAAAACTCGTCATCCGAAACGACGCGCAGATACGTGAACGGCGAGCTCAGCGCCGCCCCTGCAACATCCACCTCCACCCATCCGGCCTTGAGCGTTTCGACGTCCGCATCTGCGGGAACGGCGTAAAGCACCACGGCATCGGAGAAGTCCGCCGTGTTCGCACCCTCGAACCTGCATCCTCTTGCGCGCGAGGCATAATCGTCGTGGCGCGTGATGAAGCTGACGTGCGTCACCACGACGGCGCTTTCGGTCTGATACCCCGCCCAGTTGCAATCGTTCGCGCCGTTCACCCAGCCAGGCTCAAACCAGCGCTGCACGACTTCATCGCTGTTCTGAAGTTCAGTCACGCCGTCGTAGACGCGCTCCTTGGTCCAATCCCATTCGCTGTCGGAACAGTCGCCTGTTCCGAGAACGAATTTCCCGTCCGTCGCGACGGCGAGGGTCTTGAGGTTCGTGTCGCTTCCCGTGTAGGTTGTATGTGTGTAACCGGCCCAGGCGCACGAAGCGGCGATTGACGCGATGGCGGCGATCAGTATTTGTTTCATGGCGACGTGACTCCTTCGTTTTGTTGAACGGGTGTTCGTTGAAGTTGCCGTCATTATACCACACCTCCGTCCCTGTCAACAAGATTGTCTAGACAGGTTTTTTTGCCTGGGGAGCCACCCCATGTCGATTCTTCATTTTCATCGTTCCTCCGCCCTTTCCCTTCACTTTTCCGCTCCCGCCGCCTGCTCGGCCTTCTTCGCCAGCCGCCAGCCGTGCGACGAGAAGCCGATCACCCCGACCGCATGAACCCCCGTCCGCGCGGCGGGGAACCTGTCGCCCAGGCGGACGATCCACTCCCGCACGAACGCCTCGCTCCCGAACAGCTTCCCCGCCCCGACCTGCGCCACGCGCCCCGCCACGCTCCACCCCTTGGGGAGGCACCCCGCGAAAACTTCAGTTCCGGCCGGGTTTTCGCACCATGACCACCGATAGTCGCGCGCCTGCGCGACGATCCCCGCGCGCACGGGGTTCATCAGGATGTACCGGCGGCAGTATTCCAGGTGCCGACCGCCCTCGACGAGCGTCGACTTGAACGCCCCGCTCCAGACGCTCCCGCTGTAGCCGTACTCGCGGTTGTACCAGATCGCGAAGAGCTCCTTCATCGTCTTCATGAACCCGCTGATGTCGTCCATCC
>Ga0256405_10011033_pt1 | contig 11679 bp, 10 predicted proteins | sample RumenRJG_02DNA_FD_189096 | JGI IMG/M metagenome (GOLD analysis project Ga0256405, IMG submission 189096) | Bovine rumen microbial communities from Lethbridge, Alberta, Canada - RJG_02 | ecosystem: Host-associated > Mammals > Digestive system > Stomach > Rumen | place: Canada: Alberta...
CGTATTCGAATCGTATGACGGAAAACCGATAGCAACTTACGGTGATTTGTTTAAAAAAGTAATAAAATTCAATCAATTACCGAAACATGTTTGGCAGGCAGTTGTAGCCATTGAGGATAGGCGTTTTTTTGATCATTGTGGAGTAGATTTTGTCGGAATATTCCGAGCATTGTTTGTTGATTTATTAAATCGTAAGTTGATGCAAGGGGGCTCTACATTAACACAGCAATTGGCGAAGAACTTATTCTTTTCGCAGAACAGATCGTTTAAACGAAAGGTTCAGGAGATCGTTTTATCAATATGGTTAGAGAAAAAATTTAGCAAACAACAAATATTATCGATTTATTTAAATAGAGTATATTTTGGTGCAGGAGCTTATGGTATAGACGCTGCAGCATATAGATTTTTTGGGAAAAGTGCAACTAAACTTACGTTGTATGAAGCCGCAAAATTAGCGGGATTGCTTAAATCTCCAGTTGCTTATTCTCCTTTTTATAGTCAAGGAAAATCAGATGAACGTGCGGAATTAGTTTTATCTAAAATGGTTGAGATGAAATATATAACAGAGGTTCAAAAAAAAGATGCTATTGACGAATCAGAGATTGCAACAAAATTATCCATTTTAATGGATGAAAATCGTTATTTTACAGATTGGGTGTTGGAGCAGGTTCAAACGCTTGTACGTGCAGATGAAGATGATCTTATTGTTAGAACAACACTAGATTCTAATTTGCAAAAATATGCGACATACGTAATTCGTGAAAGTTTAAATTCAGAAGGATTTAAATTAGGTGCAAGTCAAATGGCTCTCGTATCTCTTGATAATACAGGTGCGGTTAGAGCAATGGTCGGAGGTCATACTTATAATGTGAGCCAATTTAACAGAGTGTTGTCAGTGCGTTCATTTGGGTCTGCTTTCAAATATTTTGTATTTTTAAGTGCACTTGAAAACGGAGTTGATCCTTATGATAAAATTAGCGATATGCCAATTCGAATAGGAGGATGGTCGCCAAAAAATTATCATTATTCGAGTGTAGGAAGTGTTCCGCTTATTGATGCTTTTGCTCGTTCGTTGAATACTTGTACAGTTCGATTAGCTCAACAAGTTGGAATGAATAGAATAATCGATAGAGCTCATGAATTAGGGATTTCATCAAAAATCAATAATAATTTTGCCTCGGCATTAGGGGCTAGCGGAACAACGTTATTGGATATGACTGCAGCTTACGGAGCTACAATGAAAAATGGAATAAAAATGATTCCGTTTGGCGTTATTAGTATAAAAAATCAACGTGGTAAAATTTTATATACCGCGAAAAAACGTCCAGAAACAAGGGTGATTGATTTTAATGTGTGTCAAAAGATGAAAGAACTATTGCGAGCTGTTGTCGATCGTGGAACCGGGAAACATGCTCAATTGCCTCTTACCGGATATGGAAAAACAGGAACAAGCAATGATAGTCGAGATGCGAGTTTTATAGGTTTTGTTCCGCCATTGGTTACAGGTGTGTGGGTTGGTAATGATGATAACTCTCCAATGAAATCAAAAGTTACAGGTGGAACGTTGCCAGCAACTGTATGGAAAAATTTCATGTTGGCAGCATTTAAATATAATTATCCAAAAAAATCTGATGTTGTACCTACTCAAATTCCAACTCGTAAAAAATGTAAAAAATTATCCAATTTTGTAAAAAATGTAAACAGATAAAATGAGTTATATCATATCTACAGGCGTATACGGATCCATTTGTTTTATTTCATCTTTTGTGAAAAATCCGTAATCTATAATATTGGGTTCAACAACTATATTTAGGTGTTTGGGAGTGCATTTGAAGTAAAACCCATACCATAAGACATTGTTAAACACATATTCGCACTTTTGTATAAGTTCACCCATTATCGCATCAATTCCAGTTTCTTCTTTTAATTCGCGAATAGCTGCTGCTTCTGGTGTTTCATCTGATTCAACTTTGCCACCAGGTGGACACCATACTAAATCTTTATGTTTTCGTTCATGCAACAATAAGTACTTGTTATTGTTGGGAACAAGTACTCTAGAATATAATTTTATGTTGCTCATTTTATACGATCTTTTTAAACCATTTGTCGGACTTATATCTATAATAAGCAATGAATATTATTATTGTTTGTTCTGCAACTACCAACCAATAAATTGTTTTTATGCTAGTTAATTCGTTCATGAAAAATAATATTATTGTAGGAATAACTGCTCCAAACCATAAGGCAACAATTTCTAATACAGTAGGGAAGAGTGTGTCTCCACCAGCACTGAGTACTCCGCAAATTATATAATATATTCCGTCTGTTAAAACTACAATCAACATAATTCTCATTAAAAATGAAAGCTGATCATTTAAAAAATTAATGTCTAAATTGTTACTTACATCAATAGCGAAATTCAGCAATGGAGTTTGATAAAACACTAATGGAATAGAAAATATAGCACATAAAATGCAATACCATTTTAAGAATAATTTCAGTAAGTTATGTATTGATTGTTTTTGATCTTTCCCGATTAAATTAGCTCCTAATGCTTCAATTGAATGACTTCCTCCAATTGCACAAAATATAAAGCACATCCATAAAGTGATTGCAAATGATTCACATGTCGCTAGTTCTGGCGATACATGATTATAACATATCGCAATGATTAGCCACCCTGTTTGAGATGCAAAACGAGATAAAGATATTGGAGCTCCGATTTTCAAACAATCTTTAAATAACTTCGGACGAAATTTCATATCTAATGTTCCGTACCTTGTTTTATATCTGTTACTTAAAAAAACAGCACCAAAACATAATGTAAAAAACACTTCTCCGATAACGGTTGCATATGCTGCTCCAATTGATCCCATTGGCGAAATTATTCCATTTACACCAAAGACAAAAGCTATATCTAAAACAACATTTATTAAATTTCCAATTAAAAATACTGCAATCACAATAAAGCTTTTTCCTCTGCCTACAAAAAATGAAACTAGTGCAGCATTAACTGCAGAGAGCCATCCTACAGTCATAAGTGTTTTTAAATATCGTAATCCTTCAGCTTCATATTTTGGTGCAAATATATGAAATTTATCACACCAAAAAGCTAAGGGTAGAAAAACAACAATCAATGCTAGTCCAAAATAAATCATCTGCCAAATAGGACGACCAATTTTGTGATATTCTTTCATGCCATTGTATTGTCCGACAAAAACGCTGGCCATTTGAGTAATACCCATACCTGCAAGATTAGCTACAGCCAAAAAGCTACCCGCAATTGCAACGGCGTTCATTGACGTAATTGAATACTTTGCAAGGATAAGTCGATCAACCGTAAACATCAAACTCATCACTAATGAATTTAAAATCATTGGTATTGTAAATTTTATAATTTCTTTAACCGAATATCCATACCTTAACATTTCTGTCCTCAAAAAGATGAATTGTTTATTTTATAAAAAATATATATGCTAGATAATAGCATATTTGGAGTAGTTATGAAAATAGGAATTATTGGTGTTACAGGAAGAATGGGGCAAGAACTTGTTCAGTTGATTTCGTTTGAAAATTTTGCTGGAGGGATATCGACGCAAACGACTCCTGAGGATTTAGAAGCTGTTGTGAAAAATAGTGACGTTGTTATTGATTTTTCAAGACCTGCTGCGACGTTACAAGTATTGCCAGTTGTTGAAAAATACAGAATTCCATTTGTGTCTGGCACAACTGGATTTATTCCCGATGAATTTAATATGTTTTTAAAGGCGTCAAAAAATATACCAATATTATATGCTAGTAACTTTAGTTTAGGTGTGCAATTCGTTGCTACTGTGCTTAGACAGTGTTCTCGAGTGTTTCCAGATTTTGATTTTAGTGTTATTGAAAGACATCACATTCACAAAAAAGATGCACCATCAGGTACTGCATTATTTTTAGCAAAACAAGTTCAACAAAAACAGCAGATTGTGTCTATTCGTGCTGGGAATATATGCGGAGAACATGCTTGTTCATTTACTGGAAATGATGAAGAAATTACAATAGAGCATAAGGCGTTTAATCGAACGATTTTCGCAAAAGGTGCAATAGCTTGTGCAGAGTGGCTTATTGGAAAATCTGCAAAATTATATACTGCTGAAGATTTCTTACAGGATAGATTGCATGGATAAATCGGATGAAAATAATCGAATATTAAAGATATGCGAAACATTGTCAACAGAAATAAAAGATCCGCATACTGAATTAAATTATATTTCAGAATACACGTTCTTAATTTCTGTTGTGATGTCTGCCCAAACTACTGATGTACAAGTGAATAAAGTTACTGAAAAATTATTCAAGGAATACAATACGATAGAACGAATCTTGGAGCTTGGCGTAGATGGTCTGGCTGAACAAATAAAATCAATAGGATTTTTCAGAACAAAAGCGAAAAATATCATAGCGTTAAGTTGTTTATTAAAAGAAAAATTTAATTCACAAGTACCACGTACGAGAGAAGAACTAATGTCTCTTCCAGGAGTTGGACAAAAAACAGCCAATGTTGTGCTTAACACATTGTTTAATATGCCTTTTATTGCTGTGGATACCCATGTGCTTCGTTTAAGCAAAAGATTAGAGCTATCTAGTAGTGATGACCCGAAACAAGTTGAGGAAGATTTGTTAGAAAAAATTCCACAAAATTATCATAATGTTATCAGTAACTTATTAGTATTATTTGGGCGACGCATTTGTACAGCGAAAAAGCCAAAATGCAATCAATGCTGTTTACGTAATATATGTAAATTCAACGAATTAGGATAATGTTTTTACATCTTTAACGTCTGAAGACACACGCAATGCAGCCATAATTGCATTTAAACATTGCTCTGAATTTATCTTAACATCAACGATTAATTCAAAAAATCCGACGGATCTTTTTTCTGTTTTTAAGTTGATAATTTCCGCACCGTTTGTGCTTAATATGTTTGTAATAATTCCAAAACTTTCTACTTTGTTTGTTATAATTATGCTCAATTGTTTTGAGATCATTTCAGACATTTCACTAACTTGATTCCATTCAACTTTTATCGTTTCTGAAGCAGAAAAATCAACATTATTACAATTCATTAAATGAATTACCAATCCTTTGCCAGGAGTAAGTACACCAAAAATACTATCATCTAAAATTGGGTGACAACATTCGGCAAAATGTACTGCTATACCAGGTGTAAAGTCTATTAAATATATTGCCGATTCAACATGTTGTAAATGGTTTAAGTTTTTTCTTAACGTTGATAATGGTATATTTCCTTTCCCAACATTATAGAAAAATTTTTCATAATTATCGTGATTAAATTTTCTTAAATCGATATCTGACGTATTAATGCTTGACGATGTTATATAACGAATTAACTGCAAGCCTAATTTAACAAATTGTTCTTTTTCTTTGGATTTTATGAATTTATGAATACAAGATTTTGCTTTTCCTGTAATTACAAATTTTATCCATACTGGATCAGGTTCTTGGTGCGGAGCAGTAATGATATCAACACGATCTCCGTTTTTCAAAATAGAACTAAATGGCGATAGCTTTCCATTTATCTTTACTCCAATACAACTGTTGCCAATTTTTGAATGTATTTCATAGGCAAAATCAATAGCGGTTGCTCCTCTAGGTAAAGTAACCAAATCTCCATTTGGGGTAAAACAAAACACTTCATCTTCAAACATTTCAAGTTTTGAATTATCAATAATGTCGTCTGATGATTGGCTGTTTTGTAATATCGATAATAAGCTATTAAGCCAATTATATTTTTGTGTATCAATTTGATTGGCTGTAACCTCTCCACTTTTGTAGGACCAATGGGCGGCAATTCCTTCATCTGCAATTCTATGCATATCTTCTGTTCGAATTTGAACTTCCATTGGAAGCTTCATTGAGCCGATAACTGTTGTATGTAGTGACCTATAACCGTTTAATTTTGGAACACTTATGTAATCTTTAAAACGACCAGGCATGATTTGAAAATTTGTGTGAATAATTCCAAGAGATCTGTAGCATTCATCTATTGTTTTTACAATTACACGAAACGCAATGATATCATTGATTTTTTCTAACGCAACATTTCGCCTTTGCATTTTTTTCCAAATTGAATACGCTTTTTTTTGTCTTCCACTTATTACGGCATCAATGCCTTCATTTTTAAAAATACGTCTTAATTCTATTATTGTATTCTGGACAAAGTTATTGGATTTGCTGCTAATTTCATCAAGTCTCATTGAAATTATGCTGTACTCATTTGGATGTAAGTTATAAAAAGCAATATCTTCTAATTCATCCTTGATTTCATTCATTCCAATACGTTCAGCTAATGGAGCATAAATTTCTAGTGTTTCAAGAGAAATTCTTTTTCTTTTTTCAGGCAAGATGATGTAGTTTAACGTTCTCATATTATGTAAACGATCAACGAGCTTTATCAAAAGAACTCTAATGTCACGAGAAATTGATATTAAAAATTTTCTAAAATTTTCTGCTTGCCGTGCTTTAGACGAAGTGTAATTTATTCGTGATAATTTTGTTACGCCTTCCACTAAAAACGCGACTTCAGATCCAAATAATTCTTCAATTTCTTCAAAGCTAGAATTTGTATCTTCTATAACATCATGCAGTAACCCTGCAACTATCGTTGGAACGTCCATATGTAATTCTGCTAAAATTCGAGCAACTTCCGCAGGGTGATAAAAATATGGAACTCCAGAGGCTCGTTTTTGCATTCCGTGAACTTCCATTGCAAATATATATGCTTTTTTTATGATGTCAGTATTACTGTCTGGCGCATAACTTTTTACAATTTCAATTAATTTCGATGACGATATCATATTCAACAACACAAAAACAATAATGACTATGATACAACGTATAATAGCTTTAACGCAATGGAATTAACATTTAATTTGCTTAAAAACATTTTCGAATTATTATTGTTAAATTTTAGCAAAATGCTATATACTTTTTGCGAGTTAGAAAAGGGAAAATAACGTGGCTTGTCTTTTAAAGTGTTTTAGAAAATATGTTTTATCAATAATAATTGTTTGCTTAAGTTTTTCGATGAATCAATTTGCTTATGGAAAAGAAGCCGAAAATCAGTCTAATAAAATTAGAGTAGGAGTTGTAACATCGGGAGGGGATTGTTCTGGACTTAATTCGATAATATATGCACTATACAAATATGCGTCTCAACATAATATTGAAATCATTGGATTTAAACGAGGTCAGCAAGGAATTATCAATAAGGATTATATAATATTAACAAATAATGAATGTACTCCAATGTTGTTAAACCAAAGTGGTAGCATATTAAAATGTGGCACTAAGGGAATGACTAAAAATGGAAAAATAATAACGCCAGATGAAGCCAATACTGAAATAGTAAAAACTTATAAAGAGTTAAATTTGTCTGCCTTAGTGTTTGTTGGTGGAAATGGGAGCACAAAAATTCTCAAAAAAATTATAAATAAAGCTAACGATTTAAACATGAATTTCAATGCAATTGCGTTACCTAAAACGATAGATAATGATGTTGCTAATACTGATAACGCTATAGGATTTGATACAGCGATTGAAACAGCAACTAGAGAAGTATCAGATTTTATCTCAACAATTGAAACACACGAGCGAGTCGGGGTAGTTGAAGTGATGGGACGTGCTGCTGGATATATCGCACTACACGTTGGTTTGGCTACTGGTGCTGATGCTATTTTGATTCCAGAAAGAGATTATGATTTAAATGCATTATGTGAAAAAATTCAAAACGCTTATAATGAAAAAAAATATGCTCTTATTATAGTTTCAGAAGCTGTTCCATTTGCTAATGAGGCGTTTGATGTAAAACAATCAGGAGATATGGCTAGAGTGCAATATGGTGGAACAGCTAAAAAGATATCTAATTATTTGAAAAATCGAGGATTTGAAGCAAAAAGCTTAGTGTTAGGACATACGCAACGTGCAGGAATAACATCTGTTTATGATAGGAATTTAGCTCAAGCATTGGCTATAAAATGTTTAAAATTACTTTCAAATAATCAAAAAAATGTTTTATTAGGAATTAGTGGTAACGAAATTATTGCTACTTCATTCGATGAGATAAAAAACACATCTAGAGCATTAACGCCTGACGATACAATGATTAAAACAGCGGAAGGATTAGGAATTTATCTAGGTGATATAAAAGAATGATTAGAAGAGGTTATATAAAGTGAATAATTGTATGATGTAAATTATATTGAAAGGAAAGTTTTTGTGAAGAAAATTTTAATAGCGACTGTGTTAGCTTGTTTTGGGGTGAATGTATGCAGTGACGTTGTAGGAATGGCTGAACGTCCAAGAGTTTCTGAAGCTTATATATGTAGAATGAAAGCTTCAATAAAATCGTTAGATGCATCAAGCGATTTTGATCGTGATAAGGTAATCGACACTCTATTGAATGCAGTATGTATTACTTCAAGAACTACAGCAAGGCTGAGGCTTATTGATGAATATTTTTTTAGGGTTTTTTTTAATGTTTTTTCCGAGGCAAATTATTCTTGTAGAATCGATAATTTATTAAAAGAGATTGTGCTAAGACCATATGCATTAATTCCTTTTGTTCGGAGTTTTAGTAAATATGTCTACGTGTGCGGTGAACTTGAAGGTGTATGTATTGAACTTTCATATTGTTTATTTGATAATGCATTAGAGCTTAAAGACAAAAATTAAGGAAGTAATTCGAACAATAGCTAAAGTAGATCCATTTGGACGAATTATAACTTCCATGTTTTTTACGGAATTAGCATTGATGTCGAGAGGAGATTTGATTTTAAATTGTATTTCTAGTTTTGCACGCCTTGAGTCTTATACATTAGATTATGCTTCAAAGCTGAACACGTCAAATTTAGCTATCTTAATGATTTTAGATGATAGGTATGCATTAGATTTTGCGGGTAAGTTACATAAACTTGGATTTGATTTTCACACGAAAGATGATAGTGGATTAACTATACTGGATTACTGCAATGGATGCTTGCTGTGGAATAATGGGAAAACCGATGCTCATGTAAAAAACGTTATTAGTGATATACTTTTGCAGGGCGAATTTGATCCTGACAGTTCGACTTTTGATTTGGGCGATTTGGATATGATAAATGAAATAAAATCTTTTGTTGAAAACGTGAATAATGGATTAGAATAGGTTTAAAAAAAGAGACGGAATCGGTTATCTTACAAAGAGTTAATAGAAGGATAACCGATGTTTGGTGATATCACTCTTTTATTTTGTTTCATAGATGATTTTTGTAAAAAATTCGAAAGCTCACAATAAAATCAGAAGTCAAACGGTGTAAAGAGTGAGGATAATTAAATTAACTGCACATCAAAAGGTTAATATTTTTAACTTTTGTTTGCATTGTGTATTTTAAGTTTTATCAAGATGATTAAGATTTGGAAGATGGTTTTTTATGGAAATTGTTGCGTATGTCATATATTTTAACAGATTGCAATAGCTTTAAAAATTATCAAACAAACGCAACAATCTTGCTTATATTTAAACTTTCTGTATACCTAATGCTTCATATCCAAAGTTAGTTTTTCTTATAGTTAATTTTACAGGGACGTTGGGTTCTATCCCTTTTAATCCGCTTTTCATTAATAATGACGAGTGAATGAATACATCTTCACCTGTTGGTAACTGCGCAAAACCAAACCCTTTCAATGGATTAAACCATTTCGTTTCGCCTATAACCTCAATGATTTTTGAATCATCAGTTTCATATTTTACCCGCTTAATAATTTCATCAATTGAAACAACTTGATAACCGCGATCAAATTTTTGTATAGTGCATCGCAAGATGTCTCCATTATTTAAACGATCAATGTGTGCTTTCTCAAGTACGGAGAAGTGAAGGAAAATATCATCTTGAATATTTTCAACCGAAACAAATCCGTATCCTTTAAATTGATTAAACCATTTCACAGTTGCTTCAACTGTAATCATTTCTTCTTGTGTATCCATATCTACTACCTCAAATACAACTAAAGTATATACATGAAATAGTTGATAAATTATTAATTCTCATGATTTTTTTTTCGATGGAGCGGGAGATGGGAATCGGACCCACGTAATCGGCTTGGAAGGCCGGTGCTCTACCATTGAGCTACACCCGCAACACGTATATCTATACTATCATTTTAGATTGGTTGCAATAGAAAATATGTATTTTTTTATTTTTTTCTTTAGTTCGATATTTCAATGTTGATAGTTCAAATTCATTTTGGTATATATAGAGTACATTGCGGTCGTGGCGGAATTGGTAGACGCGTAGCGTTGAGGTCGCTATGGAGATTGCTCCGTGGAAGTTCAAGTCTTCTCGACCGCACCATTGATTTTTAATATAAGGTTGTTTTATGGAAACGTTGATTGTGATTCCTGCTCGTGTTGGTTCAACTAGATTGCCTGGTAAAATGTTAGCAGATGTTTGCGGATTGCCGTTAATTGTTCATACTTATAAAAACACAGCAAAAGCAAATGTCGGTGATGTAATTGTTGCTTGCGATGATCAAAAAATTGTTGATGTTATCGAAAATGCAGGAGGTAGAGCTGTTTTGACTGATTCATCTTTGCCATCTGGGACTGATAGAGTTTATTCGGCCTGGAAAAAGATTGATCCAGAAGGAACGAAGTACAAGTACATCATTAATGTACAAGGTGATCTTCCTTTAATTGATTCAAGGTTTATAAAAAAAGCAAGTGATATGGTGAAAACGTCGAATTTCGACATGTCAACGCTCGCCACACCAATTACAGATGAAAGCTATAAATTAAATAGTGTTGTAAAGCCTGTAATTGCGTTTAGGTCTAAAAATGAAGGACAAGCGTTATATTTTAGTCGTTCTCCTGTTCCTTTGGGCGGCACGTATTATCATCATGTCGGTATCTATTGTTTTAGGGCAAAAACGCTGGAAAAGTTTGTTTCTTTACCTCAAAGTAATCTCGAAAAAATAGAGAAATTAGAACAACTTAGAGCGTTAGAAAATGGAATTACTATCGGTGTTGTAACGTTGGATTTGCCATGTCCAATGAGTGTTGATACTCAAGAAGATTTAGATCGAGTTCGTAATGCAGCAAGAGCTATGTGATAGAAATAGATAGCCACTATGTTAAATTTAGAAAACGTATCCTATAGTATTGCTGGTCGTCAAATTTTAGAAGATGTGAATTTACAAATTTCAGAAAAACAACGTATAGGATTGGTAGGTCGAAACGGTAGCGGAAAATCTACGTTATTTAAATTGATATTAGGTGAGCGAGGTTACGATACTGGACAGATTCAAAAAGAAAAAGGAAAATTAATTCTTTCTATTCGACAAGATATTCCAACAGGTGAAATGACTCCTCGTGAATTTATGCTTTTGCAAGATAAGCGACGTACTGAATTAATGCAGAAGCTAGAAGAGTATGTCGAAACAAAACCAGATTTGGTTGCAGATGTATATGATCAATTAATCAGTATAAATGCGTTCGATGCTGAAGCTCGTGCTGCTGTTGTTCTAAAAGGATTAGGTTTTGACGAAGAGCAACAAAATCGTCCACTTAATAGTTTTTCTGGCGGTTTTCGTATGCGTATAGCTTTGGGAGCCATTCTTTTCCAAGAGCCAGATTTGTT
>Ga0256405_10011034_pt1 | contig 11679 bp, 10 predicted proteins | sample RumenRJG_02DNA_FD_189096 | JGI IMG/M metagenome (GOLD analysis project Ga0256405, IMG submission 189096) | Bovine rumen microbial communities from Lethbridge, Alberta, Canada - RJG_02 | ecosystem: Host-associated > Mammals > Digestive system > Stomach > Rumen | place: Canada: Alberta...
AATACAACTCCACACATTTCTTTTTGAATTCATAGCTATAGCGCATAAAATAACCCTCCTCCCTGGATTTGTACTGTCCAGAAAAGAGGGTACATATCACACGGGGACGGTTCTTTTGACTTGTTGTTTACAATAAGTCAAGAGAACCGTCCCCGTGTCTTATTCAAAAGCTACTGCGACCTTCTCAAGAAGATCTCTGATCTCAAGGTGCTGAGGGCATACTGCCTCACACATTCCGCACTTAACGCACTCAGATGCCTTACCAAAACCGTCAGTAAACTCAGCGTATTTTTTCTCGATGTCTGATCCAAGACTTGCCTTGTCATTAAGGCAGCTAAAGAGATCTGGAATCCTGATGTTCATAGGACAGTGGTTTTCTTCGATACAATAGTGGCAGTTGGTACATGGGATAAGGTCAAGACCTTTGGTGATCCTGGTTACCTTCTGTACTGCCTCCATCTCTTTTTCCGAAAGAGGCTTAAAGTCCTTCATGTAGGAGATGTTGTCCTTCATCTGCTCAATTGAGCTCATTCCTGAAAGAACCATAGCGATCTGGTCAAATCCTGCAACAAAGCGGATCGCATAAGATGCATAGCTCATATCTCCGAGGCCGTCATAAACCTTTTTAGCCTCATCAGAAAGGTTTACAAGGCTTCCGCCCTTAACTGGCTCCATTACAAGGATTGGCTTGTTGTGCTTTTTACATACCTCGTAGCACTTTCTGCTCTGAACCCTGTCATCCTCATAGTCAAGGTAGTTGAACTGGATCTGAACAACCTCTACCTCAGGATGATCAGTTAATATCTTGTCCAAAAAGTCGGCTGAATCATGGAAAGAAAGACCAACGTGCTTAACCTTGCCCTCTTTCTTAAGCTCCTGTGCTACCTGGAAGGCCTCACATCTTTGGAACTTGTCATAATTGCCCCTTCCAAGCGCGTGCATCAGGTAAAAGTCAAAATATTCAACTCCGCACCATGCAAGCTGCTTTTCAAAGAAGGGACGGATCTCTTCTTTGCTATTAAAGTATGGCTCTGTGAGCTTGTTGGTAAGAGTGTACTCACTTCTGTCATGGCGGCTGGTGAGGCACTCTTTTAAAGTTGTCTCAGACAGTCCGTCGTGATAGCCGTGGGCTGTATCAAAGTAGTTAAAGCCGTTTTCGATAAAGGCATCAACCATATCGCAAACCTGCGCCTTATCAATCTGGCCATCCTTCATGGGAAGCCTCATTGCACCAAATGCAAGTTTCTTTTTCATCTCAGGGAAAAAAATCTGTGCCATAGAAATCTCCTTTCAAGGGGTAAAAAAGACCTGTGGTTGCCACGCCACAGGCCATCATTAGTACAGATTAAGAAAGAGCCTGTTCAAGATCTGCGATGAGATCTTCCTTGTCCTCCAGGCCGCAGCTCATTCTTACAAGTCCTGCTGGGATTCCAGCCTCAGAAAGCTGCTCATCGGTCATCTGCCTGTGTGTTGATGTTGCCGGGTTGAGACAGCAGGTACGGGCATCTGCCACGTGAGTCTCAATAGCAGCAAGCTTTAACTTCTTCATAAAGCTCTCTGCTGCCGACCTGCCACCTTCAAGCTCGAAAGAAACTACGCCGCAGCCGCCGTTTGGCATATATTTCCTGGCAAGCTCATAATACTTATCTGATTCAAGGCCAGGGTAATTGACCTTAACAACCTTAGGGTGCTTTTCCAAAAACTTTGCTACTGCCAGACCGTTCTCCACATGCTTTGGCATGCGCACATGAAGGGATTCAAGTCCAAGGTTTAAGATAAATGCATTCTGTGGAGACTGGATACTTCCAAAGTCTCTCATAAGCTGGGCTGTAGCCTTGGTTATGAAGGCTCCCTCTTTTCCAAACTTCTCAGCATATGTAATGCCGTGATATGAGTCGTCTGGCTGGCAAAGTCCAGGGAACTTATCTGCATGTGCCATCCAGTCGAACTTGCCTGAATCTACGATAGCTCCACCAACTCCGGCTCCGTGTCCATCCATATACTTGGTTGTTGAATGAGTTACAATATCTGCTCCCCACTCGATTGGCCTGCAGTTTACAGGTGTTGGGAAGGTGTTGTCCACAATAAGAGGTACTCCATGTCTGTGGGCAGCGTTTGCAAACTTCTCAATATCCAAAACTGTCAGAGCAGGATTGGCGATAGTCTCTCCAAATACAGCTCTTGTATTGTCCTTAAATGCAGCGTCGAGCTCTTCATCTGTGGCTGTAGGTGAAACGAAGGTAACCTCGATTCCCATCTTAGCCATGGTAACTGCAATGAGGTTAAAGGTTCCGCCATATATTGATGAAGAAGCTACAATGTGGCTTCCGCACTCGCATATGTTAAACAGGGCAAAAAAGTTGGCTGCCTGTCCTGAAGATGTGAGCATTGCTGCAGTTCCACCCTCAAGTGCAGCTATCTTGGCTGCAACATGATCATTGGTGGGGTTCTGAAGCCTTGTGTAGAAATATCCACTGGCCTCAAGGTCAAAAAGCTTACCCATATCCTCGCTGGTGTCGTACTTAAAGGTTGTTGACTGAATAATAGGTATCTGTCTTGGCTCTCCGTTTTTCGGAGTATATCCCGCCTGTACGCACCTTGTTCCAATTTTCTGCTGACTCATCTGTTAATGCCTCCAAATTTTAATTATTCCGATTTCATAAGTGGTTATATTTTACCACATTTTTTACCGGGTTAAAGCATTAAAGAAGATGAGCTCTAAGTTCTTCAGGAGTCTTATCTGAAAGCATTGCAGGGGGAATATCAAGCATTGTCTTGCATCCCTTAGCGCCGTCTGCGTGCATCTTGAATGCTGCTCTTGCAACTGCTACCAGAACGCTTGTTGTAAATTCAGGGTTTGAATCAAGCTTTAAGCTGTACTCGATGATGTGATTGTGCTCCTTGTCAGCCCCAGTCTTTCCGCTTCTGAATACAAAGCCGCCATGAGCCATTCCGCTGTGGTTCTTAAGAAGCTCTTCCTCGCTGATGAAGTGAACAGTTGTGTCATAATCAGCGAAATAGTTTGGCATCTCTTTTATCTCTTTTTCAACAGCTGCTGCATCAGCTCCATCCTCAAGAACAACGAAGCACTCTCTTGTGTGCTTGTCTCTTGTTGACAGCTCCGGGTTCTTGCCACTTCTAACTGCCTCGAGAGCGCTCTCTACAGGGATTGTGTACTGCTTGGCATTCTTAACGCCCTTGATACGGCGGATCGCATCAGAATGTCCCTGTGATACGCCCTTGCCCCAGAATGTGTAGTCGTTGCCATCTGGAAGGATCGCATTTGAATAAACTCTGGCAAGTGAGAACATTCCCGGGTCCCATCCGCAGGAAATAACTGCAACCTTGCCTGCTTCCTTAGCTGCTGCGTCAACATTTGCAAAGTGCTCTGGAATGCGGGCATGTGTGTCAAAGCTGTCTACTACGTTGAACATCTTAGCGTACTGTGGTGTCTGAACAGGAAGGTCTGTTGCGCTTCCTCCGCAGAGGATCATAACATCTATCTTGTCCTTGTAATCTGCCACGTCATTAACTGAAACAACAGGAACCCCTGCTGTCTTTATTGAAAGAGAAGATGGATCTCTTCTTGTGAAAACTGCAACCAGCTCCATGTCTGGTGCTGCAGCTACTGCCAGTTCTACTCCCTTACCAAGGTTACCATAACCAAGGATACCAATTCTGATACTCATTTCTTTTGCCTCCTATTAAAAATAAATCACGTACAATTAAAATGTATTATACAATCATTTATCCTGCTGTGCTATCTATTTTTTTGATGTTTTCTGCCTAAAAATATTCAGATTATGCAGATTTGTTTTTTCGAATTTAGGATTATGTTATACTGATTAATATAAAGAAAAGGGGGATCTGCTTATGCTAAGTGAATATCAAAAAATACCTGCATCAATGAATTCAAATGTTGCTCTTAAGATCATTCCCGGGCACTACGCTACCACCCATTCTCACATCACAAACTACATGGAAATTGGCACACTTAAGACCAGATGTAATGAAGCTCATGGCGTGGCCAGTGCTCTGGCAATGCACTACACTTTCGGAACTCCAGTTGATACCATTTTGTGCGCTGACGGAACTGAAGTTATAGGAACTTACCTTGCAGAAGAACTTACCAAGGCCGGAGTCCTTAACACCAACGCTCACAAGACGATCTACGTTCTTGCACCTGAATATGCGCCTAACGGACAGATAATCTTCAGGGACAATCTCCAGCTGGCCATCAGAGGCAAAAACGTACTGATCCTCATGGGCTCTCTCGCAACAGGTCTTACACTGGAAGGCCTTATGGACGGTGTTCGCTACTACGGAGCTACTGTTTCCGGAGCATGTGCTATTTTTAGTGCCGTAAAAGAAGTTGAAGGAATCCCTGTTTTATCCGTATTCCATCCAGAAGATATTCCAAATTACCACTCCTATGCTCCATCAGAGTGTCCTCTCTGCAAAGCAGGACAGCCAATAGATGCCCTTGTAAACAGCTTTGGATATAGCATTTTAAGATAACTGGTGCTTTTTTCTATATTCTCTTGGCGGGCATCCATATCTCTCTGCAAACTTCTTGTAGAAGTATGCGCTGTTTTCATAACCAATGTTTTCTATTATCCGCTCTGTGGTAAGAGTGGTGTTCTCTAAATAATAAGCAGCTTGCTGCAGCTTCCTTTGCTGCAGGAGCTGCTTAAAATTATTACCGGTGTTATTTTTTAATAGTCTGCTAAGGTGGGCTGTGGTATAGCCTGTCTTCTTTGCAAGTTCCTCAAGACTTCCATCCTTATAGTTGTGATCTATATATTCAAGAGCTGCTATGGTGATATTCTGTCCCTTTGATCTCATATCTTTTAGCGTATCTGCGGAAAGAGCTGCAAGATTCATAAGGAGAAGGTCCATGGTGCCATTTACCACCTGGTTCATGTCGTTTGGGTGGACTGTCAGTGTCCAGATGAGGTTCTCCATAAGGTTCTCTACAGCTATGACTCCCTTGGCGTGGTATAGGAGAAAGTCGCTGTACCTGTTCTTTTCTGAAAGGGAAGCTATGATAAAGTCTCTCAGGATATTCTCCCTGTCATAAGAGACGCTGCTTCGGGAAAAGAACTCTGGCAGTATTATAATATTCATGGCAAGGTCATCCTTGCTGCATGGCAGGATCTCATGTCTTGCGTGGCGATTCATAAGTAAAATATCACCTGTTTTTAATTCGATTGTATCTCCATCCTTGATCCTGGTGGTAAGACTCCCCTGGAGCATTACCAGCATCTCTATATAGTTATGTCTGTGTTCAGGGAAATAAGCAAACCTTGTGTGGGGTCTGATGGCAATAAACTTACCCTTCTCAAGAAGCTTGGCTGAGTCCACAACAAACTCATCCTCTGATGTGTAAAGCTCCTTGGAAATAGCTGCATTTCCTGCTATGATCTTCTCTTCTTCCTCTGTGATCTTGTAGATATGGTCAAGGATTTCTTTTCGCATAAATACTCCGAATAAAAATATCAAATAAGGTTCCATTTTGGATAAGGTTTCGTTCTAGAAGGTCCCACTGATGTCCTATATTATAACATGATATAAGGGGTGTTACAGCATTACATTACAAATATCAGATGAGGTATAGCAATGAACAGATATTATCTGGCAATTGACATCGGCGCTTCCAGCGGAAGGCACATCATTGGATGGGTCCAGGATGGAAAGATGCTTCTAAAAGAGATCCACCGCTTTGAAAACAGACAGCGGGAGGAAAACGGACATCTTGTGTGGGACATGGACAATCTCTGGAACGGGATCATCGAAGGTCTTAAGGCCTGCAAGAAAGAAAACATGATCCCTGAAACTGTGGGAATCGACACCTGGGGCGTTGACTACGTTCTCCTTGATAAAGACGGAAACATGGTGGGAGATGCGGTAGCTTACAGGGATAACAGAACGGCTGATATGGATAAAGAGCTGATAAAACACATGTCTGAAGAGGATCTCTATAAAAAAACTGGCATACAGAAACAGCCATTTAACACAATCTATCAGCTCCTTGCTCTAAAGAAAGAAAACCCGGGGCAGCTTGAAAAGGCAGACAGCCTTCTCATGATCCCTGACTACTTTAACTACAGGCTCACAGGAGTAAAAAAACAGGAATACACCAATGCCACAACTTCCAACCTTGTAAATGCAGAAGGGAAAGAGTGGGATATGGAGATCATAGAAAAACTTGGTCTTCCAAAAAAGCTCTTTGGAAAGCTTAGTTTACCAGGAACCACTGTTGGCACTTTTAGCAACGAGATTTCTGAGCTTGTTGGTTTTAAATCAACTGTTATCTTACCTGCAACTCACGACACTGGCTCAGCCTTCCTTGCTGTTCCTGCCAGGGATGAGACGAGCGTATATCTATCCAGCGGAACCTGGAGTCTTCTGGGCGTTGAGAATGCGGCTCCGATAACAAGCGATATCGCTAAAAGAGAGAACCTCACCAACGAGGGAGGCGCCTTCTACCGCTACAGATTTTTAAAAAACATCATGGGACTTTGGATCATCCAGTCCATAAGGCGAGAACTGAACGGAAGCGAATATGTTGAGGGTAAAAAGAGTAAATACGCCACCGGCAAAATCTACAGCTTCCCTGATCTTATAGAAGAGGCAAAAAAATGCTCTGATTTTGAGACTGTACTTGATGTTAACGACAGCTCTTTTCTCTCACCAGAGAGCATGATCGACGCCATAAAAGACTACTGCAGGGCAAATGGACAAAAGGTTCCTGAAAACGTCGGGCAGATCATGCAGAGCGTATATCTTGGGCTGTCCAGGTGCTACGCTGACACCATAAAAGAGATTGAAATCATCACTGGAAAAAAGATAACTGGTATTAACATTATCGGAGGCGGATGCCAGGATTCATACCTTAATGAACTTACTGCAAAGGCCACTTCCCTTCCAGTATATGCTGGTCCTATAGAGGGTACAGCCATAGGAAACCTTGTTATTCAAATGATAACAGCTGGTATATTTAAAGACCTTGCAGACGCACGAAACTGTATCTTTGAAAGTTTTGATATAAAGACATTTTAAAAGTTTAATTGATTGGAGGATTACAAAATGAGTTACGAACAGGCAAAAGAAAAGTACAAAAGTATTGGAATTGACACCGAGGCAGCCATCGAAAAGCTTAAGGACGTGCAGATTGCACTTCACTGCTGGCAGGGCGACGATGTAAGAGGCTTTGACACAGATCCAAACAAGCCCCTTACAGGCGGTATCCAGACAACAGGTAACTACCCTGGAAGAGCAAGAACTCCAGAAGAGCTCATGGCTGACATCGATGAGGTATTAAAACTCATCCCTGGTAAAGCCAAGATGAACCTTCATGCAAGCTACGCAATTTTCGATGATGAGAACGGCGGCTGGGTTGACAGAGATAAGCTTGAGCCCAAGCACTTCAAGAAATGGGTGGACTTCTGCAAGGAGAGAGGCCTTGGATGCGACTTTAACCCAACATTCTTCTCTCACCCAAAATGCGATCCACTTACCCTTGCTTCACCTGATAAGGAAACAAGAAAGTTCTGGATCGATCACGGAAAGGCATGTATCAGGATTTCCCAGTATCTTGCTGAAGAACTTGGCCAGACCTGCGTTATGAACATCTGGACAGGTGATGGATTTAAGGATGTTCCTGCTGACAGAAAGGGTCCTCGTGACAGATACAAGGATTCTATCGAGCAGATCCTCTCTGAACCTTTCGACTTTAATAAGGTTAAGCCCTGTGTAGAGTCCAAGGTATTTGGTATCGGCGTTGAGTCCTACACTGTTGGAAGCGCTGAGTTTACTCTCACTTTTGCTGCAACACATATGGACAAGTGCATTCCTCTTATGGACAATGGTCACTATCACCCAACAGAGGTTGTAAGCGACAAAATTCCTGCACTTTTATCCTTCTTCCCTAACATCGCTCTTCACATCACAAGACCAGTACGCTGGGATTCTGACCACGTTGTACTGTTTGATGATGAGACAAAAGAGATTGCGAAGGAGATAGTTCGTTGCGGTGGCCTTGAGGGTTCTGTATTTATGGCACTTGATTACTTTGATGCTTCAATCAACAGGATTGGCGCATGGGTAACAGGATACAGAAATACTCAGAAAGCTCTTTTAAATGCACTTCTCACACCAAACGCTGACCTTAAAAAGCTTCAGGATAGTCAGAACTTCACAAAGCTTCTTGTAAGCCAGGAAGAGCTTAAGACAATGCCATTTGGCGATGTTTGGAATGAGTTCTGCAAGCGCGCTGGGGCTCCATGCGATGGAGAGTGGTTTGCAGAAGTTGAAAGATATGAGAAAGATGTGCTCTCAAAGAGAGTATGATTACTTCAATAATATGAGGAGATTTTGAAATGAAAGTTTTAGACGCTGAATTTACACAAGGATTTATCCGCATGGCAAACGACGGATGGGAACAGGGCTGGCACGAAAGAAACGGCGGAAACCTGTCCTACAGGATGAAACCTGAAGAAGTAGATATGGTAAAGGATGACCTTAAGGCAAGGGACTGGCAGCCAATTGGCACTACCGTTCCTGATCTTGCTGGAGAGTTCTTTATGGTTACAGGTTCTGGAAAGTTTTTCAGGAATGTGATCATCAAGCCAGATGACAGCTTCTGCATCATCGAAGTTGATGAAAAGGGTGAAAATTACCGCATCATGTGGGGCCTTGTAAATGGCGGAAGACCTACATCTGAGCTTCCAAGCCACCTTATGAACCACGAGGTTAAAAAGCGCGTAACTGGCGGTAAGTACCGCGTTATCTATCACGCACACCCAGCAAACACTATAGCTCTTACCTTTGTTCTTCCACTTACAGACGAGGCTTTCACAAGAGAGCTCTGGGAAATGGCAACTGAGTGCCCTGTTGTATTCCCTGACGGAATCGGCGTTGTGCCCTGGATGGTTCCAGGCGGACGCGAGATCGCCGTTGAGACCAGCAAACTCATGGAAAAATATGATGTTGCGATCTGGGCTCACCACGGAATGTTCGCTGCAGGCGAGGACTTTGATCTGACCTTCGGACTTATGCACACAGTTGAAAAGTCCGCAGAGATCCTGGTTAAGACTCTTTCCATGACAGGAACAAAGAGACAAACCATCACTCCTGCAGATTTCAGAAACCTTGCGAGGGACTTTAATGTAACTCTTCCTGAGAAGTTCCTTTTTGAGAAGTGATGAAAACTGTTATAGCTATAGTTTGAGACAATAGCCAAAAGTCCGGATCTGAGGGTGGCGAGCTTAAACACACAATTTTTGCTCATGTTAAACCAAACACTCCATCGAGCCCAGAGCATCAATCTTATCGTGCATAGGCACTCAAGATTGATTGGTCTCGACTTCGTGGTTTAAAAATCGCAAAAGCTTGTGTGTTTAAGCTCGCCACCCTCAGATCCGGACTTTCTGATTATTGACATAATTCAATAAGTTGTAAGAGTTTTTTATTAAATTCATGATCTTTAACAGCAATACGGTAAAAACCATCAGTTAAACCGTCGAATGTACTACAGTCACGGATAAGAACGTGATGATTTAGGAGCATATGGTATAGGTCATGATCTTCAGGCATTCTGACCAGCAGGAAGTTTGTATCGGAATCAAAGACCTTGATACCAAGCTTTTTAAGTTCCACCGATAGATATTCCCACTCTGCTCTTATCAGTTCAGTGGTCATATCCAGGAAGCTCTTTTTATCATCAGCAAGTATCTTAGCACAGGCTATTCCTGCTGCCTGGGCAAATACTGACATATTCCACTCTGGCAGAAAACGTCTTAGACGCACGATATTCTCAGGCTGTGACAGGCAAAAGCCAACTCGAACTCCTGGTATTGAAAAGAGCTTGGTGTAGGCATCAACTATGTAGAGATTGTCATAAGTATCAAGGTAGGCCCTGGCGCTTGTGCCATGCTCAGAAAGCCTTAAAAAGCACTCATCTACTATTAGCGCAGTTCCTGTCTCATTGCACTTTTTAATTACTGCCTCCAAGACATCTGTCTTTATGCACTTTCCTGTTGGATTGTTGGGATTACCAAGGATCACAAGGTCTATGGCACATGTGATTTCATCCACAAACGTTTCATCAAGCTCAAATCCCTTATCTTCCCGGAGCTGATAAGTCACAGTCTCGCACTGGGGCGCCATAGAAAGGGCGTGGACATAGCCATAAAAGCTCGGTACAGGCAAAAGAGCCTTCGTAGGCCTTATCATATTAACGATAGCTGAAAGCAGCTCAGATGCGCCGTTTCCGCCAATGATGTTCTCAGGCGATAGCTTTTCAGCCCTGGCAACAGCTTCCCTGAACTTCCTCTGATCCATATCAGGATATTTATCTATATCACAAATAGCCCCAGACAAAGCATCTTTTACCTCATCCGGGCATCCACAGGGATTTAAACTCACTGAAAAATCCAGCTCTATTTCTTTGTCGTAAACTTCACCGCCATGGAGCATATATCTATCTCACTTCCCAAAGTCCAAATGTGCAATGACAATATCTATCCTCGATCAGACTGCAACGAGCAATATTCCTACTGCCAGCAGTACAGCCACCCACAAATACTCAGTTAAAAACATGAGCTTTGCAGCTCTTTTAATATCATCTCTTTCGATGGGTCTTGTATCATCCCCAATATAGGGCTTGTGGACCATCTTACCAAAGTAGCTGCTATCGCCCCCAAGCCGTACTCCAAGAGCTCCGGCACAGACACTCTCAGTCTGGGCAGAGTTGGGACTTTTGTGGTTATAGCGGTCACGCTTAAACACAAGAAAAGCTCTTTTCCCGCTATAATCCTTGCCGCCGGCAAATGCCGCAGCCACCATCATCAGAGCACTGAGCCTAGCTGGAATATAGTTAAATACGTCGTCCATCTTGGCTGCAAATTTGCCAAAATACTCGTAGCGGTCGCTGTGATAGCCAAGCATTGAATCCATGGTATTTACAGCCTTATAGGCAAATCCAAGGATTGGTCCCCCTAAAAAAGTATAGACCAGAGGCGCAATGATGCCGTCTGAAGTATTCTCAGCAATAGTCTCAACCACTGCCCTTGTGATGGCTGCTTCGCCTAAATTTTCAGTGTCCCTTCCAACTATCATTGAAAGTGCCTTCCTGGCATCTGTCAGGTCGTCGCCATCTGCCGTCTCCATGGCCCTGTAAACCTTCATGCTCTCATCAGAAAGGCTCTTTGCAGCCAGGATATAGCAGGTAAGGATTGCCTCCACTATGACGCCACAGACCACATGGATCCTATATGCGCCAAACAGGATAACAAAAACCACCGACACTGTCATAAATACAACAATAAGCCAGGTCGCTGCCCCCCGGAGCATACTTTTTTTGTTGTTTAATTTTTTATCAAGCCATCCGATAAGGGCTCCAATAAGCCTTATGGGATGTGGAAATCCCTGAGGATCGCCAATTATGCGGTCCAGTAGGACTCCTACAGTAAATCCAATTAAATGTTCAAGTACCATTTTCTATATTCTTAATCCTAACTTTGTCTCTAAATAACAGTAGATCTATCCCCATGTCATATTGCACACAATGAGACAGTAGAACCGTCCCAATGTCATTTAGATAGTAAATGAATTAAGAATAGTGTATCATTAAGAGCATGATAATCACAAACACGATACAGCCAGTTCTCGGGTTTA
>Ga0256405_10011036_pt1 | contig 11676 bp, 11 predicted proteins | sample RumenRJG_02DNA_FD_189096 | JGI IMG/M metagenome (GOLD analysis project Ga0256405, IMG submission 189096) | Bovine rumen microbial communities from Lethbridge, Alberta, Canada - RJG_02 | ecosystem: Host-associated > Mammals > Digestive system > Stomach > Rumen | place: Canada: Alberta...
AACCATCAGTATCAGCATAAATAGCTTTAAATCCATATTTTTCAGATTCTTTCATTGCATACTTAATATACTGTCTTCCCCAAGAAGTAATGGCTTTTGCACATTCAAATGAATACCACCTGAAACGTGGAAATCCATAAATACCATACATTGTATTTGCAAGTCTTTTAATAGCTTGTTGCTGTACATCCAAAGCTTTTTTCTCAGTTGGATCATCACATGCCTTCATTTCACGCTTTATTCTAAAACGTTCTTGTAGGATTTTATCTATAACTGATGGAATGAATCCTTGTGGTGTTTTCATGAACTTTAAATCATGCTCTGGAGATACATTATATTCTCCGGAATCTTCAACATCATCTTCAACTAAAACATCAGGAGAAATGTTTTTAGAAATGATTATACTTGGATATAGGCTTCTGAAATCAAACTGAACTAAGTTTTCATGTAAACCTTTATCAGGTTCAAGTACAAACCCTCCCTCATTATCTTCTGCATTTGCACGGTCTGTGAAATTTGAACCCTGTTTATTTGGCACAATCTCATCATCAAAATATGCCTGTTTTACCAAAAACCATTCTGCTTGCTGACCGGTTGCCATACGACTTACGTCAAATAAAGGTTGACCTATAATACGAGTCAATTCCAAGTTAAGAGGCAATGTTTGCTCAGCAATTTTTAAAGTTGATACAACATCATCCAAAGAATAATCGAATAAATTATCCAATTCTTCACCGCCGTTATCCCAGAATTCCCATATTCTGTCCCCAGGCACATCAATTTTTTCCTCACCGAACAGTTCATAGTAAACTCTTTCCAGGGTATAGCGCTCCAGAGTCATGTATCTCCTCATTACCAAGTATAAATCCACATGAATTAATCCTTTCATGGATGCGGCATTTGTAAATCCTCTTTTAATAAATCTTATATCAGAACCATCCATTCCCAAATCCAAATCTACTTCATTTATCTTAGCCCTGTCAATTAAGTATGGAAAATCAAAGTTATCTGAGTTATATCCGACAATAATATCCACATTGTTTTCTTTTATTATGTCAGCAAATGTTTGTATCATTTCCTTTTCTGAAGATACCTGGCATACAAAATCATCCCTTTCAGGAGAATTTGTCTTTGTTGAAATTACCTGATTTATTCCGAAGTTACTTGCAACTCCAATCATGATTATTTCATCCTCCTGAGAATCAGGCATTCCATGAGGATTTCTAACCTCCAAGTCAAAACTGAGAATCCTGAAATCATTGAAATTCTCATCAACTCTTTGCAATGGCTTATCCAATTTTATTATTTCAACATCATGTTTTTCACTGTCAAGAGCAGAAAATGAATCCAGCTTTTCGCCTGATGCCTTCACTTTAGTCATAGGTATGACATCCCTGTCCATCAGATATCTTCTATAAAATGGAATATCAAATTCCCGGATTTGCAATACACTATCCAAATCCCTTATTTCATCCCTGTGTTTAGCAAGCTCCTGAGGATGTGTAAACGTTACTTTAATGAATGTTTTTTCAATTTGGAAATCTTTTTTAGTTAGCTTTTCTATTTTGACATTATCCAACAATTCATCCAAATCTTCGATACAGTTATCCGGATCATTACTATAGACATATAAATAAGGTACAAACGAATCGTCTATTAAAATGATATTTTTATCACCATCTTTAGAAAATAAACGAATTACCGGTTTATCTTCATATGATATATAGTCAATATCTAAAATAACTACTTCCCTTTCCATTATTTAGACTCCTTTAATTCTTTTCTAAAACTATCCAAAACTGTATATGTAATACCAAGTATTAGCGGCCCTACTATGAAACCTACTATACCATAAACCAAAGGTCCAGATAAAAATCCTACCAGAAGAATCAATGGATGTATATCCGCATGATGTGAGGAAATCGCAGGTCTTATGTACATGTCCACCCAGCTTAAGAAAAATCCAAACAACAAAACAACAATAACCCTTGGATAATTACCGTTCATGGCATCCATAATAGCTAAAGCCCAATAAATTGGCCATGGCCCGAATATTGGTATCAACTGTAAAATTCCCGTTATTACACCCAAAAATATCCCATACGGATATCCCAATAGTGAATAGCCAATGGCAGCAAATATTCCAATAATTACTGATGTTAAAAAGTGGCCGTAGAAAATACTTTTTAGGACATCCTCTACTGATTTTACGGTTTTATCGAAAAAATCAATATGTTCATCAGGGACAAACGACTTGATGAAGTTATAACATTTATCCCCATCCTGAATAAAGTAATAGACCGAACAAATCAATATGAATAAATCCAAAGTAATGTTTGCAAAAGAGCCTAATTTAGAAACAAGATAATTAAGCACATACTTTGCAGCATCGCCAATAGCCGGAACAATATTGTTTCCATCAAAAAATGGATTTTGTGGAATATACAGGGATATCTGAGATATTGCACCATTAATATCCAGATTTGGATTTGACATGAAAAAGTCATTCAACATGCCGGATATCGCAAATGCAATATATGCCACAAGCAAAATCAATGGAACTAAAACCAAAAACATTGAAATGAATATGGAAATAGATTTGATTTTTAACTTAGATTGAATTTTTAATGCTATAGGCCTTATACCATAAGCCAAAATCGCTCCAAGTATTATCATGTTTAAAACAGGAAAAATAAATATCAATGAAATTACCAGTAAAAACAATACCAACATTATTGGAGGAGTAATATACTCTTTTAAATCTTTTTCCATATTACCACAAATTAATATTTTACACCAGATGCATCTCTTCTGTATTTTCCAAATTCATCTATTAATTTTATTTGTTCATTGTCAAAAACTGGTCCTTCAACACAGATTCTCCAACCTGTATTGTCCACGCAGCACTGACCACATACACCAAGTGCACATTTCATATATCTTTCAAGAGAATAATCGGCAGGTATGTTAGCTTCTTCAAGAATATTGTATATCCCTATCATCATTATCTCAGGTCCACAAACAAATGCATAATCATAGGTCGCATCTTCAAGCAAACTTAATAGACAATTTGATGCATAACCTTCAAAACCGTATGACCCGTCATCAGTACACGGATGTAAGTTAACGTCAAGACCTTCATAAGTATCCAAGAACAATAATTCATCTTTGGTTGTTGCAGCAAGTAACACATCCACATCATTATCTTTAATTAATTCATGAGTTAAAGCAGTTACCGGAGCCATACCAACCCCACCACCAATGACTAGTAATTTTTTATCTTTAAAGTCTGTTTTAAATCCATTGCCGTAGCTGCCTCTAACTCCAATCATATCTCCAACTTCCAGTTCATGAAGTTTGGATGTGAAATCTCCGATATTTTTAACGGTTATTGAAAGTTCATTATCTCCGATATTTGAAATGGACATAGGCTTTTCATCACTAACATTCCAGACCATTAAAAATTCACCAGGATTGGCATCAATATCTGTATCAAATTTGAAAGTTTTAATAGTTGGAGTTTCATCTACAATTTCCTTAATTTTTACCGCCTGCGGTGCTCTAATCATTTTAGTCACCTCCATGAGCAAGACCAACCATTTCATCAATGGATGAATATCCCTTATCTTTCATGAATACTTCCAAGTCAGCATTTATTTTTGAGAAAACATCAACGCCCTCATCCATTATAGCGGTACCTATTTGAACTGCTCTTGCACCTGCAAAAATAAATTCAACAACATCTTCAAAAGTATAAACTCCTCCGACACCGATTATAGGAACATCAACTGCTTCATAAACAGAATAAACATTACTGATGGCAATCGGTTTGATTGCTTTTCCACTCATTCCACCAAATTTATTAAATAAAACCGGTCTTGCAAGGTCTATGTTAATTTTCATGCCCGGCCCTAAAGTATTAATCAAACTCAAAGCATCAGCACCAGCATCCTCACAGGTTTTAGCAATTTCTGTAATATCTGTGACATTAGGAGTTAGTTTAGCAATAATCGGAACTTCACTGGCATCCTTTGAAGCAGCCACAATAGTATGACTTAAATTACAGTCCTGACCGATGGAGGCACCATATCCTTCCATAGCATGAGGACAAGAAATATTTAACTCAATCATATCCACCAAAGGATTGATCTGTTCTACTAAACTACTGAATTCATCGGGAGTAGCACCATAAATAGATGCTATAACAACATTGCCGTCCCTATTAATTTGTTTTAATTCTTCTTTAAAATTATCAACACCAGGATTTGACAGTCCAATTGCATTAATGATACCGCCATCAACGCCAACAGTTGTAGGATTTTTATATCCAGGATGTGGTTTTAAAGAGAATGATTTACTAATAACACCAGCTGCACCTGATTCCAAAATCCAATTCATGGAAGAAGCAGTACTTCCCATGATTCCTGCAGCCAACATTAAAGGATTTCTAAAACTAATTCCACAAACATCAGTTTCTAACATGATTTTCCACCAAAATTTTTATTATAAGTAAATGTTTATAAAACAAGTAATTTAAAATTAGTGGAAATAAAAAAAATATATGAGAAAATTACTTCTCATATTTTTCAAGCAATTGGCGATAATTATCATTTTGGCGTTTTAAAGTTATTATTGTTGTTTTGTTGGATTTCATCATTTCATCTTTTTCTTTTAACAACAAATTAATATTCTCATCTTGCTTTTCAATAATTTTGTCTTTTTGGGCAAGCAAGCCTTCATAAGTTTTAGAAATTTTTCTAAGTTGAATTTCGAGGTTTTCTGTATTTTCCTTTACCTGTGTTTTATAATCATCTATTAATGACCTTAAATATTTGACCTGATCCTGCTTATCATCAATGATATCTTCTTTTTCTTTAATTTTTTTATCCAAATCATCAAGCTCTTTTATTTTAGCCTTTTCATTGTTGATTTCATTATCCAATTTATATTCCAGATTTTCCTTTTGATACTTTAACTTTGTGGAATATAATTTCAATTTGTTAATTTCTTCCTTTTTGCTTTCAAGTTCCATGGTGAGCTCATCTATTTCACCATCTTTTAATTCAATTGTTTCCTTTAAATCTCTAAAACTTTGTTTTGACATCAATAGAAATATTAGATTTTAAATAATTTAAAACTTTTTAAAGCCAATGTTTATTAGAAATAAAAAAAATAACTTAAAAACATGGAATGTTATGTAACTTACAGTATTAAAGGATTTTATGCATTTAATGAAAATAATGAATTAATTGCTGAAAAATTATTCAAAGAGGAAGAAATTCTTCAAAAACTTATTGAAATTGACAATAAAGAAATTCTTCCAGAAGAAAGTGAATTAATTGAAGAATTAAGTCCGAATTATGATGCAATCATTATTGAATCAAATAAACGCTCATCAGATTACTCCAATAACAAGGTAAAAGTTAAAAATCCAAATCAAGGAGGAGATTATCTAAGAAGCAATTATGATTTGGATATTGATAACGACATCTATCAAAAATTAGCAATTTACAGAATGAAAAAGGCCCAGGCCGGAGAAGATAAACATTTAATTCAGGCCATCAATTCCATTGATGAAATTGATGAATCCATTTCTAAATTAATTGAGAGAATTCGTGAATGGTATGCACTATACTTCCCAGAGATGGATTTAATCAAAAATAATGAGACATATATTAAATTAATTTATGAGAATAAAACAAAAGAAGAAATCATTAACGCTAAAAGTGATGCATTTCCTATCGACATGTTGGACATTGAAGATGATATTAATCCTGAAGACTTAGACATCATGAATAATTATGCCAAATCCATTTATGAACTACAACAAACAAGGAAAAATATTATAAATTATATTGATGCGAAAATGGATTCTATTGCACCTAATTTAAAATTGCTAGTTGGTTCATCACTTGGTGCCAAGCTTATATCTCATGCAGGAGGACTTAAAAGATTGGCTACTTACCCATCAAGTACTGTTCAAATAATGGGTGCTGAAAAAGCATTGTTTAGACACTTAAAAAGCGGAGATCGTCCTCCAAAATACGGTTTAATCTACCAACACCCACAGGTTCGTGGTGCAAAATGGTGGAACCGTGGAAAAATAGCCAGACTGCTTGCAGGAAGAATATCTCTAGCCGTTAGAAAAGATGTTTTTACACATGATTTTAATCCCGAAATATTTAATGAATTCAGTGAAAGAGTTGAAGAAATAGAAAAAAATAATCCATTTCCAACAAAAACTACTAAAAAAAGAAAAGAAGAGAAACGTAAACCAAAAAATAAACGTAAAAAAGGTAAAAAAAGAAGGAGGCATTAGAAAATGGATGTTTTTTTAAAAGGTGACGAAGTAGCAACACGTAATTTGACACCAGGAATTAGTGTTTATGGAGAAGAGCTAATCACTGAAGATGTAGAATATAGATTATGGAATCCCAGAAGGTCAAAATTATCTGCAGCTATTTTAAATGGATTATCTTCCCTAGATATTAAAAGCGACTATAAAGTCCTATATCTTGGTGCATCAACCGGTACAACAGTTTCACACATTTCAGATATTGCATATGAAGGAAAAATCTATGCAGTTGAATTTTCTCCAGTAACCGCTAAAAAGTTAACCAGACTCTCACGTCAAAGACCTAACATCTATCCTATACTCGGAGATGCAACAAAACCTAGAGAATATATGAATATCATCGAAAAGGTTGACTTTTTATACTGCGATGTCGCCCAACCAACACAGACCGAATTATTTATGAAAAATATGAATTTATTCTCAAAAAAGGATGCATTAGGAATGATAACAATAAAAGCTAGAAGTATTGATGTTATACAAAAACCTAAAAAGATTTTCAAGCAAGAAGAAAAGAAATTGAAAGAAAAAGGTTTTAAAATTATCGAAAAAATAAAACTGGAACCTTACGAAAAAGACCATGTGGCATTTATAGTAGAGAAAAATTTTTAATAAAAAACAGTTAATCTACATAACACATTTAGTGAAAAACTTCTTTAAAATTTTATTCAAAAATGTTAAGAAATACCCAAAAAAGTATTACTTCAATAGCTTTATATACCATAAAATTAAATATAATATATGCTAATGCAAATAAAATAAAAGTTCACTAAATAATCCTTTAGGTAAATTCACTCTACTAATCACTTCATTTAAGTAAATCCTAAAGGATTGAACTTATTTTATTGATTAAACATTTTTTATAGATTTTTATTTTTAAGTAAAAATACTGTCTTTTTATCAAAAAAGTATTACCAAAAATTTATTTTTTCCCACATAAAAAACAAGATAAAAGCAATATTTACATTAACTTAATGAAGATATAATTTTTAAAAAACCAATACTTTTTAAAATAAAATTTCATGAAAAAAGAACATAGAACACAGTTAAGTTTTACCAGAAAATAAAGGAAAAATCCAAGCTAAAATTCAATCAATTAAAATGAATTTATGCTCAATAAAAAACATAGTTAATATAAATAAATTAAAAATATTTATCATAAAATTAATAATTTCGATAGTTATTGATATAAAATAACAAATGAAATATGTTCATCTACATGAAGTCTTATCAGAAATTATTTTTATTATGGTTTTTGCAATTTCATCTTTGCTTGCAAGAGGAACAGACAAAACATCATCATCAATGATTAAGACCTCATTCATATCAGATCCAAAGTTGCAATCTTTATGAGAAACATCATTTGCAACAACAATATCAGTTCCAGCATCATTAATCTGTTTTCTAGCACAATAAATAATCTCATCACGAGTTATGTTAAATTCCGCTTTGAAACCAACCAAGAATATATCCGGATTAATCTTTTTAATATTACGAATAATCTTTATTGTAGGTTTTAGATTAATAGACAATGAGGATTCAGAACTTATCTTTTTATTTTTTCGTCCGACAACTTCAAAATCTGAAATTGCAGCTGTTGAAATAAAAATATCAAAATCCTTTACCAAATCAAAAGTAACTTCAGCCATTTCTTTAGACGTTTCTACACGAATAACATTAAAAAGAGGAGAAATCTCAACACTAACATGGGCAACAATTAACGTGACATCCGCCCCCATAATGTAAGCCTGTTTCGCGAGAGCCAAACCCATTTTACCTGAAGACCTATTAGTTATGCCCCGTACAGAGTCAAGTGGTTCAAAAGTTCCACCCAAACTTATTAATACTTTTTTTCCACGAATAAAAATCACTTCTTAGACAGATTAATGCATCTTAAAGATTCAAGGACAATATCCTCTGTTGAAGGGAATTTTGCTTTTCCTTCATCCATTACCGGAGGCATGAAATAAGCAGAACCTTCAGATTTGATTTTTTCAATATTCTCTTCAATAGCCTTAAACATTGAATCGTGCATTGAGGGAACAAATAAAATAGGAGTATCATGCCCATATGCAGTAATCAATAATGTAGAAATAGGATTATCAGCTATTTTATATGCAAATTTACTTATAGTATTTGCAGTAGCAGGAGCAACAAGAATCAAATCTTCCTGAGAATATTTGACATGCTCAATTTTTCCAGTCAGTTCAGTTACAACATCATTTCCCGTTGCAAATTCCATAGAATTCGGATGCAATATTTCACAAGCAGCCTCACTCATGAAACATTTTACTTCCTGACCTTGTCTTCTAAATTCTCTTGCTACTTTAACAGCCTGACTAGCAGCAACACTACCAGTAACACATAAAACAATCATGATAATACCTCAAAAAATAAAAAATTAGTTAAATTGAATATGGCTCATAATATAATCTGCGGCAGCCAAGTTCGCTTCATACTTATCAACAGGTGCACTATACATTATGACATAAGCCTGATTGCCTTTTTCAAACCATAAAGCCTTATGCTCTTTTACAACACCACTAGTAGAACTTGAAGTGTAAATATATTGTAATGCCTTATCATCATTTACAGCCACTTCACCTGAAGAAACCAATGTAAATGATTTATCTGCCTGAATGTTGGTATATGATTTATTAACAAATGAATTGAAGTCACCTGAAAATTCTTTTTTCTCAACATTAATATTAACTTGACCAACTTCAAGATTATCTACAGCACTTTTTTTAGAAATTGCAATTATGGAGTTATTAGAAGTCGCTTGAGACAAAACCCAGTTTGAAGGGTAATTAACAGTAACCCCACCTTTTGACATGGTTTGCATAGTCACAGTTTCATTGGAAGCAGACCCAGAACTGCTATGACTAACATCAACATTATTAAAAACAATGTATCCGAATACTGCAATAACAACTACAAGTATTACAACACCAATTATCGTAATTTTTTTCATAAATTCACCATGAATAAAATATTATGTAGGAGCTGCACTCCCACCTTCGGAACTACTTCCACCTTCAGAGCTACCTCCACCTTGAGAACTACCTCCACCTTGAGAACTACCTCCACCATCATAAGATCCAGAACCAGAAGAACTGGAACTTGAACTAGAACTAGAACTATACGAAGTATCCGTAGTAGTCTGTATTTGAGTGTTAGTAGCAGATGAAGAAGTATTAGATACAGTATTATTTGATGCAGTAGCATTTACATTAATATCAGCCACATCAGGAAATGCTGTGTCAGTGACAATAGCTGAAGCATTGGTATCTGCAAAAGATGCGAAATCAAAAGAGAATACACCAAATCCAGCACCAACAGTAAAACCGAGAGCTAAAATCAAAATAGCTAAAAGTTTATAAGTTCCAGAATCCATAGGAGCTTTTTCTTCTATTTGCTTATCTCCTTTCTTTGGATTAATAATATACTTTTGAACTAAATCCTCTTCTTCTTTTTTTTCATTTTTTGTAATTTTTTTATTTTTAGGAGAATCAGAAGGCTTACCTTGCATAGATCTAATTCTATTAGTGGCTTCTCTAGCATCTAAAGCATTTAACCGATCTTCATATTTAGAACGGAAATAAATATATTTTTCTCTAGATATTTTTCCATGTGCATAATCAGACTCTAAACTGGCCATGATTTGCATAAGTTTATCTCTATCATTAGACATGCCAACCCTCCTCAATTAATTTAATATTATTAAATATATTAAAACATTAATTTATAGTTTACCTAAATTCCGGATAAGAACCCAACACTTTAAAAAAATAAGTTTCATCATCTATATCCATAATAATTTTTTTAATAACCTCATCTTTATAATGACCATAAAAGTCAACAAAGAATAAATATTTCCCCAAACCTTGTTTAGAAGGCCTTGATTCAATTTTCGTTAAGTTAATATTATATTTTTCAAATATACCGAGTATCCTGTATAGAGCACCAGGATGATCTTCATATATAGAAAAGATAATTGATGTTTTGTCATTGCCCGTAGGATCAGTGTCATCTTTTGATAAAACTATGAAACGGGTGGCATTATTGTCGATATCCTGAATATTTGATTCCAGAATTTCCAAATTATACAGTTCCGCACTTTTAACATGACCAATTGCCGCTTTAGATTTATCTCCAACGATACTTTTTGCAGCACTGGCCGTACTGACGGCATAATGAGGTTGAATGTTATGCTTGCGTATAAATCCCTGACATTGAGAAATAGCTTGTTGATGCGAATAAATATCCTTAATATCTTCAATTTCGCTTCCGGGATTAACAATCAGATTTTGATTAATGGAAATAACAATCTCACCAACGATATTCAAGTCAAATTCGTGAGCAAGTGAATCCAAAGTTATTCCAACAGGACCTTCAATAGAATTTTCAACAGGAACTATTCCCTTTGCGCATTGACCTGATTCAATGCTTTCCATAACTGCAGGAATAGTGCAAAATGGAACTAATTCATCCCCTAAAATTGATGCTGCTTCATGAGAGAATGTTCCTTTGGGACCGAGAAAAGAAATCATTTCTTTCATCACATCACCTAAAAAAAGTTTAAAAAGTATAGCTAAAAATTAGCTACACTATGCTTCTAATTTTGAAATTAGTCTTAAAATATCAGTTTGTGTTATTATACCAATAACTTTATCATCTTCAACAACAGGCAAACCGTTGTATCCTGTATCAATCATGATTTTTGAAACCTCAGTAATAGGAACATCTTTTGTTACTACACGAGGGTTTTTAGACATAATATCTTCAACCAATACTTCTTTAATTTGAGATTTTTGATATTTTTCTGGAACTTTTTTTCTAAAGTCAATGAATGCTCTCATTAAATCTTTAGATGTAATCATTCCAACCAAATCTTCATCATCTATAACTGGAAGTCTGCCCACTTTAGCATCAATGCTGACTCTTCTTGCATGAACAAGTCTTTCGGATGGTGAAACTGAGGTAACATCTTTGGACATGACATCTTTAGTACATATCTTATCATATTCACCATCAATAGCTAATGTAACAAAATCAGCTTTTGAAACAATACCCACCATTTTATCATCATCTATAATCGGTACAGATCCAATTCCATTTTCAAGCATGATATCAGCAACTTCAGCCAAACGCATGGATTGAGGAACTGAAATAATATCTTTAACCATTACAGATGAAACATGGAGCCTTGAAGCTGGCATACTCTCATATTTTGAAGAACCGAGCTTTTTAGCAATGTCTCTTTCTGAAACAATACCTACTAATTCTTTATTGTTAAGAACTGGTAGACGTGAGATTTTATT
>Ga0256405_10011037_pt1 | contig 11676 bp, 13 predicted proteins | sample RumenRJG_02DNA_FD_189096 | JGI IMG/M metagenome (GOLD analysis project Ga0256405, IMG submission 189096) | Bovine rumen microbial communities from Lethbridge, Alberta, Canada - RJG_02 | ecosystem: Host-associated > Mammals > Digestive system > Stomach > Rumen | place: Canada: Alberta...
CATTTTGCGATAAACTCTTTATTTTCAAGGCTTTTGGAGGATTTTATTAAAACCCTGTGAGGGTTAATAACCACTTATAAAATTGTGGTTTTCAAATTGGTATTTATCTAATTGTTACAGTCCATTCATCTCCCGTGACCAAATACTGAAACTCTGTCAGCTCCGGCGTGTTCATCACTCTCAGAAGAGCATCAAAATCATCAACGGTTTTTACTGTTGAAAGTTCGCTGTACTCGATCCATTCCATTTGTCCTTCTTCGGATGAGATAAGATCACCTGACCACCGCGTGGCCTTAAACAGGAGGACAACATACCTTCCGTTCTCTAATGGAAATTGTTTTACTCCAACCAATCTCGGGTCAAGGATCGTCAGGCCGGTTTCTTCCTTCATCTCGCGGATCACCGCATCAACAAAAGATTCTCCCGGTTCCACATGACCACCCGGCAGCGTATACCCCTGCCAGTCATTTTTCCTTCTGTTTTGAAGGAGTATTCTATCTCCATCTGTGATGAGACACAGCACTGTCAGTTCGACATTTTCTGTTCTGCTCATTTGACGTCCTCACTTCTTTTTCTTTGGAGCAGGCAGTTCTGAATACATCGCTTCCAACAGTTCTCGCAGAAACTCCTTATTGTCTACGTCTTCCACGAGCAGCATTTCCTTTGCGCCGTCATAGGGCAGTTCCATCTCTGCATTAGGCATCATGGCCACAGCGGACTTCGTAGGCTTCACAAGGAAGCGGTCATCGTAAATGCCGCCGATGATCTTGCCGCGGTAATATAGGATGTATTCTCCCATCATCGCACGATAGGATATGTCGTCCAGTTCTGACAACTGTTCCAAGATGAAATCCAAGTATTCTTTGCTCGATGCCATATCTATTCACCCTTCTTCATGTATGTCAACTCTACGTCATAGCCAAGCTCGTCCATCATCTTCGCGAAGGTCTTGTTGATGATCTGCTCCCGGCCCTTGGTGATGCGGTTCATTTATGTGTCATTTGACAGACGGTCTCGACGTGGCTCGGGACAATAGCGTAAATTAATATGTTGTCATCTACGCTGTTTACTCGACCGACCTCGTGGCTTAGTTCCCGCTTTCTGAAATGATTGAGGCAACGGCGTAGATTGTGCAGCAATCATAGACAGTTACACGCCTGAACGGTAGATTCACTATATTCCAAAATGAATTACCCATTTGTTCTCGTACTCTGCCTTTTCTAACAACTCTGTTAATTCTGATAAAACAGGATCGTTATCTATGAGTCTGATAAAGCCTTTCAGAGAAGAAGGCGATATAAGAGTGATTCCACAATATGCAAGCCCTTTGCCTTTAACGGAAAGAGTATGCCAATAGGAATCAACAGATTGCAGCCCTTCTGCAATACACTCTATATAAACATCCTCTATAGAAATACAGGAATACTTCTGTGGCTCGTATTTGTCATATCTTTTACCAAATCGCGGGGCGAACGGCATCATACCAAACTCATGTCTTGGCATTGTTATTACTCCTATAATACCAGATTGTTTAATTCATCTAATCTGTAGTCACAAATCGGTTCGAGACATCAATACCACCGTCTCCACATGCCTCGGAGCAGCAGGTCAAATAAATCTGCGTTCTCATTTTATTTTCTCATCGATCTGATCGTAATAGGCTAAATACTCCGCATCCTGCACGTGCTTTTTCGGCATCCAAAATGCATATAACTTTTGCAGTCCTTCCGAATCCCCAAAAAGTATTTTGACCCTCTCATATGAATACTTGTTAGCGTCAACTTCATAGGGTTGCCCAAGATATACGTCCGTAAATAATGCTTCACCGCCATCCAGTTTGCATTCCAGATATTTTCCGTCAACCAGCTTATAGCAGGTTCCGTCAAACATGATAGTATACGGTAAGCTACGAATGATTGCATCGCTGAACTTCTCAGGAGAGAGATACTGTACGGCATGCCTCAATTCATGATAAAAGTAAAATGCCTGTTCATAATCCGGGGCTTCACATAGGTATTCTGCGTTGATATAAATCGTCTTTGCCTCAAAATCAAACGTGCCGTTGGCGGTCTCATATCCCGGAGGCATATCAAATGACAAGCGCAGTTCAAGACCGTTTTCAAGGCAGTATTCATCAAAATATCGCTTATAGTCAAACATCCCGTCACCTCCGGATTCATACCGATGCTCTTATGGATCGCTCCCCACCGCCGATGATGGCAGTGTGGGAGCCTTGTAGTACGTTAATTTGCAAACCGGCAGTTATTCATTCCGTTTTTTCATACACATAGATATCTTCACCTTCGTCATTCTCTCCAGTTGGGATAAAACCGAATTTCGTATAGATATGAACCGCCCGCACGTTTGCATTTTCTAAAGTGAGATATATTTTGTTCGTTTTATATTGTTTCATCATTTCATCTACTATCACAGGCAAAGCCGCCTGTCCGTATCCCTTGCCCTGATGGTCAATATCAATCATATAACGGCAGAATAACGGTGCGTTCTTCTTTTCCCACATACCATAAAATGCGAAACCGATTATCGTATCGTCATCCATGATCAAACGGCTTTCCCACTCCGGCTCATATACTGATTGCACAATGGAAAAGGCTGCACTTGTAACCCATTCTTCATCCAATGGACATTTATGATTCGGATCGGTTGTAACGAAAGTTGCTTCTCTCCAGTTATTTCTGTTGATTTTCTCAAGATGAATCATTGTCTGTTAACCCCTTATTGAACACTTTCTATCATTTATCCTTGGACAGCAAAACTGCAGTTACAACCCCATTTGACAACATACCGAGAGTCTCAACCGCTTAAAAACCCTCAAATGACAACAATCCGATAGTCTCAATCTCCGATTTTTACCTTTGATAGCGAAACGAGAGTTACAGCAACGGATTTTCTCATTTTTGCCCTCTCGCTCTGTGGAAACTTATCCACACTCTCGCTGACGGTTAAATTTCGCAAATGCCTTTATTTCAAGCCATTTTCAGTGCCACGACCTCATTTTCTCGACAGCAGACAGACGGTCTCGACGTCGTTTTCGTTGAGCAACACCTTTCCACCAGCTTCAGCGTCATAATCTACGCGAAATTCAAATCTGATTTGCTTCAAAATGTGGTCATCTTTCTATCAAAACCAACTGTCTTCAAATGCTTTATAATGACTCCTGACATAGATCTTGAATTATCTTCATCTCATGTCAAATAAAGTCTCGGAAATACTTTTGAGTTTTTCTGACACCTATCGATTAAGTAACTCTGTCACTGAATCAATCAGTTCCTGACTGAACCCTTCCAGATCTTTCAAGGTGATAACCTTCTTCTTTACAAGTATAGCAATATCCCATATCGCCTCAGATTTGTTCATTTCCAAAATCACACCCGGATGCTTCTTATCATTTCTGATTCTCTTTTCAAGTTCCCAAAAGTGATCAGAAGCATTTCCCGTAGAGCTCAGCAGTTCAATATACTTCTTCGTCAATCGCTCCATATAATGTTCCTGCCATTCAGGAACTTTTTCGCGAAACAGTTTCCAATCCACCTTTGATATCTCTACCATAATCCAATCACCTTAATCTCAAAACCGTTTCAGTTCATCTATCATTGCAGATCTTCTGGGATACTGTGCCCTATACTTTGCTGCCAGTTCAGAGGCAATCTCCTTGCCTCCCGGATGAGCTGCTATTTTCTTCAAATTTCTTGCTATATACTTGTAATCACGCCTGTTCTTTGATGTTCGTGCCTGCCTGTCTGCCGCATTCGCCAACACTTTCAGGCATCTGTCCGGATACATACTAAACAGCTTCTTTCCATAAGTATCAATAACGTACTCATTGTCAGGCTCCGCATTATCCATGATCAGGTCATATCTGTCCTCATAGCTTAACCAGAGATTGATCGCCGGCAATTTGTCAGCAAATACATTCAGTAATTCTTCCCATCTGACCTTCCACTCTTCAGCGGTGAATAGAGCCTTGTACTCCAGATAATATTTCTCATCACCGGTATGAGCTACCATCATATTGTAAAGCTCTGTGATATAAGCCGCTGTATCTCCTTGTATCCTGTATATTTCCATCAGAGCTTTTCTCGGTCCATCAGACCAGTGAGAGTCCGGGCGACTATCTATCTGTTCTCTGTAGAGCTTGATAGCTTCATCATAATTACCATATTCTGTCTCAATCTGTGCTAACAACTCTTTATTGGTATATCTGTCTCTGGATTTTAGGAAATCCCTGATCTCCTGTATTGGTCTCTTCTGGTCAGCCAAAACCTTTACATAGTAATCTTCCTTTACATGAAGTGAATACTGCAAAATCTCCTTTTCAGGGATCTGACGCTTCAAATCATCCATGACCTTCAAAAGGAACTGTTCCTTCTTTACAAGCTCATCCTCGCTCTTAAAATGATCAAGGACAAAATCATAGATTTCATCCTCCATATAGTCAAAGACTCTTCCGTTCAAATGCTCCAATAATCCATCCAGCATTCGCTCATGAGAAAGGCTCTGCTCCCCATTTTTATAAATGGTTTCCCATATGTCATAAACAAACGAGCAAAAATCCTGCGTTTCACCGTTGGAATCATCCTTATCAGTATTGCTCCACTTTACATATGTCCAATTACAGAGTTCAAAAAGATCTGCATATCTGTTCTCGGCACACAGACCTTCTTTAGCTCCTTCCAGACCTTCCGTCACATCCATGCAGAGACCTCCGCAGTCACGCCAGTCGGCAAAGCCCCTTCTTGTATTATTAATAAACGCCGCGGTTATGAACTTCTTATAATCCCGTAATTTCATATCTCGAATCCCTGCTTCATTGGTTTATCTTGCAAAAACAAATAGAGCTTAATCAATGCATCTGAATCTTCTAAAATCACATTTTAAGAAGATTCATTACCAACAATGTCATTATATCCTTTTCTTTTGGGTCTGATTCGGCAATCATAAGAGTAATCGCAACCAGAGCTCCATCACTAATCCGTTTATTACCATCCACAAAAAGAGCATTATTTTTATTTAAAAACTCCAGAAATATTTATGCTGCAATGCGTTTGCAACCATCTGCAAACGGATGATCCTTGATCATAAAATATAATAGATTGGCCGCTTTTTCCTCTAACGATGGATATACTTCGCCGCCGAACACATTCTGATAGACCGCTGCAAGTATACCCTCAATTTTCCCGGATTCTTTCTCGACTCCAAAAACATCCGAATGAAAAGAATCCTCCATCTTGTCAATCATGGCTCTGCAGTCATCATAAGTGATTCGATATAAAGGCGTATTTCCATCTGGCTTTTCTATCGATTGATGGTCATACTGATCGAGAAGCAACAACGCCTGAGTGTACTGGGCTACGGCAGTAAGGACATCCTTTTGGTCCAACTCTAAAGTATCTGCAAGCATCCTCGTCTGTATTTCAACAGTTTTCTGCAAAGCCTGAAGGCGCTTCTCATTAATTGCATAACCTTTCAGAATATATTGTTTTAACACAGAGTTAGCCCATTGTCTGAATTCAACACCCCTTTGCGATTTAACCCTATATCCTACGGATATGATTACGTCCAAATTATAATATTGAGGGGGTCTTGAAGCACTTCCATTACTTCTGTCGAAAATTTCGACAGAAGTATCCCTCTGTAATTCACCTTCTTTGAAGATCTTCCCAATATGATATGCGATAGATGACCTAGCCGTATCAAACAATTCGCTCATTTGATCTTGAGTCAGCCATACTGTATCCCTATCGATTGGAACTGGGAGGCATATTGCTTTGTCCTTTGTCTCAAAGAGAACTATTTCATTTCTGCTTTCCATATTCCTTTCACCTCTGAGTTAAGTATCAATAGCAGTATCTTTCATTTTTTGTGATCAATACCATTAACAATCCTATGATAATCCTCCATATCAACATCCAAAGTAATGGATCTTGCCCGGGTGTTGCTCATTCGTTGCAGGAGGCTCACGCACTCCACATGGCTTGTAAACGGGAAGTTGTCAAAAGCCTTGAGGTACATCACCCTATATCCTCTGGCCTCAAAGAATACCAGGTCATTTACAAGGGTCTTCGGATTGCAGCTGACGTAGACGATCTCATTTACACCGTATGAACAGATCTTTTCCAGCGCCTTGTAACCGATGCCCGGCCTAGGCGGGTCGCATACGATCACATCCGGCAAGCTGTCCACCTGTTCATCCAGCACCTTGAACACATCGCCCTCAAAGAAGTCGCAGTTGGAAAGACCGTTTAGTCCGGCGTTGTTTCTGGCCGCCTCCACAGCCTCTCCCACAAGCTCAATGCCGGTCACATGTTTTGCTCTCAAGGCCATCACCTGGGAGATCGTTCCCGTTCCGGAGTACAGATCGAAGACCTCCTTCCCTTCAAGGTCTGATATCAGGCCCACGGCCTCAGTGTACAGCCTCTCCACCGCATCGATATTGGTCTGAAAGAAGCTGAAAGCTCCCACCTTGAATTTGAGCCCCATGAGCTCTTCCATATAGTAGTCTCTACCGTAAAGAAGCCTTGCGTCATCAGCTATCACAGCGTCTGCGGCCTTGTCGGTCACGGTCCTCATGATACCTACCACCTGGTTTTTCAGGTCCAGTCCAAGGATCATATCCCTGAACCCGTCCTGATCAAAAACATGTCCTGACGCTTCATCGGACGCCGTAACCACGTTAACAAGAATCTCGCCGGTGCGCACTCCTCTTCTCACTACCAGATTCCTCATCAGTCCGTCATGGAATTTTTTGCCGTATCTTGGGTATCCCTTTTCGGCGCAAAACATCAGAGTCGCCTTGAGTATTTTGTTGAAATCAGGATGCACCAGCTGGCACTTATCGGTGGTAACGATGGACCAGTACTTGCCCGCGAGATGCATGCCAAGGGTCATCTCTCCGCCCTTTACCATGTCTCCGAAGGTGTACTCCATCTTGTTCCTGTATTCATAGATCCTATCGCAGCCCTCTATGGGGTCACGTTTTACAGGGTCGACGCCGGCCTTTTCAAGAAGTCTTGTAACATAGTCTTCCTTCTTTACCAGCTGCTCGGCATAAGGAATGCCCTGATATTTACATCCCCCGCAGAATTCACTGTGGGGGCATATCGTCTTTTCAAAATCTGCCATATTTGTCATAAAAATCCTTCTTGTATTCGGGGAATCTGTCTTCTGCAATGGCTTCTCTAATATTCTTCATGGTATTCACCAAAAAATGCAGGTTATGCTCCGTAAGAAGCATGGACGAGAGTATCTCGTCGGATCTGAAGAGATGCCTGAGATATGCCTTTGAATAGGTCCTGCAGGTATAGCAGCTGCACTCCGGGTCCAGCGGCTCCCAGTCTCTTTCATAGCGCGCATTCTTGATATTGACTCTGCCATGGGAAGTCATGGCGAGACCGTGCCTTGCGATCCTGGTGGGAAGCACGCAGTCGAACATGTCTACTCCCCTTTCCACTCCTTCAAAAAGATAGTCCGGTGAGCCTACGCCCATCAGATATCTGGGCTTCTCTTTGGGGAGCATGTCGGGACAGTCGTCCAGCATGTCAACGAATACCTCCTTGGGTTCGCCTACGGAAAGTCCTCCTATGGAATATCCCGGAAGGTCCTGCTCTGTTATGAATTCAGAGCTCTCCTTCCTGAGATCCTTGAACATTCCTCCCTGCTGTATGCCGAACAACGACTGCTTCTCATGGTCAAAGGGTGAGTCCACGCAGCGCTTAAGCCACCTGTTGGTGAGAGCCAGGGATTTTTTGACGTAGGCCTTGTCCGCCTCCGGAGGAGCGCATTCGTCGAAAGCCATCATTATGTCCGACCCCAGAGCATTCTGGATCTCAATGGACTTCTCAGGTGAAAGCATGTGCTTGGAGCCGTCAAGGTAGGACCTGAAGGTAACGCCCTCCTCTTGTATTTTGCGCATCTTTCCCAAGCTAAAGACCTGGAATCCGCCGGAGTCCGTAAGGATGGGTCTGTGCCAGTTCATGAACTTGTGGAGGCCTCCCGCTTCCCTTATGACGTCGTGGCCCGGCCTCAGGTAAAGATGATATGTGTTTCCAAGTATGATCTCAGCGCCAAGCTCTTCCACCGATTCGGGCTTCATGGCCTTCACTGTGGCCTGGGTCCCAACCGGCATGAAAACAGGGGTATGCACATCACCGTGAGGTGTATGGAGCACGCCCAGCCTGGCTCTGGTCCTGTTATCGGTTTTCAAAAGATCGAAGGTAACTGCGTTTTTCATTATATCGGTCTCTTTCTTAAAAAATTTCCCCTGCTTCCGCAGGGGAATTACTGTGATAATAATAACATTGGCGGGACTTCAAGTCAATCAACTATCTCGATCCTGCCCTCCACGTGAGCATCCAGTCCAGGATGTGTGGTAAAATACTCCTCTATGATGTTGTTTACGCTGGTGGCTACCACCCTTGGTTTGAAGTTCTGCTTGACTTCCTCCAACGGAACGCCCAAGAACTCATCGAAATTGGTAAAGTGGTAATTCTGAAGTCCTATCTTAAAGCGATCATCGTCCTTGATGTCATTACCGTTAAATGTCAGTTCTTCGATCTTATGTTTCGACTTGGAATACTTGATGTGGACACCCTTTGAAAACTGATAGAACTCAGTATTACCTGTCCAGGCTTCGTCCCTCAGGATGTGCTGTATCATCCTTCTGAACTGGGCACCTGTGACCTCCACCATCCAGAGCACGTCATCGAAGGGGGTGTTTTCGAGCATCTCCTGATACTCTACGATGGGTCCCATGGCTTGTTTTCTTATGGAACCTGAACCGAACATCATTATGTCATATGAAGCATCGTCCACCATAACATCGGCGTAGAGATTCCCCATCTCCGTTTCCTGCTCTCTCAACGGGTGGGTCAGTTCCCTCTCGAATCTGGTGACCACTCTCTTGTATTTCTCATCCGTTACTCCCTTGTATTGATCCAGAAGTCCCTGCATGACATGATCGTTCTCTGCGGAATCTTCGTCGATGGGCACGCATTTCCAGCCCCAGTTCTCTATCTTATGGTTTGTTGTGTCGTAATTGATATCGAACCTTCCGATGAAATCTGTGCCTGTAAAGGCCTGAACGATGGGTATCCCGTTTACTATCGTAGGTTCCTCCATGTAGGTATGGGAGTGGCCGCCTATGATGAAATTCACTCCATAGTTCTTATCCAGCTGCTCTGCCAGCTTGATATCATTCTCATAGCCGATATGAGTCATAAGGATGGTGATGTCCGTATCGGTGGTCCTGTAGTTATCGCAGATGACTCCTATCTCCTTGGCTGCTCTCTTCATGTTTACATAGGAGCCCACGATCTTCTCGGACTTTGTTGTGGACAGGACCTCCTGGGTGAGGATGCCTATGAAGAGGATCTTTACTCCTCCCACATTCACGTTGATGTACGGCGAAAACAGTCTTTTGTTATTGACCGTAACAAAAAGGTCAGTATTAATGATCGGGAAATCTGCGCACTTCTCCAGGAAAAGCAGGTGGGCCAAACCATAATCCACCTCATGATTTCCCAGAGAGACAACATCCGGTTTTGTCAGATTGATCATGTCTATGGTAGAAAGTCCCAAGTATTCAGAGTCTATAATGGAGCCTCTGAACATATCCCCTGCAATTGCATAAATTGTGTTGGGGTTTGAATGTCTGACGCTTTTAATATATCCGGAAAGCCTTGGAAGACCGCCCGTCTCCTTGCCATCTACCACTTCGGGAAGCCAGTCCCCGTGCATATCATTGGAATGAAGTATCGTAATGTGCGACATGGTGACCTCCTTATCTGTTCCATTATGAACAATTAAATACATAGTCCCTTTTGTCATTATATCGTATTAAAGTGTCATATGGAATAGTTTTTAAAGAAGTGTTAGGTCAATATCAGGCGGCTGGTATGTTTAGACCCCGTATTTTGGCTTGGAAATCCCCTGCTTGTAGCCTGAAGTCTGCGCCTGCGAGCAGGCTACATCTGGTCGAAGCGCCTGCTTGTAGCCTGAAGTCTGCGCCTGCGAGCAGGCTACATCTGGTCGAATCCCCTACTTGTAGCCTGAAGTCTGCGCCTGCGAGCAGGCTACATCTGGCAGAATCCCCTGCTTGTAGCCTAAAGTCTGCGCCTGCGAGCAGGCTACATCTGGCAGAATCCCCTGCTTGTAGCCTGAAGTCTGCGCCTGCGAGCAGGCTGCATTTGATTGAAACGCCTGCTTGTAGCCTGAAGCCTGCGCCTGCGAGCAGGCTACATTTGATTGAAACGCCTGCTTGTAGCCTGAAGTCTGCGCCTGCGAGCAGGCTACATTTGATTGAAATGAAGTGGTAAGCTAAAAGTAGACACCGTCCAAAAACATGTAAACATGACGTATAATATCATAAACAGCATGTTCGCATTCTACACAGGAGGTGCTCAATGCAGTATACTTACGACAAACGTCTTGCCATTGGCAAAGAAATAGTTACCGGCAAGATAACCACTTCTGAGGCAGCCGATAAATACAGCATTGGTTTGTCGACAGCTAAACTTTATGCCAAACAGTATCGTGACAGGAATAACATTCCTTCTCCTGCCAACTCTCACAAGCCCACCACTTTTAAATCCGCAGACTTCGACATTGAAGCTTACCAGGAAATGTCGAAGGAGGAACTGATCAATGAACTGATAAAAGCGAAAGTCAATGAGGCCCGGGCAAAAAAAGGGTACGAAGTGAAAGGAGTTGGTGCCGACAAGGAGTTCGTTTCTTTAAGCAGCAAGAATTCGAAATAGTGATGGAACTCTCCTCGCAGTTCCCTGTCAAAAGACTTTGTGATGTTATGGGTGTCAACAGGAGCGGCTTCTACAAATGGAAGAAGCGTCTTGAACATCCGTCGGACCGTATTAAGTCATTCATCAGTAATATTATGCTGTTCAAGGAATATCACGCAAAGTATCCTTCTCATGGATACCGCTGGTTAAATGCGAAGATGCGTCTTGATACAGGACTGATAGTATCTGATCAGTATGCACATAAATGCTGCAAAACAGCGGGTATCAAAAGCAAATCCAAACATTACAGATACAAGAAGCCCGGAGACCCATTCAAGGTATACCCGAATCTTCTTATGACAGGCTTGAATGTGGATGGACCGCTTCAGTGTGTTGCAAGTGACATGACAGCATTCTATCTTAATGGCATCTACTATGAGCTTACCCTTTACATGGATCTCTGGAACAATGAGATCCTGAGTTACTCGTTGTCAGCCAAGCGAGGCGATCGTATGACATACATCGCTGGTTTGAATGACCTTATCGAACTCAAGAAGAAGAATCCCGATCTCGAGATGATTCTTCACACAGACCAGGGTTCTGTATATGCTTCCAAAGCATTCAATGAACTCCTGCCGCTCTACAATATCGTCCATTCAATGTCCAGAGCAGGCACGCCGACAGACAACGCTGCAATGGAAGCGATAAACGGATGGATAAAGGCAGAACTGTTCACAGACCTGCATCTCACAAGCAATGAAAATATCAAGGGTGAAGTCGAACGGTATATCAGGTTCTACAATGAAGAACGGCCTGCCTACTCTTTAAACTATCTGACTCCCAAACAATACAGGGAGTATTTCACGACTTAATTACTGAGTAAAATATTTTTAAAAGTGTCTACTTTTTGTTGACTAGTGCA
>Ga0256405_10011038_pt1 | contig 11675 bp, 10 predicted proteins | sample RumenRJG_02DNA_FD_189096 | JGI IMG/M metagenome (GOLD analysis project Ga0256405, IMG submission 189096) | Bovine rumen microbial communities from Lethbridge, Alberta, Canada - RJG_02 | ecosystem: Host-associated > Mammals > Digestive system > Stomach > Rumen | place: Canada: Alberta...
GAGCAGCACCAGTACCCGTTCCACCACCCATACCTGCGGTTACGAATACCATATCAGCCCCACGAAGTGCCTCCAGAATATCGTCGCGGCTTTCTTCCGCAGCTTTCTGCCCAATTTCCGGCTGAGCACCTGCACCAAGGCCACGCGTGAGTTTTTCACCAATCTGCATCCGCTTGGGAGCCAAAGATTTCATTAAAGCCTGCGCATCCGTATTCACGGCAATAAATTCTACGCCCTGAAGGCCGAGATTAATCATGCGGTTGACCGCATTGCTACCGCCACCGCCAACACCTATTACTTTAATTGTAGCCAATTGATCCAGGCCATTATCATCCAATTCAAACACTGCATTAACCCCCATGACGATTATATTCTATAATGTGGTTTTCTTACCACATTTGCCAATCTGCACAATTATACTGTTTTATTTTATCATCATTTTGCATTGAATTCCATAGCTTTTCCGAAAAAACTTCCAGAATTCCCGTGAAACAAGTTTTATTTATTGTGCATTCGCATTGACGACCGTCTCTTTTTCCCTTGGCATGTGCTTCAGCCGAATAAAGGGGGCAGTGTAACTGAAATCAACATATTCGATTGAATGCCGGCTATTGGGAAGATTATCGAGAAAATCCTGCGTGAGTTTTGCCTTTTCATCCATTCGCTCCATATTCCCCAAGCGTATCTGAACCGAGTTCGTCGTATAGGCTGTTATCTGTTCCGGGTTAGTCATATTAATTTCTGAGATCTGATTGAGCGCATCAGCATTTAATTTTTGCAAAAACATAAGAATTTGCGCAATCCGTTCATCTTTATTGTCATCACCAATATATAGATCATGCAGGGTCGTTCCTGTTATCAAAGGAATTGGCATTTTATGCAGCGAACGGTAACTATGAATAACTTTGCCCTGACGGTCAAAATCAACATAGCCATAATCACATATCGCGGTTGCTACTGGCACCCGTTCGGTAATATCAATTTCTATTGTATCCGGCAGGCGTCTGCGAACCACGGCTGATTCAATACGCAAATCATGCATGAGATTTTGCGTAATTTCATCCGTCTTTAACTGAAAGAGCGGATTTCCCTTTTGGATTCTGCCAATCTCCATAACATCATCGCTATTCAAATAGGTATTGCCATTGAGCAACAAACGCTGAAACGTAAACAAAGGCGAATAGACAATAATGCCCATAATGCTTCCACATATCAGCAGGAATAAAAAACCTTTGATGATACGCCGAGGACTACGGCGCACCTTTCGATTAAGTTTCACGGGCTGATTTTCCCATTGTTCTTGTTCCTTTTCTTCCACGACATTCACTTCCTTCCCCTATTAGTAATAAACCGGACAGGTAACATCCTGTCCGGCATTTTCCCGCAAGCGGCTTATTTTTCGAAACCGGCCATTTCCAAAATACGTTCACAAAGCTCTGGGAATTCCACCCCCATTGCTCGTGCTGCATCCGGGACCAGCGAAAGTTCCGTCATGCCCGGAACGGAATTGACTTCGATTACATACGGTTTCTCATCACTCCCCAGCATCATGTCGACACGTGCTACGCCTCGGCATCCACAGGCCGTAAAGGTCTTGATGGCCAATTCCTGAATCTCTTTGGTCTTGGCATCCGATACCGGCATGGGAATAATATGCGTCGATGCGCCCTTGGTGTATTTGCTTGCATAATCATAGCGGCCCGAAGTAGTTGTAATCTCAATGATAGGGAATGCTTCTTTTGCTTCATCATTCCCCCAAACAGCTACCGTCAATTCACGCCCCTTGATAAATTCCTCTACCAAGACTTCATCGTTGTAGGTGAATGCTTCCTGCAGTGATTTTTCTAGCTCTTCATGATTCTGGACGATATAAACGCCAATGCTCGATCCCTGAGAAGCGGCCTTAACCACTACCGGCCATGAAAAGTTTTTCTCGATCTTTTCTACTAGACTGTGCTTCATCTCGAAAGCATGAAACGTCTGCGAACGTGGCGTCGATATGCCTTCCGCCAAAAATACGCGCTTTGACGCCGCCTTATCCATGGTTACTGCCGAAGCCAAAACGCCAGATCCCGTGTAAGGAATTCCCAGCATATCCAACGTCCCCTGAATCATGCCATCTTCGCCGTACTTACCATGGATTGCATTGAATACCATGGCACACCCACTCTTGCGGATATCTTCCGCAAAAGTCGTCGGATTGAGTTCCATGCCTTCAGCATTATATCCTTTCGACTGAAGTGCTTTCAAGATAGCCGTACCTGTCTGACGGGAAATCTCTGCCTCCGTGGAAGTACCACCCATAACAACAACAATTTTATCCTGATTCATTTGAATGTATTCTCCTTTATCCGCGATTACTTTTCCAGCATCTCCACGAGTTCTTCTCCGGTTTTATAAATGTCGCCCGCTCCCATCGTGATGACCAAATCACCGTCTCTTACTTCCTCTTTGAGATGAGCCGCCACTTTTTCGCGCTGGGGCAGATAGATTACATCCTGGCCAGACTGCCGGCGTACTTCCTTCAGAATCGTCTCGCCATCCACACCTTCAATCGGACTCTCTCCAGCGGCATAGATATCTGTGAGAATCAAAAGATCGGCTGAAACAAACGCCTTACCAAACTCTTCATGTAAAAGTTGCGTGCGGGAATAGCGATGCGGCTGAAAAGCACAAATCAGACGCCCCGGCTTCGTTTCCTTGGCAGCCTTGAGCGTTGCCGCAATTTCCGTTGGATGATGCGCATAATCATCCACGACCCAAACACCATTGACGCGGCCCTTCGTTTGGAAGCGGCGCTTGGCACCATGGAAAGCCGCCAACCCTGCTGCCATCTGCTCAAAGGGAACCCCCATCGTAAGACCGGTTACAATGCAGGCCATCGCATCCAACACATTATGTCGTCCTGGAATATTGAGAGAAACATGGCCCAATTCCTTTTCCCCATGAACGACATCAAAACATATTCCCTTTCCACCGGTTTTAATATTGACCGCACGATAATCCGCTTCATGATCGATCGCGTAGGTATAAAACTTGCGATCTACCGTCTTGGCGATATTGCGCAAATTTTCATTATCAAAGCAGAGTACTGCATACCCTGTCTCTTTGTCTACGTTCTGAATAAACTGCCGGAATGCCTTGATGATGTTTTCCATCGTACCATAGTGGTCCATATGGTCATCTTCTACATTGGTTACCACAGCAATATGCGGATGAAGTTTCAAGAAGGATCCATCACTTTCATCAGCCTCTGACGCCAGATATTCGCTCGCACCGAGTTTTGCATTCGTACCCAAATCAGGGACCTCACCACCAACAATAACCGTTGGCGAAACACCTGCATGCGTAAGCGCTACACCTAACATCGAAGTTGTAGTAGTCTTGCCATGTGCACCAGCGACAGCAATGCCCTTGTATTCATTTACCAAGGCTGCATTGATATCCGAACGATGAAGCTTCGTGATGCCTAAATCACGAGCTGCCAACACCTCTGGATTGTCATAAGGAATAGCCGTCGATACCACAATCGCATCAGCCCCTCTGACATTTTCCCCTTTCTGGCCGCCCAGCATGATTTTGACGCCAAGTTTACGCAGATTCTCAATCACCTGAGAGTCTTCCCGATCAGAACCTGACACCTCGTAGCCAAGTTCTGCCATAATCTTTGCCAAGGGGCTCATACCAGCCCCACCGATACCAACAAAATGAATCTTCTTGATATCTTTAAGCTCTTTCAGCTGTTTCATCAATCTTTCTCCCCTCATGAACGATTCGCAAGTTCCAGTACAAGATCGGCAATATCCGCTGCCGCCTGGGGACGCCCCATTTGTCGGCTCGCTTCAGCCATCGCCGTTAATTTATCCTCTTCACTCAATAGCTCTGCTAAAACGGAGCTCAGCCGTTCGCTGGTTAAATCTTTATTGAGAATCATCCTTGCTGCCCCAGCTTCTTCCAATGCTCTCGCGTTGTGCTCCTGATGGTTCTCAGCCGCATAAGGATAAGGCACTAGGATTGATGGGATGCCTCGAGCAGTGAGCTCGGCTAAACCAGTAGCACCAGCTCGGAATACTGCCAGATCTGCCATCGCCATAGCCTTTGGCATGTCATAAAGATATGGCCGAACCTTGATATGTTTCACGGTTGCAAGTTCAAGGCCTGCCTGCTTCAAACGCTGAACCATATCTTCATACTCATTCTTTCCCGTGACATGTAAGTACTGTACCTCGGGATGCGCGGCAGCCTGCACCAATACATCAATCATAGCGCGATTGATTGCCCGTGCACCACGGCTGCCACCAGATACCAATACCGTCTTGCGCTTTGGATCGAAACCAAATTCCGCTGCCCCTTCTTCGCGCAGTGCTGTCATGACCTCTCTACGAATGGGATTGCCCGTACAAAGAACCTTATCCGCAGGGAAATGTTTCATCGCTTCCTCTGTTCCCGCTGCAATCTTCGAAACGAATTTCGATAGAATCTTATTGGTAATTCCTGGAACGACATTCTGCTCCTGAATCAGCGTTGGTACATGCATAAGGCTCGCCGCCAGCAAGATGGGACCACAAACATATCCACCAGTCCCCACTACCACATCTGGGCGGAAATCACGAACAATTTTCGCTGCTTTTGCCACTCCTGCTATGGCTTTACCGGCACGAATCAGATTCGCTGGCGTTAAATGACGCTCAAATCCCTGAATATCCACCGTTGCAAAAGGCAAACCTTCCTTCGGAATGATATCTGCCTCTAACCCACGGGTCGTTCCTACATAGAGGAAATTCGCCTCCGGATATTTCTGCTGTATCGTGCGGATGATTGTGATAGCCGGATAGATATGTCCCCCCGTTCCGCCACCAGATACAATAATATTCAAACTAAGAACCCCTTTTATAAATTATTTACTAAGCGCTTGAAATCGCGGCCACGCTGTGCCATTCCATCATACATATCAAAGCTTGCACACGCTGGCGATAACAGTACCACCTGCGGTGCCTTCGCCAAGGCATGTGCTTTTTCCACTGCCTTTTCCATCGAGAAGCCTACCCGATGAATGTGTTCCGCGGGATAACCATTTTTAAGCGCTTCCTGTTCAAAGCGCTCAGCTGCCGCACCGAGCAGCACCAAATCGGAGACACGCTTTTTGCAAAGCTGCATGAAATCGGTAAGATCTGTAAGTTTATCATCGCCGCCAGCCAAAAGAACAATACCATTTTCAAAAGTCTCCAAGGCCTTGATCGCAGAATCTGTATTGGTTGCCTTGGAATCATTATAATATGCCACACCATCAAGATCGCGAACATATTCGATGCGGTGTTCGACCCCCCGGAATTCCCGGAGGACATGAATCATCTTCTCCGGTTCACACCCAGCCAAGAATGCCGAAGCCACTGCAGCCAAAGCATTCTCAACATTATGACCACCCTTGATGCCCAATTCCTTGACGGAGCAAAGCTGATGTTCCTGCCCAGCCCAGCGGATTACCAACCGATCCTCCCGGACAAAAGCACCTTCCTCCAACTCCTCCCGGCGACTGAAATAGCAAACTTTTGCCTTAGCTCTTGCCTTCATGCCACGAGTCTGTTCATCATCGTAATTGAGCACCAAAAAATCTTCTTCCGTCTGCTCTGCGAACATTTTCTCTTTCATCTGCTGGTATACTTCCATGGAGCCATGGCGCACAATATGGTCCGGTGTAACATTTAGCACTGCTGCTACATGCGGATGAAACTTTTTCGTAATTTCCATCTGATAGCTCGATATCTCAGCAGCAATGCAGCCGCCTCTACCGACACGAAGCACTTCCTCGGAAAGCGGTACTCCGATATTGCCACCAACTCCCACTGTATTGTAATGCGTTGCCAGCAGCAATCCCAAAAGCGTAACCGTGGTAGTCTTGCCATTTGTTCCCGTTACCGCACAAATGGGGGACTCGGCCAATTCATAGGCCAACTCTACTTCCGTGAGTACACGGATTTTACGGGCATAAGCTGCCTGAATGAGTGGGATTCGCTCTGGAACGGCTGGTGATACCATCACCCAATCAACATCATCCAGCAAACTCTCCTGTTGCGGACCAAATACCAGCTCAATCCCTTTATCCCGAAGCTCCTGAAAATCGTATTGAATATCTTTTTCTGCTTTGGCATCGCTTAACACGACCTCAGCGCCAAAAGACTTAACCAATTTTGCTGAAGCAAAACCGCTGATACCAGCACCGATGACCAGTATTTTCTTTCCCGAAAGATCCATAACCACGAAGAAATCCCCCTCAATGAATTCTTATGAACTCGAATGAAAAATTATAGCATGCAAAGGCCAGCAATACCTGCTAAGAGCCCTACCGCCCAAAATACGAATACCACTTTCCACTCAGACCATCCGCCCAGTTCGAAGTGATGATGAATCGGGCTCATGCGGAATACACGCTTGCCCGTAGACTTGAAGGAGATAACCTGGATGATTACCGAAAGTGCCTCACAAACAAAAATCAAACCGACCACAGCCAGCAAAACTTCCGTATGCGTAAGAATGCCGACAGCAGCCAAAGCGCCACCTAATGCCAGCGATCCCGTATCGCCCATGAACACCTTTGCCGGATGTGCATTGAACCGCAAAAACGCCAAGCAAGCTGCTACGACAGCTGCGCAGAAAATTGCCAGATCCGTATGTCCCATGTTCAAACAGATAACCGCATAAACACTAGCCGCGATAGCCATCGTACCAGAAGCCAAGCCATCGAGTCCATCGGTAAGATTGACAGCGTTCGACGTCCCAACCATAACGAAGAGCAACAGGAAGTAGTACCCTGCCCCAATGTTGATGGAAGTATTCGCAATCGGAAGCCACACACTCGTATCAATTCCGAGCATACGAGTGCCGATAATCATCGTAACCACCGCAATAACAATCTGCCCCAGCATCTTTTGCTTAGCCTTGAGCCCTAAATTGCGTTTTTTTACCACCTTGATATAATCATCGAGGAATCCAAGTACGAAATGCCCCAAAGTAATGAAAAGTGCCAGCAGGATTTCCGTAGAAAGCGGCGCTGCTACAGCCGTACCAATCGTAATGCCCAGGATAATCATGATTCCGCCCATAGTCGGCGTACCACTTTTTGCTTGATGGCTTTTCGGACCTTCCTCACGAATGCTCTGGCCAAATTTCAATTTATGAAGTTCCGGGATAAAAAAAGGTCCCGTCACCAATACAAAACCGGCAGCTACCACTGCCGCAATGAGTAAACTCGTTTCCACTTTGTGATTCCTCTTTCTATTTCATTTTTCTTAAAGCAGGTCAATTATTTTTTCCATCTGCATTCCGCGGGAGCCTTTGAACAAAATCGTATCTTCTGGCTGCAAAATCTCATGAAGGCGTGCTGCCGCTTCTTCATGAGAATCGCAGCGGCATACGATCTCAACTCCGCCTTCTTCTGCCCCATCGGCAATGTGATTTCCCATCTCACCGCGGGTGATGACGGCAGCAAAATGATGCTCTGCCAATTCCTTCCCCACATGACGATGTGCTTCCACCGACACATTGCCCAATTCCAACATATCGCCCATTACCGCAATCTTACGCCCTTTCGTCAATTCCGAAAGCGTATTGATGGCCGCCGTCATCGACATGGGGCTGGCATTGTAGGCATCATTTACCACATTCCAGGATTTAACTTTCTTGCACTCAAAACGCATTTTCGTCGCTTCAAGATTCTGCAATCCCTGACTGATTTCTGCCGCTGTGAGCCCCAGCGCAAATCCTGCGGCAATAGCCGCCAACGCATTATAGACATTATGACGTCCCACCATCGCAATAGTATATTCATGGCGTTCCTTTTGATAGGTTACCGCAAATCTCGTCGTCTGCCCTTCTGTCTCAATCGAATCGCCACGCACATCGGCATCCTGTTCAAGACCAAAGGTCAGGACACGAACCCCGGGTTGGGCTTTATCCCGCATACCGGCAACATATTTATTATCCGCATTGAGGATAACCGTCCCCCCAGCAGGAATCGCTTCTACCAGCTCGGCCTTTGCCTTGGCGATATTCTCCAAAGATCCCAAAAGCTCCATATGGGTCTCCCCAACATTAGTCACAATGCCAATCTGCGGTTCTGCAATGGGCGCCATAGCCTCAATCTGATGGAATCCTCTCATTCCGATTTCCACCACAGCCGCCGTATGCTCCTCCCGAATTCCCAGCAGCGTCATCGGCAAACCAATTTCATTGTTAAAGTTTGCCTGAGTTTTCAACACGGAACCGCGAGCGGAAAGGACCGCTGCCGTAAGGTCCTTGGTTGTCGTCTTTCCATTGGAACCTGTGATGGCAATCACAGGAAGGCTTGAAAAACGCATACGCCAATTATGAGCCAGCTGCTGATAAGCGGCCAACGTATCCTCAACCTGTAAAACCGTCCCCTTGCACGCCGCCAAAATCTCCGGCGCACAGTTGCGGCTTACCATCACACCAGCCGCACCTTTTTGCAGAGCCTCAGCCGCAAAATCCTCTCCATTAAATCGCTCTCCTTTGAAAGCCAGGAAAAGGACCCCTTCTGAAATCTTGCGAGTATCACTAACCAAGTCCCCGAAGTTTTCTTTCTTTTTAGCATATACGGTAGCATTGGTAATCGCCCGTACTTCTTCAAGATTAAATGCTGGCATCAGTTCTCCTCCTTGCGGGCAGCGACTGCTTCTTTCGCTACTTCCTTGTCGTCGAAGTGAATGGTTTCATCCTTCAAAATCTGATAGTTTTCGTGCCCCTTGCCCAAGATGATGACGATATCGTCTTTCTCGGCAAGTTCCACCGCCCGGAAAATTGCCTCACGGCGGTCCGTAATCTTTTCATGATGCTTGCTGCCAATTGCTTCTTTCACCCCGGCTTCTACTTCACTGAGGATAAACTCTGGATCTTCTGAGCGAGGATTATCCGAAGTAGCAATGACCACGTCTGCCAGCTGCGCTGCCAGCCGTCCCATAATCGGACGCTTGGTTCGATCACGATCGCCACCGCAGCCAAAGACAGCAATGATTTTCTTCTTGGCGATTTCCCGAGCCGTACGCAGCACATTTTCCACCCCGTCCGGCGTGTGGGCATAATCAACAATAATCGAAAAATCCTGGCCAGCCTTTACCAATTCAAAACGTCCTGGTACACTGGTAAATCCCTGCAAAACCTTTGCAATAACTTCCGGTTTGATATTTTCGGCTAAAGCAGCTCCTACAGCCGACATGACATTATAGACATTAAAAATACCCGTGATATGCAACTTGAGGGCCATTTGACCAAACGACTCATGATTCAACGTAAAATTGGCGCCACTTGCCAAGACATCGACATCCGTAGCCCGCAAATCCGCCTCGCTATTGATCGCATAGGTCAAATGACGGCAGGAGGCATGCTCCAGCATCGTCTTGCCGGCTTCATCATCGATATTGACAACTGCTGTCTTTCCCTGCTTAACTCCCTCTCGGGATACCAACTCAAATAATTTGGCCTTTGCCAACATATAGTTTTCCAACGTTTTGTGATAATCCAGATGATCCTGGGTAAGATTTGTAAATACGGCCGTATCAAATTCAATCCCCGCCACCCGGTTTTGATCCAATGCATGGGAAGACACTTCCATAACGACATAGTCCATGCCCTTGTCACGCATGATGGCCAGCGTATGCTGAAGTTCCACTACATCCGGCGTCGTATTGTGGATGGGGAATACTTCATCTTCCATCATAATCTGGATGGTTCCAATGAGCCCTACCTTATATCCAGCTTCACGCAAAATAGCTCTGGTGATATAGCTGGTTGTCGTCTTGCCGTTGGTGCCCGTTATGCCGATCACACGCATGCTGCGAGCTGGATAATCGTGGAAAAACGGTACCATCGCATCCAGTGCAGCCGTAAGATCCTTGACTAAAAGCACGGCTATCCCTTCTGGCACTTCAACCTCGGCCCGTGTCGTAAGGATGGCCGCAGCTCCAGCAGCAACTGCCTGGGGAATGAATTTATGTCCATCTACATGGATACCCGGAATGCAAACGAAAAGTGTTCCCTTTTCCACCTTGCGGGAATCATGTTCAATCCCCGTAATAACCGTTTCTTTATTGCCAATAACTTCAGCGCCCTTAACGAGTTCTGCCAGCTGATTGATAGTTTTCATCGATTTTCCTCCTCAGATTCCGCCATTCATAATTGCGGACCGTACACTATTATAAACCGTCTGGAAAAAAAATAGTAGTATTTTTTATTTCTGTATAAATGCGAAAGAAGCTGTTCACGTTGCATGACAGCCTCTTTTCTTGCCAGCCGCCTGTTATGCGGCCATGTATTTACTTTTCCTGACTGAAATACGTATGCTTGGGAACTTCCATCCCCAGCTGATCTTTTGCAATATTCTTAATGCGTTCCGGCGATTTGAGTTTTGCGATATCAATCTTCAGGCGCTCATTCTCCTGTTCCAACGCATCCGCCTTCTGCTGCACAGCCACCAGTGCATACCCACGGCTTGCACTTACTCCACTGCCGACTGTAACCAGCATCGCCAAAACTGCCATCGTCAAAAAAAGGATCTGGCAGTGGGATCGGGTACTCGTATCCAAAACCGTCTTAAAAAGCGGCTCTTTCGGTGCTTGTCTTAACCGTCTGTTTTCTTCCTCCACCGAAAGAATTTCTTCCACATGTTCTTCTTCCTGTCTTGCGAGCATCAGCAATCCCCTCCTTCCTCTGGTTGCGGTAATTTCTCTGCGATTCTTAGCTTGGCACTCTTGGAGCGGGAATTGTTGGCCAATTCTTCGCTCGTTGCCTGTATTGGTTTGCCAATCATGCGAATTTCCGGCTTATGGTTACACATACAAACCGGAAGCTCTGGGGGGCAAATACAGCCACGGGCCATTTCCTTCAGCGTCATCTTGGCAATGCGGTCTTCCAAGGAATGGAAGGTAATGATGGCAATACGACCACCTGGTTTTAAATGTCGGACCGCCGTGCGAAAAGCATTCTCCAATATTCCCAATTCGTCGTTGACTTCAATGCGAATTGCCTGGAAAATACGCTTAGCTGGATGACCGTTGGCTGCTTGACGAACCGCTTTGGGCACAGCCTTGCAGATGATATCCACCAACTCGCCAGTCGTCTCAATCGGTTTTATCATCCGTTCTTTGACGATAAACTGCGCGATGCGGCGTCCCCAGCGTTCCTCGCCATAATCATGGAAAATACGGTCAAGGTCTTTCTCACTATAGGTATTGACCACATCATAGGCGGAAAAATCCGCCTCTGGGTCCATCCGCATATCGAGCGGCGCATCCTGCATATACGAAAAACCACGTTCTGCCGTATCAATCTGATGTGACGAAACGCCAAGATCGAAGACCACGCCATCCACCAGAGGAGCATTCTCTTCCTCAAGAATCGACTCCAGGTTGCGGAAATTGCTATGAACAATATCCACCCGACAGGCTGCATCCTTCAAACGTTCCGTTGCCGCTGCGATTGCCTCTTCATCCTGGTCAATACCAATGAGCCGGCCTTCCGGCTCCAACATTTCGGTAATTCGATGGGAATGACCAGCTCCACCCAGGGTACAATCCACATAGGTTCCCTTTTTATTTGTCACGAGACCCCTTACTGTCTCTTCCAGCATTACACTGATATGATGAAACTCCATGTTTCCTGCTCCT